>Ga0078972_1005938_pt1 | contig 29992 bp, 21 predicted proteins | sample YelNatPaOPGAMG01_FD_67568 | JGI IMG/M metagenome (GOLD analysis project Ga0078972, IMG submission 67568) | Hot spring thermophilic microbial communities from Obsidian Pool, Yellowstone National Park, USA - OP-RAMG-01 (SPADES assembly) (version 2) | ecosystem: Environmental > Aquatic > Thermal... | reverse complement strand
CTTTCGCCATCACCCGCGGGCCTGATCCCTCAGGTCAGGGTAGCTATCAGCTCCCGCACTCCCCTTTCCGCTTCCCCTCCCAGATGGATCCGGATGACCCTCCTTCCCTTGGCCAGGAGGGATTGGAGATCTCCCTGGGCCTGAGCCGCCGCCAGGGTGCCGAAGGTATAGGGTCGTCCGGGGATGGGCAGATCTTCCACGGTATCGCCGGTGAATTGCACGAAGAGGGCACGCTCGGGCCCTCCCTTGTGCAGTTGGCCGGTGGAGTGGAGGAAGCGGGGGCCGAAACCCAGGGTGGAGGGGAGGTGATAGCGTTCCAGGATCAGGCGCCGAAGATCGGCGAAGGCCGCCTCCAGGGTGGGGGTCTGTTCCAGGAAGGCCATGAGGGCCACATAATCCCCGGGCCGGGCCTGGGATAGAAGTTGGGGCAGGGAACCCATGGGCTGAAGTGGGGGCTGACTGCCGGGGGGGAGGCTGGCCAGGAGGCTTCGCGTATTCTCCTTGCTCTCCTCCACATTGGGCTGATCGAAGGGATGGAGGGATAGCCGCGCTGCCGCCAGGGCGGTGGCGAACTCCCAGCGGAAGAACTCGGCCGCTAGATGGTAGCGATCCGAAAGGGACAAGCAAAGCGCGGGATGACCAGCGGTGAGGAGGGACCTCATCTGCTGATCCAGGATCCCGTTTTCATCCCCCTCCAGTCGGAGGAAGACGAATAGGCGGTCCCTAGTGTAGGCTGAAGGATCGGCCGAGGGTTCTCCCACCACCGGGATGATGCCTCGCCCCTCCTTGCCCAAGCTCTCGGCCAGGAGTTGCTCGATCCAGAGGCCGAGCGCGGAAAGGGCAGGGGAGGTGAAGAGGGTCAGTTTGTCCCTTCCCTGTTGGGCCGAGGCAGCGAGGATCGATCCCAGGCTGGCCCCGGGGTTATCGGGGAGGGGGACGCAGGGGGCACAGGATTCGGCCATCACCTCTGCCCGTTCCAGCCAGGGACCAAGTTCGAGACCGAGGAGGGAGGCAGGCACCAGGCCGAAATGAGAGAGGGCCGAATAGCGCCCTCCCAGATCGGGATGGCTGGGAAAGAGGCGCCGGAAACCATGGCTGCGGGCTAGATCCTCCAGCGGGGTGCCGGGATCGGTGATGGCAACGAAGTTCTCCCCGGCCAGATCTCCCTTGATCTGCTGTACCAGGGACCAAAAGTAGGAGAACAGGCATAGCACCTCGATAGTGGTTCCGGACTTGGAGGAAACGAGAAAGAGGGTCCGCGCCAGATCTAGGGAGCGGGCGATCCGCGCGATCTGGGAGGGGATGGTGGAGTCCAGGACCATGAGCTGGAGGGGGGCGGGAGGGGGATCGAAAGTGGCGCGGAGCACCTCCGGTGCCAGGCTGCTACCCCCCATCCCCAGGAGGAGAGCTTGATGGAAGCCGGCCTCTCGGACCTGGTGGGCGAAGACCTCCAGGTCCCTAACATGCCGCTGCATCCGGTCCGGCAGATCCAGCCAGCCGAGGCGGTTCACGATCTCCCGGGGATCCGGCTTCCAGACCCGATGGTCGCGGCCCCAGATGCGGGCAACGATTCGCTCGTCTTCCGTTTCTCTACGGGCGGCGGAGAGCGCGGAGGAGAGAGGATCCAACTGGGTCCAGAAAGGAGGCCCTTCCGCGGGGGAGGTCGGGTGGGAGAGGCTGGATTGCAGGTGATCCAGTATGGCTTTCAGGGAGCGGCTCCGAGTCTCGAGTTCCTCTTCCTGGAGCCGGGCTTCGATCTCGTCCAGATCGATCTCCCCAAGCGATGGCAGCTCCCCCGATCGAAGCACCTCCCCTCCTTGCCGGGCCTCTTCTCCTTCCTTCCCCGGCTCAGGGTAAATGCTTCCTCTCTCGATCTCCTGGCCCAGAGAGGCCAGTAGGGAGGGGGTCAGGGAGAGGACGGTACCCAGTCCGGTCCCGTTAGCTGCCAGGAGGGAGTCCAGGTAGGAAGTGGGGGCGCGGCGGGGATCGGATTCTGATAGATTGGACCAGAGCAGCCTTTGGGGTCGGGCCCCCCGCTCCTGCAGGGAGGAGAAGCGGGGGGAGGTGAAGATCTCCCGGGAGCGGGCGTAGATATGGCGGGCCAGGAGGATGGCCCATTCTCCCTGGGGCAGGACCGAGGCGAGGCTGCCCAGGGGAAAAGAGACCACCGAGCTGACCTCCTGGATCCCCCTTCCCTCCCGGCTCCTCCTCTCTAAAGCCCGCAGATAGACGGAGGCCGCCTCTTCGTAAGTACGGGGGGAGAAGACCAGGTCGAGATTCACCGGGATGCCCTCTGCCAGGAGGGTCTCGGCCGCTCGCAGTCCCGCCGCAGTGGCCGGCAGCTTGACCATCACATTGGGCCGGTCTACCGAGCCCCAGAGACGGTGGCAAGAAGTGACCATCTCCTTCTCCTCGCGGGCAGTGAGGGGATCCAGGTCGAGGCAGGCATAGCCGTCCATGCCCGCCGTCTGCCGGTAGATCGGGAGCAGGAGGTCTGCCGCCGCCCGGATATCCTCCCTCACCAGGAACTCGAGGGTCTCTCCGGCATCGGAGAAGGTACGGCGGGCCTGGCGGAGGAGGAGGGGATAATCCGGGCTGCCCCCCAAGACCCTGGCCAAGAGCAAGAGGCTGGCAGCTACCCCGCGAATTCCCTGCTCGATTAGGGTCTGCATCTCCCCGGAGGCGAACATGCCCCGGCGTAGGTAAGCTAGCCAGGGAGAGTAGCCTCGGGAGCACAAGTCAGCCAGGACCTTTTCCATTTCTAGCTCCTCTCTCGAGAATCGGCGAGGCTGGCCGCCAAGGCCGCCCCGTAAAGGCTGGCCTCGTATCTGCGGACTATCCGGATGGGTATGCTCTCCAGGAGGGACCGGTGCCGAGGGTGGTCCTCGAACCTTTTCCGAAAGATCTGGCCGTCAATGTGGGCGAGGTTGCGGGCCACGATCCCCCCCGCCAAGTAGATGCCGCCCCAGGGCAGCGTTTCCAGGGCGAAGTTGCGGGCACAATTGGCGTAGAGCTCGAGGAAGCGAGCAAAGGCCTCCCGGCAGAGCGGCTCCACATCGAGGTGTTCCGAGATCAAAGGGGCCTTGTCCTCCGCCTGGTCGATGCGGCGCAGGAGCGGGGTTTCAGGGATGGGGTGACGATGGCGCAGGAACCGGTAGATCCGTCCCAATCCGGCTCCGGAAAGGAGATCCTCGTAGGAGATGCGGCCGCTTACCAGGCCCATCTGCTCCAGAAACGAAACCAGCTCTCGCTCCCAAGGAGAGGTGGCAGGAAAGTCGGCGTGTCCCCCTTCCGAGGGATAGGGCACATGCAGGCCCAGCTCGGGGTGGTAGATGAGCAGGCACTTGCCCAGTCCGGTTCCCGCCCCCATGGCCGCGCGGGGGGCCAGGCGGAAGGCTCGGTCCCTCCGCCCCGAGGGAGGAAATTCCAGCAGATCGGAGGACCGCAGACAGTTGATCCCGTATCCCAGGGCCACGAAGTCGTTGAGCAGGGAGAGGTGGCGCAGGCCCAGCCTTCTTTTCAGGGAGGGGGGATCGATCCAGAGATCGGCATTGGTGAGCTTTACCCTCCTCCCCGTTCCCGAGACGGGACCGGCTACGCCCAGGACCGCGCTTTCCACCGACCTTCCCAACCTTTCCCTCGCGTAGGCCAGCACCTCCCGCAGAGGGGCGGCCAGGTCCTGCAGGCTTGGAGTGGGATAGCGAAAGGAGGCGGTCAGTCGGACCTGCCTCCCAGCTACCCAGGCCAGGGCCAGGCTGGTGTTGGTCCCCCCCACATCCCCTCCCAGGACCAGTTTCCAAGAGGATTCCCCGGTGGCGAATCCACCTCGCCCTCGACCCCGCTGATCCATGGCTCCCCCTTGGCCCCATGATTACCGGAACCCGACCAGATGTCAAGCCTCGCCTACCGATGATGGGAGATCCGAGTCGGGGAGAAGAGAAGAAAAAGTGGTTGCCAGGCGTGAAGAGTTGTTATATATAATGAACAGCAGTTCACAAACCGATGGAAATGTCACCATTGGGAGGCCCTGATGGATGAGGCAAGGCTGCCACGGCGGGAGAGGGAGAAGCTGAGGCAACGACGGGAGATCCTGGAGGTGGCCCTCAGCCTATTTGCGGAGAGGGGGTACCACGAGGTGTCCATGCACGAGATCGCCCACCGCTCCGAATTCGCCATCGGCACCCTTTACAAGTTCTTCCGCAACAAGGAGGAGCTCTACCGGACCCTCCTGTGGGAAAAGGCCCAGGCCTTCCACCAGGAGCTTTTATTGGCTATCGAGGAAGGGAAGGAGGAGATGGAAAGTCTGCGGAATTATGTCCGGAGGAAGGGGGAGTTGTTTCGCGCCCACCTCCCGGTGATTCGATTGTATTTCTCCGAGAGCCGCGGACCGGCATTCAGTGCCCGCTCCGGGCTGGATGCCGAGATTGGGAAGCTCCACCAGGATTTCCTGCAGGTCCTATCCTCCGTCTTTGCCCGCGGGATCGAGAAGGGGCGGTTCCAGCCGATCGCCGATCCGCGAGATCTGGCGCTGGCCCTGGATGGTATTACCACCGCTTTCCTTTTCCGGTGGTTGGAGGCACCGGAACGCTATTCCTACCCCGACGACCCGGATGTGATCCTGCACATCCTCTTTCGACCCTTGCTCCGACCGGATTCGTCCTCCTCGGGGTCGGGCTGAGCCGGGAAGAGGGCCCTCATCTTTCCTGGGAGGTCTTTTCATGCCACTGGGTGAAGGCTTGTCCAAAACGATAACGATGGTGTTGGCAGGGACCATCCTTGTCCTCCCCCTGCTGGGGAGCGCCTGCGGCCGTGCCCCCGAACCGGCCTCCTCGTCCTCCCCGCCGGAGGTGGCGACATTGACGGTGAAGGCCGAACCGGTGGTGCTTACTACCGAGCTTCCGGGGCGAACCTCGGCCTTTCGGATGGCAGAAATCCGGCCTCAAGTGAGCGGTATCATCCTGAGGCGACTTTTCCAGGAAGGGAGCGAGGTGAAGGCCGGCCAGATCCTCTATCAGATCGATCCCGCCCCCTTCCAGGCGGCCCTCGACAATGCCGCAGCCAGCCTTACCTCCGCCCGCGAAGCTGCGGAGAGGGCCCGGGCAGCCCTGAAGACGGATATGGCAAATGTGGCGCGACAGCGGGCTATCCTCGAACTGGCCCGTTCCAACCGCCGGCGGTTGGAGGAGCTATTCCAGGGGGGGTTCGTCTCCGCCAGCCAGCTCGATCAGGCGGTGACGGAGATGGAGGTGGGAGAGGCCTCGCTGCGGGCGGCGGAGGCGCAATTGGAAAGCGATCGGAAGGCTCTTTCGGCGGCGGAGGCGGCGGTCCAGCAAGCGGAAGCGGCGCTGAAGACGGCCCGCATCAACCTGAGCTATACCCGGATCTCCGCTCCCATTTCGGGCCGTATCAGCAAATCGAATGTCACCGAGGGAGCCCTGGTGACTGCCCATCAGAACACGCCGCTGGCCACCATCCAGCAGCTGGATCCGATCTTTGTGGATGTCCCCCAATCCACTGCCGAGCTTACTCGCCTGAAGAAAAGCCTGGAAGAAGGAGGCCTGAAGCCAGGAGGAGCTGATCAGAGGAAGGTCAGGCTCATATTGGAAGATGGGTCCACCTATCCCTGGGAAGGGACGCTGCAGTTTCGCGATGTGACGGTGGAGGTTTCCACCGGGTCCGTCCTGTTGCGGGCCCTCTTTCCCAATCCCAAAGGGATCCTCCTGCCGGGCATGTTCGTGCGGGCGGTGGTGCAAGAGGGAGTGAAGGAACAGGGGATCCTGATTCCCCAGCAGGCCGTTGCCCGCGATCCCAAGGGCAATCCCTTGGCGCTGATTCTGGATGCCGAGGGCAAGGTGCAGCAGCGGATGCTGACCCTCGACCGTGCCCTGGGCGATAAATGGCTGGTAGCCTCGGGCCTAGTCCCCGGCGATCGAGTGATCGTGGAGGGCTTGCTAAAGGTGAGGCCGGGCATGGCGGTGAGGGAGGTTCCCTGGACGGCCAAGGAAGGCGAGAAAGCGACCCCGGGTAGCGGGTCCTCGATGGGTTCTGGATCCACTGGTAGATAGGAGGATTGGCTTGCTGTCAAAGTTCTTCCTGGATCGACCGGTCTTCGCCTGGGTCATCGCCATCGTGATGATGGCAGCCGGGGGGCTGGCCATCTACAACCTACCCATATCCCAGTACCCTCCCATCGCTCCCCCTTCCATCTATATCCAGGCCTTCTATCCCGGGGCCTCGGCGGAGACGGTGGAAAACAGCGTCACCCAGATCATCGAGCAGAAGATGACCGGTCTCGATCGCATGATCTATCTCTCCGCCATCAGCGATTCGGCGGGGAGCTGCCGTCTCGAGCTCACCTTCGAGCCCGGGACCGACCCGGATCTGGCCTGGGCCAAGGTCCAGAACAAGCTTCAGCTGGCCATGGCCAGTCTGCCGGAAGTGGTCCAGCGCGCCGGCATCACCGTGGGCAAGGCCACCCGAAACTACCTGATGATGGTGGGCTTGATCTCCGAAGACGGCAGCATGGACGGCAACGACCTGCGGGACTACGCCCAATCCAATCTGGAGAAAGTACTGGCGCGGGTTCCGGGGGTGGGCGAGGTGGAGGTTTTCGGTTCCCCCTACGCCATGCGCATCTGGCTCCGTCCCGACCGGCTGACCGACTATCACCTGACGGTGGAGGATGTGATCCAGGCCCTCCGGGCCTACAATGTGGAGGTCTCAGCCGGGCAGTTCGGCGGGGCCCCGGCGGTGCCTGGGCAGCGTCTCAACGCCTCCATCCTGGTCCAGAACCTCCTCCAGACCCCGGAGGAGTTCGCCGCCATCCCCTTGCGTCTCAACCCGGATGGATCGGTGGTACGGATCCGCGATGTGGCCAGGACCGAGCTGGGGACCGAGTTCTACGATGTCCAGGTCTTCCACAACGGCAAGCCCTCCGCCGGCTTGGCTATCCGGATGGCGCCCGGCGCCAATGCCCTGGATACTGCCGCCGCCGTGAAGAAGAAGATGGCGGAGATGAGCCCTTATTTTCCGCCGGGAATGAAGGTGGTCTATCCCTTCGACACCACCCCCTTCGTCCGGGTAGCGGTGGAGGAGGTGGTGAAGACGCTGCTGGAGGCCATTCTGCTCGTCTTTCTGGTGATGTGGCTTTTTTTGGCGAGCATCCGGGCCACCCTCATTCCCACCATTGCCGTCCCGGTGGTGATCCTGGGGACCTTCGCGGTGCTGGGACTGTTCGGGTTTTCCATCAACATGCTCACCATGTTCGCCATGGTGCTGGCCATCGGGCTTTTGGTGGACGATGCCATCGTGGTAGTGGAGAATGTGGAAAGGATCATGAGGGATGAAGGCCTACCCCCCCGGGAGGCTACTGCCAAGTCCATGGAGCAGATCACCAGCGCCCTGATCGGCATCGGATTGGTGCTGGCAGCGGTGTTCGGCCCCATGGCCTTCTTCCCCGGTTCCACCGGCATCATCTACCGCCAGTTCTCCATCACCATCGCGGCTGCCATGCTCTTGTCGGTGGTGGTGGCTTTGATCCTGACGCCAGTGCTGTGCGCCTCCTTCCTCGAACCAATACCCAAAGGGCACCAGCCGGCAGAGAGAGCGGTTTTCTTTCTCCGCCCCTTCTCCCTCTGGTTCGACCGGGTCTTTTTCCGCTTCCGGGACGCCTATGTGGGGCTGGTGGGCCATGCCCTTTCCCGGAAGCTCCGTTACCTCGTAGTCTTCCTCTTGATCGTGGCAGGACTGGGATTCCTTTTCTTGCGGATGCCCACCAGCTACCTTCCGGAAGAGGACCAGGGGTCCCTGATGGCCCAGATCCTCCTGCCCATCGGTTCCACCCTGGAACAGACTCAGGCCGTCGCCGATGAAGTCCAGCGCTATTTCCAGGAGAAGGAGAAGGAGGCAGTGGAATCCTGCTTGACCATAGCCGGCATGGGATTCTCGGGCCGGGCGCAGAACAACGGCATGGTGTTCATCAAGCTGAAGGATTGGAAGCAACGGGACCGGGCGGATCTGCGGGCCAAGGCCATTGCCGATCGGTCCATGAGGGCCCTCTCGCGAATGCGGAACGCCATGGTCTTCGTCTTCCCTCCCCCGGCGGTGGTGGAGCTGGGCATGGCCAAGGGTTTCGACTTCCAGTTGCTGGACCGTGGCGGCGTTGGTCATGCCGCCCTCATGGCCGCCCGCAACCAGCTTCTGGGCATGGCTGCCAAGGATCCGAGGCTGGTGAGGGTCCGACCCAACGGCATGGAAGATGTTCCTCAATTCCGGATCGATGTGGATTGGGAAAAAGCGGGAGCCCTGGGACTGCCCATCACCTCCATCCACAACACCATCTCTGCCGCCTTCGGGGGCACCTATGTGAACGACTTCATCAAGTCTGGTCGGGTAAAGCGGGTATATGTCCAGGCAGACGCCCCCTACCGCATGGAGCCCCGGGATCTGGAAAGGATCTATGTGCGAAATCGGGAGGGGAAGATGGTCCCCTTCGCCTCTTTCGCCACCACCCGCTGGAGCATCGGATCTCCTCGCCTGGAACGGTTTAACGGTTTTCCCTCCCTCAATATCTGGGGAGAACCGGCGCCGGGCAGAAGCTCCGGCGAGGCCATGCAGGCCATGGAGGAGATAACGGCTAAATTGCCGTCGGGGATCGGCTACGATTGGACCGGCCTTTCCTACCAGGAGCGGATGGCCCGTTCTCAGGCCCCCCTCCTTTACGCTTTTTCGGTGTTCGTGATCTTCCTTTGTCTGGCGGCCCTCTACGAGAGTTGGCCGGTCCCCATCGCCATTCTTCTGGTACTGCCTCTGGGTGCCATCGGGGGGGTGATCGCCTCTACCTTGCGGGGATTGGCCAACGATGTCTATTTCCAGATCGGGCTGCTGACCACCTTGGGCTTGACCACCAAGAACGCCATCCTCATCGTCCAGTTCGCCAAGGCGGCGGTGGAACAGGGGATGGGTCTGGTGGAGGCGGCGGTAGAGGGAACGCGATTGCGGTTCCGTCCCATCGTCATGACCTCCCTCGCCTTTGGCTTCGGGGTCTTGCCCCTGGCCTTGGCTCGAGGGGCGGGAGCCGGGGCCATGAACGCCATCGGCACCTCGGTGCTGGGAGGGATGGTCACCGGGACAGCCCTGGTCATCCTGTTCACCCCCCTCTTCTATGTCATCATCGCGGGTAGGCTGGGGCAAGGGCGGTGAGCGGCTAGGGATGGCCGCCTCCGGCATCCGCTACGCCATAGTGCAAAAGGCAGAGATGGGTGGACTTGCTTTACCTCGGCGGGATAGAGCTCGGCGGGATAGAGCTCGGCGGGCAGACCGCCGGAGGTCGGCCTCGGTCTTCAGCCTCATGGTCCTCGCCCTGCTGCTGTCAGCCCCCCAGTCCCCCCAATGTGCCGGGGATGAAGCTGGCGGCGACCTTTTCGAGGAGCCCCGGCAATGGTCCTTAGCCATCCGCTGGGAGAACGATACCTTCAACGGTACCGACCGGTTCTACACCAACGGGGTTTCGCTGTGGCTGGCGCATACCGGCAAGAGCTGGCTGGATGCAGTGGCCGATCGGCTCCCGTGGGGCTCCGGTCGGCGCACCGTTGCCTACGAAGCAGTACATCTGATGATGACCCCAGCCGATACCAGCCGGCGGATACCAGACCGACATGACCGTCCTTATGCCGGTATCCTCTACATGGGTCTCTCGCTGCATGTGGAGGATGAGGATCGCTATCATGGGCTGAAGCTGGTCGGCGGTATGGTGGGACCCTGGTCGGAGGCGGAGGAGGTGCAAAGGGAAGTTCATCGGCAGGTGGGTAGCGGCCGGCCGCGAGGCTGGGACTATCAGCTCCACAACGAGCCGGTCCTCGACCTGGTTTACGAACACCGCCGTAAATATCGCCTCTGGGATGGGAGCTGGGGTCTGGGGATAGAGGCCTTACCGGTCGGCAGCTTGATGCTGGGGAACCTCCTCACCCAGGCCCAGATTGGAGGACAGCTCCGGGTAGGTTACAGCCTGCCCGCTGACTTCGGCACTACCTTGATGCGGGGGATGGATTACCTCCCTTCGCCGCGGCCAGCCGCTGGTCGCTCCCGTCCCCGATGGGGGGTGTTCGTCTACGGCGGAGCGAACGCCAATCTGGTCCTGCACGATATCAGCTTGGATGGCAATACCTGGAAACACAGCCGCAGGGTAGACAGGGAATGGCTGGTTCCGGCGGCCGAAACGGGCCTGGTGGTGGTGACGGCTCGGCTCTCTGCTGCCTTTTCCTATGTAGTCTGGGGCCGGGAGTTCAGGGGACAACCGGAGAACTCGGCGTTCGGTGCCTTTACGGTGAGCTACCGTTTTTGAGGCTGAGGATGGGACTGGCTCGATATAATCCTTTTCCGCCCTGGCCTCCTCTGCTATCCTATGATCGGGAAAGCCATGGAACTGATCGCCACCCACATCAACGCCGATTTCGACGCCTTGGCCTCCATGCTGGCCGCCTCCAAGCTGTACCCGGGGGCGAAGTTGGTTTTCCCCGGCTCTCAGGAGCGTAATGTTCGCGACTTCCTCCAGCAGACCCATTTCCCCCTCCTCTTCGAGAAGCTGAAAGGCCTCGATCTCAGCACGGTGGAGCGTCTCATCCTGGTGGACGCCAAGCGGGCCAGTCGGGTCGGCCCGCTCCGGGAGCTGCTGGCCAAGCCTGGATTGGATATTCACATCTACGACCACCACCCCGCCCATCCCAAGGATATAAGCGGTACGGTCGAGGTCTTGAAGGAGGTCGGCGCCACCACCACCATACTGGTGGGGCTGCTGCGGGAAAGGGGGATCTGCCCCAGCCCGGCCGAGGCCACCGTGCTCGCCCTGGGGATCTACGAAGAGACCGGCTTCTTCACCTTCAGCTCCACCACCGAAGAGGACCTGGCCGCCGCCTCCCGCTGCCTATCCTGGGGGGCCGACCTTTCCCTGATTTCGGAATACATCCGGCGAGAGCTCACCGCGGAACAGGTCTCGCTGCTGAGCGAGCTGATCAACGCGGCCGAGAGCTACTCCATCCACGGGGTGGAGGTGGTAATCAGCACCGCCTTCCGCGATAAGTATGTAGGGGATCTGGCCCTCCTCACCCACAAGCTTCGGGACCTGGAGAACATCAATGTCCTCTTCACCCTGGTGGGGATGGACAACCGGGTCCACCTGGTGGCCCGCAGCCGGCTGGAGGCCGTGGATGTGGGTGCCATCGCTACCTGCTTCGGGGGGGGCGGGCATCCCACCGCCGCCTCGGCCACCATCAAGGACATGACCCTGATCGAGGCCAAGGAGAGGCTGTTGCAGCTGCTCAAGGAGAGAGTGCGACCGATCCTCTACGCCCGTGACCTCATGATCAGTCCGGCCAAGGTCGTCACCGAACAGTTGACGGTGGAGGAAACAGCGGAGGTGATGAACCGTTACTCCCTAGGCATCCTGCCCGTGGTGCGGGATGGCCGCCTGCTCGGGCTTATCAACCGTGAGACCGTTGATCGCGCGCTCTATCATGGCCTGGGAAAGGCGGCAGTATCCGGCTTCATGTCCTCGGATCCCCCCACGGTCTCCCCGGATACACCCCTCCCCCAACTCCAGAGGCTGATGCTGGAATCCAACCTGGGGCTGTTGCCGGTGGTGGGGGAGGGAATGCTCCGCGGGGTGGTGACCCGTACCGATATGCTCAGGTGTGCCTACGAAGATCTGATGCGCCGCCCCACCTTCCTCCATGAAGCGGAGAGGGACCCGGGGGGGTACTGGGCCCGCAATCTTACGGGACTCCTCAACAGCCGTCTTCCCCCCTCCCTGGTCTCCCTGCTCCGCCGGTGCGGACAGGTGGGAGACGAGGTATCGGCCCCCGTCTTCGTGGTGGGAGGGTTCGTCCGCGACCTTCTCCTGGGGGCCCCCAACTGGGACATAGATCTAGTAGTGGAGGGGGATGGCATCGCCTACGCGAGCAGGCTGAGGGCCATTTTGGGGGGAACGGTTCACCCCCACCCCAAATTTGGGACGGCGGCTATCAGGTTAGCCGATGGCTTCCGCATCGATGTAGCCACCGCCCGGGCCGAATACTACGAGCACCCCGCTGCCCTGCCCACGGTGGAGCATTCCTCCATCAAGATGGACCTCTTCCGGCGCGACTTCACCATCAATACCCTGGCCCTCCGCCTGAACAGTCGGGGCTTCGGGGAGATCATCGATTTCTTCGGAGGGCAGCGGGACATCCGCAATCGCACCCTCCGCGTCCTCCACAATCTCAGCTTCGTGGAAGATCCGACCCGCATCCTGCGGGCGGTCCGCTTTGAATCCCGATACGGCTTCCGGATCAGCAAGGACACGGAACAGTTGATCAAGAACGCGGTCAAGCTTTCCCTGTTGCAGCGGGTCGCGGGGAGGAGGATTTGGGCCGAGCTACGCCTGGCTTTCGCCGAGCCTCATCCGGTTTCCATTTTCCGCCGCCTGGAGGAGTTCCAGGTCCTGGACTTCCTCCACCCCGGTTACCGTTTCGGCCCAGAGAGGGAGGCCTGCTTTGCCCGGGTCGAGGAATCGCTGGTATGGTATCGGCTGCTTTACCGCAAGGAGGAGGTTTCCCGGGAGAGGCTGTACCTGATGGCCATGCTGGCCGATCTGAAGCCGGGGGAGGCCCGCAGCGTGCTGCGGAGGCTGGAGCTTCCTCCTCGGCTCCAGAGCAAAGTGGAGAAGGATCTGCTCCGGGTCCGCCACCTGCTGCGGCAGCTATCCCTGGACCGGGACCTATCCCCCAGCCGCATCTTTCGCTTGCTCTCGGGAAGCTCGCCGGAGAGCCTCCTCCTGCTCATGGCGCTGACTCCCGAAGAGCGGACCCGCAAGCAGATCTCCGATTTCCTCACCTCCTATTCCCGGGTACGAACCTTCTTGCAGGGCAAAGACCTGCTGGCCCTGGGGATCGCACCGGGACCGATCTATCGCAAGATCCTGGATACCCTCCTCTACGCCCGCCTGGACGGCAAGGTAGAGACCAGGGAGGACGAGCTGCGTCTCCTCCGGGCCCGCTTCCGTCCTTACCTCCCATCCTCCTCTGACCGCCCCCTCCTCGCCGTCTCCTCCCCCTCGAGTTGACAAGAATGGGGACGATCTGCTAAGTTGGCGGCAATTCGCCCCGGAAGCAGGGCAGGAGCAGATGGATCAGATCTCCACCAAGATTGCCGAGCTGAGCATAACCCTTCCCGCGGTCCTGCTGGCCATCACCGTTCATGAATACGCCCATGGCTGGGTGGCCAACCGGCTGGGGGATCCCACCGCCCGCCTGGCCGGAAGGCTCACCCTCAACCCCTTCTCCCATCTGGACCTGATCGGTGGCCTGGCCCTCCTCCTTTTCCACTTTGGTTGGGCCAAGCCGGTCCCTATCAATCCCCTTTACTTCCGCAACCCAAGGCGGGGGATAATCCTTACCTCGTTGGCGGGAGGGGCGGCCAATCTCCTGGTGGCCGGGCTCTGTGCCCTTGCCTATCGGGGCCTGATCTGGGCGGCCCTTTATCCCCCCCATTTTATCCCCGCCAAGGTCCTCGTTCCCCTGGTGGGCATGCTCAACATGGCGGTGATCATCAACGTCGCCCTGGCCCTGTTCAATCTCCTTCCCGTCCCGCCCCTGGACGGATCCAAGGTGCTCATGGGTTTCTTGCCCCCGGCCCAGGCGACCGCCCTGGGGAGGCTGGAGCCTTACGGGGTCCTGATCCTGATGATACTCATCCTGGTAGGGGCCATAGAAGCGGTGATCTGGACGCCGGCCGCCCTGATGATCCGCATCCTCATCGGAAACTGAGAAAGGAAAGATGGAGGCCATGGACAAGAAGAGAGTGGTAAGCGGGATGCGCCCTTCGGGCAAGTTGCACCTGGGCCATCTGGTGGGGGCGCTGGAGAACTGGAGAAGGCTACAGGCCAGCCACCAGTGTTTTTTCTTCGTGGCCGATTGGCATGCCATGACCTCCGAGTACGCCGATCCCTCCTCGATCAGGGAATTCTCCAGGGAGATCGTCATCGATTGGCTCAGTGTGGGCATCGACCCCGAGCGAGCAACCCTCTTCCTGCAGTCCCGGATCCCGGAACATGCCGAGCTGCACCTGCTCCTCTCCATGATCACCCCCCTCTCTTGGCTGGAGCGCAATCCTACCTACAAGGAGCAGCTCCAGGAGGTTACCACCCGTGACCTCTCTACCTACGGCTTCCTGGGCTACCCGGTCCTGCAGGCCGCGGATATCCTCATTTACCGGGCGAACTATGTCCCGGTGGGGGTGGATCAGCTCCCCCACATCGAGCTCACCCGGGAGATCGCCCGCCGCTTCAACTCCCTTTACGGCGAGATCCTGGTGATCCCGGAGGGGATGTTGACCGCCTTTCCCAAGGTCCCGGGGGTGGATGGTCGAAAGATGAGCAAGAGCTACCAGAACTACATCCTCCTCTCCGACTCGCCGGAGGAGGTCCGGGCCAAGGTGAGACCCATGGTTACCGATCCGGCGCGGGCTCGCCGTACCGACCCCGGGGATCCGGAGCGGTGTCCGGTCTTCGACCTCCACCGCATCTTCACCCCCGAGGGGAAACACCGGGACCTGATCGAGGGATGCCGGACCGCTGGCATCGGTTGCCTGGACTGCAAGGAGGTGTTGTTGGAACATCTCTTGGCGGCTACTGCTGACGCCTACCGGCGGAGATCGGAGCTCTCCCGGGAGCCGGGGCGGATCGAAGAGATCCTGGAGGAGGGATCCCGGCGGGCCAGGGAGGAGGCCTCTCGAACCCTGGCCCGGATCAAGGAGGCGATGAGAATTTGAGGCGAAAGGGAAAGGCGGTCTTGACCCCTCCTCCCAGGTGTGTTAGTTTTCCTTCGAAGCCAGGATCACCGGGAGCGATTTGATGCTGCAACACCCCCTGGAAGAAGGCCTTTCCTTCGACGATGTCCTTCTCCTGCCGGCCCGATCGGAGATCCTTCCCCGGGAGACCGATGTCCGGACCCGCCTGACCCGCCAGATCCAGATCAACATCCCCATCGTCAGCTCTGCCATGGATACAGTGACCGAAGCCCGCCTGGCCATAGCCCTGGCCCAGGAGGGAGGGATAGGGGTGATCCATCGTGCCTTCTCTCCCGAGGAGCAGGCGGCGGAGGTGGACAAGGTCAAGAAATCGGAGAGCGGGATGATCCAGGATCCGATCACCATCTCCCCCCATCAGAGGGTGGCGGAGGTGCTCAAGATCATGGAGCGGTACCGCATCTCCGGTGTGCCGGTCACCGAAAAGGGCAAGCTGGTAGGGATCGTGACCAACCGGGATCTGCGGTTCGAGACGCGGATGGACCTTCCCGTTTCCGAGGTCATGACCAAGGAGAACCTGATCACCGCCCCGGTAGGTACCACCTTGGAGGAGGCAAAGGAGATCCTCCACCGCCACCGCATCGAGAAGCTCTTGGTGGTGGACGATGGCTTCTATCTGCGGGGTTTGATCACCATCAAGGACATCCAGAAGCGGATCAAGTATCCCAATGCCTGCAAGGACGAGGTGGGACGTCTGCGGGTAGGGGCTGCGGTTGGGACGGGAAGGGAAGGACTGGAAAGGGCCGAGCTCCTGATCAAGGCGGGAGTGGATGTGGTGGTGGTGGACACCGCCCATGGCCATACCCGGGGTGTGATCGAGACCATCAAGGCGATCAAGAGGAAATACCCGGACATCCCCCTGATTGGGGGAAACATCGCCACTGCCGAGGCAGCGGAGGATCTCATTGCCGCCGGCGTGGATGCAATCAAAGTGGGGATCGGGCCGGGCTCCATCTGTACCACCCGGATCGTGGCAGGGGCCGGGGTGCCTCAGATCACGGCCATTGCCAAATGCGCGTCCGTAGCCAATAAGAAGGGCATCCCCGTCATCTCGGATGGGGGGATCAAGTTTTCCGGCGACATCACCAAGGCCATTGCGGCCGGCTCCTCCTCGGTCATGATCGGGGGGCTCTTCGCGGGCACGGACGAGAGTCCGGGTGAGACCGTCCTCTTCCAAGGTAGAAGTTACAAGGTTTACCGGGGCATGGGCTCCTTAGGGGCGATGCAAAGAGGGGGTGGGGATCGCTACTTTCAGGATGAGATCGAGCCGGGAAAGTTCGTCCCCGAGGGGATCGAGGGAAGGGTCCCCTACAAGGGATCCCTGGCCGCCATCGTATATCAGTTAGTAGGGGGCCTGCGGGCCGGTATGGGATACTGTGGCTGTCGGAACATCGAGGAGCTGCGGACCAAGGCCCGCTTCATCAAGATCACCACCTCCGGGCTGAAGGAGAGCCATGTCCACGATGTGATCATTACCAAGGAAGCGCCCAACTACAGCCTGGAATAGGGCAAGGCAAGAATTCCCCGAGGAAGCACGGATAAGTCCTCCGGTCCTTTTTTTCGGTCCGGTCGCAGGGAGTCTCGGCGCCGGGGACCGGAGTCCACCTGATGGAGGTGGGAAGACGCCTCCCACCTCTTCTCGCCCGCCAGCTCGGTCATCCATCCGGCGGTCATAGCCATGTCGAGGCCATTTGCCAGCAAGCCGTTTTCTTTCATTTTTCGGGAAAGGCCTTGGTCGATACACACTCCGAGAGACTACTGATCCTCGACTTCGGATCGCAATACACCCAGCTCATAGCCCGCCGCCTGCGGGAGGCGAGGGTCTTTTGCGAGATCCTTCCCTACAACACTCCCTGGGAGAAGATCAGGGAGCTTTCCCCGCGGGGGCTTATCCTTTCCGGAGGCCCTTCCAGCATATACGATTCGGAGGCGCCCTGCTGCGACCCCCGCCTGCTCGATCTTGGCGTACCCATCCTGGGCATATGCTACGGCATGCAGCTACTGGCCCACCTTGCGGGGGGCGAGGTGAAGGCCCATCCCCAGCGGGAGTATGGGCGGGCTACCCTCTTCATCGACGATGCCGCTGACCTTTTCTTCGGCCTTCCTTCGCAGATCACGGTATGGATGAGCCATCAGGACCAGATCCTCACCCTTCCTCCCGGCTTCGTTCCCTTGGCCCATACGGATAACACCAGGGTGGCCGCCTTTCGGGGAGAGGGGGCAGGGCCGCGGTACGGGGTTCAATTCCACCCGGAGGTGGTCCATACACCCCAGGGAAGGGAGATCCTGCGCAACTTCCTCTTCCGCATATGCGGGTGTGAGGGTACCTGGGATTTGCGTTCCTTCGTCATCTCCGCGGTGGAAGAGATAAAGAAGCGGGTGGGCAAGGAAAGGGTGATCACCGCCCTGAGCGGAGGGGTGGACTCCTCGGTAGTGGCCCTGCTGGTGCATCGGGCGGTGGGGGATCGACTGACCTGCATCTTCGTGGACAATGGCCTCTTGCGAAAGGGGGAGGCAGAGGGAGTGATCTTGACCCTGCAGCGCAATTTCCGCCTTCCCATTCGGGTAGTGGAGGCAAAGGACCGGTTCCTCTCCCTGCTGCAAGGGGTTACCGACCCGGAGGAGAAACGGATTAGGATCGGCAACGAGTTCGTCCGGATCTTCGAGGAAGAAGCGGGACGGATCGGAGGCGCCCGCTTCCTGGCCCAGGGGACTCTCTATCCGGATGTCATCGAGAGCACTTCGGTGAGGGGGCCGTCCTCCACCATCAAGACCCATCACAATGTGGGAGGCTTGCCCGCAGGGATGAAGCTCCAGCTCCTGGAGCCCCTGCGGGACCTGTTCAAGGACGAGGTGCGAGAAGTGGGTCGGGAGCTGGGACTGCCGGCGGAGATCCTGGAGCGGCATCCTTTCCCCGGCCCCGGGCTGGCGGTCCGCATCCTGGGGGAGGTCACGGAGGACAGGCTCGCCATCCTGCGGGAGGCGGACCGGATCGTGGAGGAAGAGACGAGGAAGGCCGGCCTCTATTCCCAGTTGTGGCAGGCGTTCTGCGTTCTCCTCCCGGTCTTCACGGTGGGGGTGATGGGGGATGGGCGGACCTACGAGAATGTGGCCGCCCTGCGGGTGGTTATCAGCGAGGACGGCATGACTGCCGATTGGGCTCGATTGCCCAACGATCTGCTGGCCCGGATCTCCAATCGCATCATCAACGAGGTGCGGGGAATCAATCGGGTGGTCTACGACATCAGCAGCAAGCCCCCCAGCACCATAGAGTGGGAATAGAGACCATGCCGCACGCGGACTTCGTCCATCTCCATGTCCATAGCCAATACAGCCTCCTGGACGGGGCCTGCCACCTGGACCGCCTGATCGAGACAGCGCGGGCCCACCGCCTGCCGGCCCTGGCCATCACCGATCACGGTAATATGTTCGGGGTGATCGAATTCTATCGATTGGCCATGAAGGAGGGGATCAAGCCCCTCATCGGCTACGAGGCCTATGTGGCCCCGTCCAGCCGTTTCGAGCGAGCGGCTGCGGGGGGCATCCAGGATGCCTCCTTCCACCTCACCCTGCTGGCGCGGAACCAGGCCGGATACCACAACCTGATGAAGCTGGCCACCATAGGTTATCTGGAGGGCTTTTACTACAAGCCCCGCATCGACAAGGAGGCCCTGGCTGAGCACCGGGAGGGACTGATCGCCCTCTCCGGTTGTCTGAAAGGGGAGATCTGCTATCTTCTGGCCGGGGGAAGGGAGGAGGAAGCAGCCCGGGTGGCGGCGGAGCACCGGGAAATCCTGGGTCCGGAGAACTTCTTTTTGGAGATCCAGGACCAGAACCTGGCGGGCCAGCGGGAGATCAATCGGGCCCTTATCCGCCTGGCGCGAAAGATGGAGCTCCCCCTGGTGGCCACCAACGATGTGCATTACCTCCAGGCCAATGACGCCCGGGCTCACGACATCCTCCTCTGCATTCAGACCGGTAAAACGGTCCGGGACGAAGACCGCCTGCGCTTCTCCTCCGACGAGTTCTATTTCAAGTCTCCCGAGGAGATGCGGAACCGCTTCCAGGAACTCCCGGAGGCCCTGACCAATACGGTAGCCATCGCGGAACGATGTAACCTGGACCTCTCCTTCGGAGGCGTGCATCTGCCCCGCTACCAGGTGCCACCCGGCCACACCTTGGACACCTACCTGGCTCATCTGGCCTGGGAGGGGGCCAGGGCCCGCTACGGCACGCTGACCCCTGCCATCGAGGAGCGTCTCAAACTGGAGCTCGCGGCCATCGAGAAGGCAGGGTTCGCGGGCTACTTCCTGGTGGTGTGGGACTTCATCCGCTTCGCCCGCGAAAGGAAGATCCCGGTAGGCCCCGGCCGCGGTTCGGCAGCCGGCTCACTGGTGGCTTATGCCCTAGGGATAACCGGCATAGATCCCCTCCGCTACGGCCTCTTTTTCGAGCGCTTCCTCAACCCGGAACGGATCAGCATGCCCGATATCGATATCGATTTCTGCGACCAGCGGCGGGGGGAGGTCATAGACTATGTGACCACCAAATACGGCTCCCAGAATGTGGCCCAGATCGTCACCTTCGCCACCCTGGGCGCCAAGGCCATCATCCGCGATGTGGGAAGGGCCATGGGGATGCCCTATGCGGAGGTGGACAAGATCGCCAAGCTGGTGCCTCCTGCCTTGAACATCACCCTGGAGGAGGCCCTGAACCAAAGTCCCCCCCTGCGTAGGCTGGCGGAGACCAGACCGGAGGTGGCGGAGCTGATAGCGGTGGCGCGCACGCTGGAGGGCCTTACCCGCCATGCCTCCACTCACGCCGCGGGTGTGGTCATTTCCGGCAAGCCGTTGATCGAGCATTGCCCCCTCTACAAGGGGAGCCGGGGAGAGATCACTACCCAGTACGCGATGCTGGATCTGGAGCGAATCGGGCTGCTGAAGGTGGATTTTTTGGGCCTCCGCACCCTCACCGTCATCTCCCACACCCTGGATCTTATCGAGGAAAGCAGGGGTGTCCGGCTCTCCATCGAGGATATCCCCCTGGACGATCCGGCCACCTTTCGCCTCCTGGGCGAGGCCCGGACCGCTGGCATCTTCCAACTGGAGAGCGCGGGGATGCAGGACCTGCTGCGGCGCCTGAAGCCGGGGAGGATGGAGGACATAATCGCCCTGGTGGCCCTCTATCGGCCGGGGCCGATGAACATGATCGACGATTTCATCCAGCGCAGGCACGGCAAGGTGAAGGTCCGGTACGATCATCCGGCCATGGAGAAAGTGCTGCAGGAGACCTACGGGATCATGGTCTATCAGGAGCAGGTGATGCAGATCGCCTCCGAGCTGGCGGGGTTTTCCCTGGGGGAGGCGGACATCCTGCGCCGGGCCATGGGCAAGAAGGACCCGGAGATGATGGACCGGCAACGCAAGAAGTTCCTCCAGGGGGCCAAGGCCCGGGGGATACCGGAGGCCAAGGCGGAGCGGATCTTCGACCAGATGAACCAGTTCGCCCGCTACGGCTTCAACAAATCCCACGCCGCCGCCTACGCCCTGATCGCCTACCGTACCGCCTATCTCAAGGCCAACTATCCGGTGGAGTTCATGGCCGCCCTCCTCACCTCGGAGCGGGAGGATACGGACAAGATCGCCCGCTACATCGAGGAGTGCCGACAGATGAAGATCCCGGTCCTCCCCCCCGACATAAATCTCTCGGCCAGCGATTTTCGGGTGGAGGGAGACAAGATCCGTTTCGGCCTCTCAGCGGTCAAGAATGTGGGGGAGGCGGCCATCCAGTCCATCCTCTCGGCCCGAGCCCGTCAGGGAAGGTTCACCTCCCTTTTCGACCTCTGCGAGGCAGTGGACCTGAGGGTGGTGAACCGGAGGGTAATGGAGAGCCTGATCAAGGCCGGGGCCCTGGATTCGCTGGGAGGGAAGCGTTCTCAGCTCACCGCCGCTCTGGACCGGGCGATGGAGTTGGGCTCGTCCCGACAACGGTCGCGCACCAGGGGACAACGCTCGCTGTTGGAGATCATGGAGCAGGACAGAGAGCCTTCGCCCCGGGCCCCTTCCCTTCCCGATATGGAGGAATGGCCTACCGAGCAGTTGCTGGCCATGGAAAAGGAGGTCCTAGGCTTCTATCTGAGCGGCCATCCCTTGCGCGACTTCGAGGCCCAGATGAGGAAGGTGGCCACCTGTTCGCTGGCCGAGCTTCCTTCGCAGCCGGATCGGCAGCGGGTGGTCGTGTGTGGGTTGGTCTCGGAGATCAAGCGCATCAGCACCCGCAACGGAGACCAGATGGCCTTCCTCTCCCTGGAGGATCTCTCGGGAAAGGCGGAGGTGGTGGTCTTTCCGGAGGTCTACGCCCAGGTATCTTCCCAACTGGTCAAGGACCTGCCCTTGGTGGTCACGGGAACCGTGGATGTGGGCGAGGAGGCCACCAAGATCCTGGCCGCCGAGATCGCTCCCCTTTCCCAGAAGGCCGACAATGGCCCCTCCCGGGTGGATATCTACCTGCCAGGAGAGGATTGTCCGCCCTCGCTGCTGATGGCAGTGCGGGCGGCCCTTTCCCGGCATCCCGGGCATTGTCCGGTCTTCTTGCGCCTGCCCACCCGGGAGGGAAAAGGGATCGTCATCGCGGCGGGGGAGCGCTTCCTGGTCTCAGCCGACGAGGCGCTGCGAGAGGACTTGAAATCGGTGCTGGGGTCCGATGGGGTGAGGTTCAGTTGAGGAGGAGGAATGCCAGGATTCGTTTTGGATTTTGAGCGGCGCCTGGTGGAGCTGGAGGATAAGATCAAGGAGCTCCACCACTTCAGCACGGTGGAGAAGGTGGACTTCAGCGAGGAGATCAAGAAGCTGGAGCGGAAGGCGGCCAAGCTGCGCAAAGAGGTCTTCTCCCGTCTCACCCCGTGGCAGCGGACCCAGCTAGCCCGCCACCCCGGCCGTCCCTACACCCTCGATTTCATCAAGGCCCTGATGACCGATTTCATCGAGCTGGCCGGGGACCGTCACTTCGGGGAGGACCATGCCATCGTGGGGGGCTTGGCCAGGTTCGATGGTCAGCCGGTGGTGGTGGTTGGACACCAGAAGGGCAGAGATACCAAGGAGAACCTTTATCGTAACTTCGCCATGCCCCACCCCGAGGGCTACCGCAAGGCGTTGCGGCTGATGAAGCTAGGCGAGAAGTTCGGCCGGCCGGTGATTACCTTCATCGATACCCCGGGGGCCTATCCCGGGATCGGCGCCGAGGAGAGAGGACAGGCCGAGGCCATCGCCCGCAACCTGTTCGAGATGTCGGGTCTCAAGACGCCCATCATCGTGGTGATCACCGGAGAAGGTGGGTCGGGAGGGGCGCTGGCCCTGGGGGTGGGGGATGTGATCCTCATGCTGGAATACGCCATCTATTCGGTGATCTCCCCTGAGGGATGCGCTGCCATCCTGTGGAAGGATAGCTCTAAGGCCCCGGAAGCGGCTGCAGCATTGGGCCTTACCGCCCAGACCCTGAGGGAGCTGGAGCTCATAGACGAGATCGTCCCCGAGCCGCCGGGGGGGGCCCATCGGGACCCGACCGGGGCCGCCAACCTGCTCCGGGATTATCTGGCCAGGTATCTGAAGGAATTGCAGGGGATGGAGATCTCCCAGCTCCTGGAGAAAAGGTACCAGAAGTTTCGCCGCATGGGGAGGTTCAAGGGTGACTGAGGCCGCCTGGGCCGAATCCTGGAGGAAAATATCCTTCTTCTCCTCCTTGAGCCCCCGGGAGCTGGAGGAGCTATTGGCCCCGGTGGTGGTGGAGGAGAGGTACCGGGATGGGGAATTCCTCTTTTACGAAGGCGATCCGCCCCAGGGCCTGTACCTGCTGAAAGAGGGGAGAGTCAAGATCATCAAGCATTCTGCTCGGGGCAAGGATACCATCCTCCGTCTGATCGGTCCCCTGGAGATGTTCGGCGAAGTGGCGGCCTTCGATGGAAGGCCCTATCCCGCCTCGGCCCAGGCCCTGCAGGACTGCATTGTGCTCCATCTTCCCCAAGAGGATTTCCTCGAACTCTTGCACCGACACCCCCCGATCGCGCTGCGCATAATCGAGGATCTGGCCCACAAACTCCGCGATGCCCACGATCTCATCCGGGCGCTCAGCAGCGAAACGGTGGAGAAGCGGATCGCCACCGTCCTGCTCAAGCTGGCGGAGAAGGCAGGGAAGGCTGAGGAGAGGGGGATCCGGCTGAAGATCCCTCTGAGCCGGCAAGACCTGGCCGATATGGCCGGCACCACCATCGAGACCGCCATCCGGGTGCTGAGCAAGTTCTCCCGGGAGCGGCTGGTGCTGAAGGAGGGAAAGAACATCATCATCCTGGATCGGGCCGCCTTGAGCGCCCTGAGCCATTCCTCCGGCGAGCGATGAGCGATCGATCGAGAAGGACTGCTGCACATGCCTGAGCTGGTGGATTCCTATTCGCGCCGGATCGAGTATTTGCGGGTCTCGGTTACCGACCGTTGCAACCTGCGCTGCCTCTACTGCATGCCCTCGCGGGGGGTGCACACCATCCCCCGGGAGGAGATCCTCCACTACGAGGAGATCCAGCGGCTGGTGGGGGTAGCGGTGGGTTTAGGGGTGAGGAAGGTGCGGGTGACCGGGGGGGAGCCCCTAGTGCGGTCCGGGATCGTCTCCCTCATCGCCTCCCTGGCCCGCATTCCCAACCTGGAGGACATCAGCCTCACCACCAACGGTACCCTTTTGGAGGCCTTCGCGGCCGCGCTGAAGGAGGCCGGTCTGAGGAGGGTGAACATCAGCCTGGATACCCTGGATCCCAAGAAATACGCCCACATCACCCGGGGAGACGAGATAGATCAGGTGTGGCGAGGAATCCGCAAGGCCCTGGAGGTGGGGCTGACTCCCCTCAAGATCAACACGGTGGTGATCAGGGGGCTCAATGACGGGGAGGTGGAGGAGTTCGCCCGCCTCACCCTAAGCGAGCCCATCAATCTGCGCTTCATCGAGTTCATGCCGGTGGGGGCGCGAGACTTCTGGAGGCCGGAGCGGGTGGTGAGGGTGGAGGAGATAAAGCAGCGGATCCGTCACCTGGGGGAACTGAGGCCCACCCGGATCAGGGGAGATGGTCCGGCGCGCTACTTCTTCCTTCCCGGGGCGCAAGGGACGGTGGGCTTCATCGGTGCCTTCAGCGACCACTTCTGTGCCTGGTGCAACCGGATGCGGATCACCTGCGATGGAAGGCTGAGACCCTGTCTCTTCTCGGAGACGGAGATAGATCTGCGGGCACCCTTGCGGCGGGGGTGTTCGGATCAGGAACTAGTCTCCCTGTTTCTGCGCGGCAATCGGCTGAAGCCCCGCTCCCATACCTTGAGGGAGGAGCCCGATCGGGTATGGAGGAGACCCATGTCGGAAATCGGGGGCTGAGTCCACTCCTTCCCATTTTTGGTCTTGACCGGGGGCTGAGGATGGGTGTATAAAATAGTTGGTGATGATCAAATCCCATCCCAAAAGCCTGCAATTTGCTTTTTTCGTCCCTCCATCCCTTTCTCTCTACCCTCCCAACCCTATCCAGCCGCTTCGGCTACTTTCGGCGTCGGCTCCGATCCTCTTGCATCTAATGTTTCCTGGGCCTTATCCTCTGTTGGTAGAAAGGAGTTGACCTATGGGAGAAACGGAGGCAGAGCTCTTTGCCCGCCTCAAGGAGGAGAACCTGGAATTCCGCCGGCTGGCGGAGAAACATCGCGAGTACGATCTCAAGATCGGAGAGTACGATCGCATCTACTATCTGACCAGCGAGCAAGAGCGAAAGCGTAAGGAGCTGCAGAAGCTCAAGCTCAAGATCAAGGATCAGATGTACGCCATCATGAGGCAATACCGGGGCAAATGATCCAGTTCACGCACCTGGACGCCCGGGGCCGGGCCCGGATGGTGGATGTGAGCGATAAGCCAGAGACCCTCCGGGAGGCGGTGGCCCGGGGATCGATCCGGATGGGGCGAGAAACCCTGAAGGCGATCCAGGACCAGAAGATCCCCAAGGGCGATGTATTGACGGTGGCCAAGATCGCCGGGATCGCGGCCGCCAAACAGGTGCCCTCTCTTGTTCCCCTTTGCCATCCCCTCCTCCTGTCCGATGTGGACCTCAGCTTTCAACTCAATGCCAGATCGCGCAAGATCGAGATCGAGGCGAGCGTGAAAACGGTGGGGCGTACCGGTGCGGAGATGGAAGCCCTGGCCGCGGTGGCCGTGGCTGCCCTGGCCATCTACGACATGTGCAAGGCGGCGGACAAGGAGATGGTGATCGGCGAGATCCGCCTCCTCTCCAAGAAGGGGGGGAGGAGTGGGACCTACATCCGATCTCCCGGCCGGTGACATGACTCCCTGCCCCTCTCCCTCCCCGCTGAGTTGCCTGATCTACTCTCCCGAGCTCGCCCGCTATCGCTACACCCCCAATCACCCCTTGAAGAACGAGAGGCTGGAGCTCACCTTTGGCCTGATTCAGGCCTACGGCCTCCACCTGCTGGAAGGGGTCCGTCTTGCCGAGCCCCGTTTGGTCCGGGAGGAGGAGCTTCTCGCCTTTCATAGCCAGGAGTACCTGGAAGCCCTGCGCCGTGTCGATGAAGGCAGCCCCTTCCCTTCGGCCTTCCGCTACGGCCTGGGAACCCCTGACAATCCCCTCTTTCCCGGGGTCTTCACCTGGTCGTTGCTGGTTACCGGGGCCTCGCTGGCCGCGGCCGAGGCGGTGGAAGAGAAAGGGTTCCGCTTTGCCTTCAGTCCCTCCGGGGGCCTCCACCACGCCCATGCCGATCGCGCCTCCGGCTTCTGTTACCTCAACGATCCGGCGGTGATGATACACTCGCTCCTCCGCCGCCGACGGAAGGTGGCCTATCTGGATGTGGATGCCCACCACGGGGATGGCGTCCAGGAGGCCTTTTACCGGACCGATAAGGTCCTCACCATCTCGCTCCACGAATCCGGCCTCACCCTCTTTCCCGGGACCGGCTTTCCAGAGGAGATGGGGGCGGGAGAGGGGAGGGGCTACTCGGTCAACCTCCCCTTCTACCTGGGCACCGACGATGAGGTCTACCTCTGGGCCTTCGAGCAGATCGTCCCCCCCTTGCTCTCCGCCTTCGCGCCCGAGGTCCTGGTCACCCAACTGGGGGCCGACTCCCTCCGCACCGATCCCCTCTCCAACCTCTGCCTGAGCCTGCAGGGATTCGCGCACCTGGTACGGAGGGTCAGGGAACTGACGGAGGAGGGGGGATGGAAGTGGATCGCCCTGGGTGGGGGCGGCTATAACCTGGACAATGTCCCCCGGGCCTGGACCCTGGTCTGGGCCCTCATGAACGATCAGGAACTCGAGCCCCAAATCCCGGCCTCCTTTCTGGAATCGGCCCGCAGTCAGGGATTCACTGCCGAGAGCCTGTGGGATCCTCCGCCCCCCTCCTCCGATTCGCGCCAAGATCAGACCCGCCGCTATGCGGAGGAGCAGGTGAAGGCCATCCAGGAGAAGATCTTTCCCCTCCATGGCTTGAGGGCCTGAGCCTTCTTGCCTCGCCGCGGAGGCTAAAGGATCGGATCCCGGCGGACGGTGGCAAGGGAGGGGCGGGCGGTTTGCAGAGGAAGAGGAAGAGGAGCTCGCTTTCCGGTCCGTTTCCTGTTTCCTATTGCAGTGCTGACCGGGAGGAAGCGGCCTTTGGCTGACTGAGGGTTGGCCCAGGCCATGTCGCGCGGAGACCAGATAATTCGTCAGTGGCGGCTGATCACCCTCCTCGAATCCCGTCCGGAACGGACGGTGGCCGATCTGGCTCGGGAGTTGGGGTGCTCGGAGCGCACCATCTGGCGGGACCTGCAGGATGTGGAGGCGGCAGGCTTTCCCCTGGGCTGTGAGAAGAGGGAGGGAAGAAGCCACTATCGCCTGCTGGAGGGGTTTCGCTGTCACCTTCCGTTTCCCCTATCTTACTCCGAGCTGCTCTCCCTCTATCTCTCCCGCAGCCTGTTGCAGCCGCTGCAGGGCACTCCCTTTTCCGATTCCTTCGATTCCCTTTTCGCCAAGCTCCGCTCCCTTCTCTCCGAGCCCCTGCTTTGCTTCCTGCAAAAGGTGAAGGAGAGCCTCTCCTCCCGCCAACTGCGTTACAAGGACTATTCGGCTAGCGGTCCTTTGATCGAGCAGGTCACCCAGGCGATCATGGATCGCCAGACCCTGGAGATCCGCTATCATTCCTTCAGTCGGGGCCGGGTGCAGGTGCGCAAAATAGACCCTTACCGCCTCTGGTACCAGGAAGGCGGGATCTACCTGGCGGCCTATTGTCACCTCCGGCAAAAGGTGCTCATGTTCGCACTGGAGCGGATCCTGGAGATCAGACCCACCTCCCACACCTTCGTCCTACCCGAGGGTTTCGATCTGGAGGATTATGTGCGGGGCAGCTTCGGCCTGCTGCGGGGGGAGCCGGTGCGGGTGAAGATCCTCTTTTCCGCCCGCCAGGCCCCCTGGATCGCTGAACGGATCTGGCATCCCAGTCAGCGCCTGCAGTATCAGCTCGACGGGAGCCTGCTGATGAGCTTGGAGGTGGCCGATACCCTGGAGCTGAAGCGTTGGATCCTGGGTTTCGGTCGGGAGGCGGAGGTGATGGAGCCCAAGGAACTGCGCGAGGAGATCCGCCGGGAGGCGGAAGCGGTGACGGAGGTCTATTCCGGGGCTAGGGCCAAAGGGCAAAGCAGACGAGCCCAGCGCTATCGAACAGGCAGGCGGAAGGGAACCGAGCGGCCAGCAGCACCCTTGCGCATCGAGATCGTCTAGCCATCCGGCAGAACCTGCCCGCCTTTGGCCTGAGCTGAGGGTCCAGCGGTCTCCGGTAGGGGACATAGATCAGCCAGGAGATGGTAAGGGAGAGATGGAAAGAGTGAGATTGGTAGTCGTGGGCGCCGGCCTGATGGGGGCCAGACATGCCGAGCTGGTGCATGAAAACGAGATGTGCTCCCTGGTCGGGATCTGCGATGCCGACCCCAGCCGAAGGAGGGTAGCCCAGAGGTTTGGGGTTCCTTTCTACCCAGTGGCAGAAGAGCTGATCGAAAGGGAGAGGCCAGATGGTGCCATCATCGCCACCCCCAACGCCCAGCATGCAAGGGTCGCGGAGCAGTGCGCCAGGCGATCGGTTCATGTTCTGGTGGAGAAGCCTATCGCCGATACGATCGAGCAGGCCCTGCGGATCGCCCGGGTGTCGGCCGAGTGCGGAACCAAGGTGCTGGTAGGCCACCACCGCCGTCATAACCCCTTGGTGCAGAGGACGCGGGACCTCGTGCGTGGCGGCTCCCTGGGCAGGCTGATCGGGGTCTCTTTGCTCTGGACGCTGTTGAAACCGGATGAATATTTCCAGGTTTCCTGGCGGAGCCAGCCTCCTGGCGGCGGTCCCTTGCTGATCAACCTGATCCACGAGCTGGACAGCCTGCGCTTCATCTGCGGGGAGATCGTCGAGGTCTATGCCCGAACGAGCTCGGCCGCGCGGGGATTGGCGGTGGAGGATTCGCTGAGCATTTCCCTTCGCTTCCAGAACGGGGCCCTGGGCACGATTCTGGCTTCGGATGCAACGCCTGCTCCCTGGTCATATGAGGCCACCACCGCTGAAAATCCTTCCTACTTTCATACTGGCGAGAACTGTTGTTTCTTCCTGGGCACCGCGGCCTCTTTGGCTTTCCCCCGGATGGAGTTATGGCGCTACCCCGAGGGACTTGCCAGGGGCTGGAAAGAGCCAATGGAGCGATCCAATGTCCGAGTAGCCCCTGCCGATCCTTTGCGGATTCAGCTAGAGCACTTTTGCCGCATCATCAGGGGCGAGGAGGAGCCGCTGGTAGATGCCGGCGAGGGTACAAAGTCGCTGGCCGTAGCGCTGGCGGTGCGGGAATCGGCCCGCGAAGGTATGCCGGTCGATCCCTCCACCCTGTTCTCCTGCTGCATCAAAGTTCTCGGTTCACCATGACCTATCCTGTCACGGCCATGTGATAAAAATCGTCTCACCTCGAATGGGGACGGAACGGGGATGGCTATAGCCCTCACCCAGTATCGATTTACCCTCCTGGCCGAGCAGGAGATGCGGCTTCCCCCATATTTGGGATCGACCCTACGGGGTGGATTCGGCCACATCTTCCGCCACCTGTGCTGCGCCACCTGCCGACCGGATTGCAAAGGGTGCGAGCTGGCCCAGAGTTGTCCCTACTTCGCCGTCTTCGACCCCTCGCCCCCTCCCGACTCCCCCGCTCTGAGAAAGCTGGAAGAAATTCCCCGCCCCTTCGTCATCGAACCCCCACCGCGCATCGAATCTCCCCTGGCTCGGGGTTCCCTCATTCGCTTCGGCCTCACCCTGATCGGAAAAGCCCGCGACCTTTTCCCTTATTTCGTGGTTTCCTTCCGCGAGTTGGGTCGGGAGGGACTGGGCCGGGGACGCGGCAGATTTCGGCTGGAGTCCATCGAAGCCCTGGATCCCCTCTTTAACCGGAGCGAATCCCTGTATGTCTTCCCGGGGTCTATGGTAAAGAACAGCAGCTTCAGCGCGAGCCTAGAGGATTGTCATTCCCTCGCCGCTGACCCCTCCCTTTCCCCCACTTCTCTGAAGCTCGCCTTTCTCACCCCCATCCGGCTGAAGCACGATGGCCACCTGGTAGATAGACCCGAGTTCCACATCCTCTTCCGTTCGCTGCTAAGACGGCTTTCCTCGCTTTCCCTTTTTCACTGCGGGGAGAGGCTGGAAGTGGACTACCAGGCCTTGATCCCGGCAGCAGAAAGGGTTGAACTCGTCCACGACGATACCCGTTGGCATGACTGGGAGCGCTACTCTTCGCGGCAGAAGGAAAGGATGACCTTCGGCGGAATCGTCGGCCAAGCGATTTATCGGGGCGATATGGCGATCTTCCTGCCCTTTCTGATCTTCGGTCAATGGACCCATGTGGGCAAGAACGCTACCTTCGGGTTGGGGAAGTACCAGGTGGTGAGGCCTTGACCTCCATAGCCGGGGGCAAGCGGCCCCGATGATCACCCCGGGCGCCCGACCTCGATTACCGGAACCGATCTTGGGGGCCACAAAAGGAGGTCCGCTTTCCCATTCCTCCTGCGATCCTTATTTTGGCGGGGAAGAAATGAAGGGGGATGAGATCGTCAATGATGTATCCTCCAGCGTCCGCT
>Ga0078972_1005937_pt1 | contig 29996 bp, 30 predicted proteins | sample YelNatPaOPGAMG01_FD_67568 | JGI IMG/M metagenome (GOLD analysis project Ga0078972, IMG submission 67568) | Hot spring thermophilic microbial communities from Obsidian Pool, Yellowstone National Park, USA - OP-RAMG-01 (SPADES assembly) (version 2) | ecosystem: Environmental > Aquatic > Thermal... | reverse complement strand
GTTTTCAAAAAACCAAATTCTAGAAACTGAAGTTATTGGGATTTTTTCTGAAACTCTTTCGTAAAAGCTTGGAAAATCTAAAAAGTTCACTCCCAAAAACAAAAGCTCAAAAAATAAATTTTGAAATTTCGGATCCTTTTCAATCTCTTCTGTAAAAACTATGGTTCCTACCCCCTCTTTTTTTATTTGTTCTGAAAGATTTTTAGTTGTTTCCAAGTCCACTATTTTGTATCCAAGATAAGGCCTTTCTTCTATTTCTTTCTTTAAACTTTCTGTTTCCTTTCCACCAAAAATTACTATTTTTGCAAAAAGATGTTTTGAAAAAAACGAAAGGAAAGTTCTTCTTGAAAAGAAAAGAAAGAAACCAAAGAAAAAAGTGTTTAAAATCAAAATGGTCTTTGGCGTGATTTTAAAATAGGGGATAAAGTAAAAAATCAAAACGCCAAAAAGAAAAACGAAAACTAAAGCAGAGAGCGTTTTGTAAAAAAGAGATGTTTTTAAAAACTCAAAATCGTAAAAACCCAAAGCATAGAGAATTGTCAGCCAGAAAAAGTACAAAATGGTAAAAGGAAGAAAGTGGTCGAAAAAAGTTTGAATTCTAAAATTTGGAAAATATCTAATAAAAAGCGTCAAAAAGAGAGAAAGGTAGAGGAAAATTATATCTATGAAAACTAAACCAAGTTTTCTTTTTGTTGCCATTATTTTACCTTAATATGAAATTTTGCTACAATCAAGAAAGCACTCCGATTCTATGACAAGAGATTTTTTCTTAAATACGATTAAAACCTTTTCTTTTTTAGCTTTGTTAACCCCGATTATTTTTAGCGGAAGGTTCTTCTTTCCTTTTGTTGGGCCAAAGAGTTTGTTTTTTATGGGAATTAGCGAAGTCATAATTTTCTCTTATTTGGCGCTTATTTTTATTGACAAAAAATATCTTCCAACACTTAACCCCCTCTTAATTTTTCTTTTAATTTATCTTTTTGTTTTTATTCTTTCTTCTTTTTTGGGGGTGGATTTAGCTTATAGTTTTTGGTCAAAGCATGAAAGAATGACTGGAATTTTGATGCATCTTCATTTGTTTGGTTTCTTTCTGGTGCTGAGCTCCACTATGAAAAAAGAAGACTTTAAAAATCTTTTTTTGGCTTCTATTTTGGTCTCTTTTTGTGTAGGCTTGATTGGAGTTTTGGCTGCGAGAGTAAGCATGATGAGAGGAGGAGGAACGATTGGTAATGAATCCTTTTTGGGAACTTATTTGCTATTTAACATTTTTTTTGCCCTTTATTTGTTCTTTGATTCGCTTGATTGGAAAAAAAGTTTTGGGTTGGTTTTCTTTTTTCTCCTCTCAATTTTGCTTTTGTTGGTTGGGATTACTTTTCAAGAGGGAACGGCAAAAGATATTCTTTTTGCGATTTTTTTCAAGAGCGGAGCAAGAGCGGCCAAAATTTCTCTTTATGGAGCCCTAGGTTTTTTGGCTTTAATTTACTTTTTGAGAAAAAAGCAAAAGATTGTTTCTTTTTCTGCAGGTTTTATTTTGTTGGTTTCTTTTATTGTGTTTTCCTTTGTTTTTTATTCAATTTGTTTTGAGCCAAAAAGTTTTTTTAGGCAATTATTAGAAAAAGAAGTCGGATCTTTTGGCGGAAGGTTTTATGTTTGGGAAATAGCCAAAAAAGCCTTTTTTGAAAGACCGCTTTTTGGTTTCGGGCCAGAAAATTTTGAGTTTGCGTTTTTAAAATATTACAATCCCTGTTTTGGGACGCCAGAATGCGGTTTTGATCTTTGGTACGACCGCGCCCACAATGTTATTTTTGATACTCTTTCGACAACCGGAATTTTTGGGCTCATTTCTTATTTTCTTTTGCTTTTGAGTTGCTTTTTTGTTTTATGGAAAAGTTATTTGAACAAAAAAATTAATTTCTGGGTAGCTGGAGTTTTTACGGCTTTGCTTTTGGCTTACTTTGTTCAGAATTTGACAGTTTTTGATATGATTTCTTCTTATTTAATGCTCTTTTTGACCTTGGCCTTTGTTGCAAGCTTTGAAAAAAAAGAAAAAGTTTCTAAAGTTAAAGACCTGAATTTTGGAGTTTTTTCCTTAATTTTCATTTCTTTTTTAGCCTCTTTCTCATTCTTTGTCCTTTTGCCAACCGTTTCTTCAGCTTCAGTTATTTCTTCCTTGAAAGCTGATTCTACCCAAAGAAAGATTGAACTAGAACGCTTTACAATTAATCTTTCCCCTTTAGGTAGAAAACAAATTCGCCAGTTTTTTGCAGAAAATTTTTCCTCTCGCATTATCAGGACCCAAAAAATAGAAAAAGAAGATTTGGTTGAAGTTGAGTTTTTAACCAAAGAATTACAAAAGAATATTCAAGAAAATCCGCTTGATTTCAGATCTTATTACTTAATTGGAAACATTCTTACGATAAGTTCACAACCTGACAATTTGAAGAAGGGAGAAGAAATTTTAAGAAAAGCAATTGAGCTTTGGCCAAACAACCAAAAAGCTTATTGGGCTTTGGCTCAAAATCTTCTTTTACAAAAAAGGTTCGATGAAGCAATTTCTTTAGCCCAAAAAGCAGTTGATTTAGAGCCAAAGCTAAAAGATTCCCATCTTATATTGATTCAAATTTTAAAGATTACCCAAAGGTACGATTTAATAGAAGAAGCTACAAAAAGAGCCCTTTCTATTGATCCAGGGTGGGAGAGTGAGATTCAGCAAATTCTTTCCACCTCTTGACATATTTTTTTATTTTGTTAAAATAAGCTTGTGGATGCTTCAGGGAAACCTGAGCCCCTCTAGGTCGCAGGCCTCACTCGAGCGAGGCCTGTTTTTGTTTTGGATTTTTGTGTTATAATAAAGGTGGCCGGGGAGAGCATCCACAAAAGACCTAGAATTGGGATCAAGCTTCCCCGGCCCTTTTTAATTTTTGATAAAATTAAAATATGGAAATCAAAAGAGACGTACTCTTGAAACCATTAACAACTTTTAAAATCGGGGGTAGAGCAAAATATTTTGTTGAAGTTGAAAAAAGAGAGGACTTAAAAAAAGCAGTCCTTTTTGCAAAAGAGAAAAAAATTCCCTTTTTTGTTTTGGCTGGAGGAAGCAATGTTTTGGTTTCTGACAAAGGTTATAGGGGGTTAGTTATTAAAATGAAAAATTCAAAAATTGAAATTCGAGAAGGAAAAAAAATTTTAGCTGAAGCTGGAACTCCCTTGGTCCTCTTGGTGAGAGAAGCAATAAAGAATAGTTTAGCTGGGGTGGAATGGGCAGCAGGGATTCCAGGAACAGTTGGGGGCGCGATTTTTGGAAATGCAGGAGCTTTTGGTTTTTCAACTTCTGATTTTTTAAAACTGGTTGAGGTTTTCAATTTGAATGATTTTTCTTTTAAGATTTTAGAAAAAAAAGATTGTCGTTTTGGCTACAGAGATAGTGTTTTCAAAAAAAATAAAAATTTGATTATTTTCTCTGGAATTTTTGAGTTAAAGAAAGGAAAACAAAAGGAGATTTTAAAAAAGAAAGAAGAATTTTTAAAGATAAAAAAAGAAACTCAAGAGCTTTCCTTTCCTTCTGCTGGTTGCGTTTTTAAAAATTATCAAGGGAAAATTGAAGACAAAAACTTATTAAAAGAGTTTCCAAAATTGAGAGAATTTAATAAAAAAGGACAAATTCCTGCAGGTTTTTTGATCGAGGCTTGTGGTTTGAAGGGAAAAAGAGAAGGAGGAATTGAAATTTCAAAAAAACATGCAAATTTTTTCATTAATTTAGGAAACGGAAAAGCAAAAGAAGTCAAAAAACTCATCGAGCTTTCAAAACAAAAAGTAAAAGAAAAATTTGGAATCTTACTCAAAGAAGAAATTTTATTTTTGGGCGATTTTTAGTTTTCCACAACTTGACTCAAATTTTTGTTGTGTGAAAATTAAATAAGATCTACCCCAAGTGGGGGCCACAGGTCTTCGCAAGCATTGGTCGAGTGCTTGTGAGTAAAGCTTTTTAAAAGAGATGGCAAAGAAAAAAGCAAAGAAAAAGAAAAAATAATTTTTGCCCCCACTAAAAAGTGGGGGTAAAAGTTAATGAGAATTATTGTTAGAGCAAAAAAAGTAAAATTACCTTTGGAAACAAAAAGATTTGTTGAAGAACAGATTAATTCTTTAGAAAAATTTACAAAAGAGATCTTTGGCGAAAATTATTATGAGAGGTTTTTGAAAAAAGAAAAGCCAAGAGTAAAGGCCAGGGTTGAAATAATCGGAAAAGAAAGAGGAATGTATTATGTAGAGTGCAATTTGGATTTTCCGGGCAAATTAATGAGAGCTGAATCTTTGAAAAAAGATTTAAAATCTGCTATATATGAAATAAAAGACGAGCTGAAAAGGAAAATAAAAGAATACAAAAAGAAATTTTTTGCAAAGTTTGAAAGAGGGGCGAGAAAATTAAAGAGAGAATTAAAAATTTCAGAAGCTGCTAAAATAAAAGAAGGGGAAAGGGTTTTGCAAGAAGGGATTTAAAAAATAGATTGATCGCTTTTTTTACTCTTTGTTTTTCCTCAAAAGAGAGGAAAGCTACCAGGAAAAATCTTCCTGGGTGTAAGCGATCAATCTTTCAAAAATATGAAAAAAACAAAGAGGTCCAAGCAATGGGCCGTTGCCAAATCCAAAAAATATTTAGGAAAACACTTAGTTTGCGATTTTTGGGGAGGAAAGATGATAGAAAACTCAAAGGAGCTTGAGGAAGTTTTAAGATTGGCCGCAAAAAAAGCAAAAAGCACTGATTTAGAATTCGTTTGTCACAAATTTTCACCCCAGGGAATAACTGGGGCTTTAATTTTGGCAGAATCTCACATTACTTTTCATTCTTGGCCAGAAGAAAAATACATTGCAATAGATATTTTTACTTGCGGAAAAAAAGCAAAACCCGAAGCTGCTCTTTCTCTTTTGAAAAAAATTCTAAAGCCAGAAAAAATTAAGGTGAAAGAGGTAAAAAGAGGATGAAAGATTTTTTAGAAAAACTCTACCAAAAATTTTTAAATTTTAAAAAAAAGCTTTTTTTCAAAGATAGTTTTTTTCAACTCGGAGTAAATGAACTAAAAATTGGCAAAAAAGAATTAAATTATTTTTTTGAAAATTATTACAAATTGCCTTTTTTTGAATTTCTCTCTGATCTAAAATTCATTTTATTTTCAAAGAATCCTTATGAGTTTATTTTGAAAAAAGGATCTGATAATTGGGATCTCTGGTACTATTTGGAATTTTTGAAAAGAGAAAAAGTTTTGAAGGTTGAAAAAAATGGAAAAGTTAGTTTGCTCAAAAAAGAAATTTTGGAATTTTTACCAAAGCCAAAAAAGAAAGAAGAGATTAAAGAAATTTTAGAAAAAAAATTGAAAAAGAAAGTAAAAGAAGAAAGACCAATTTCAGAACTTTTTGAAAGAAAAAAAATTACTCCAGAATTAGATCAGCTTCCTCTTTCTCAAGGTTCAGTTTTGTTTTTGGCCGAGAAAATTTTAGAAAGAATTTCTAATTTTTATCCATTTCTTTTAGTTGGAGATGATGATCTTTTATCTTTAACTTTATGCTTGGCACAACCAAAGCTCAAAGTAAAAGTTATCGATTTAGATGACGACCTTCTTTCTTTCATTGAGAGCTTTGCAAAAAAGTTCAATCTAAAAATTGAAACCCAAAGAGTAGACATTACAAAAAAATCAAAGCCTTTGGGAAGGTTTTCTGGTTTTTTGGCAAACCCTGCTTATACAGAAGAAGGGGTTAAAGAATTTTTAAATTTTGGAATTTCAAATCTTAAAAATGAAGGAGGGGTTGTTTTTTTGGTTTTGGGAGACGAAGCTATTGGAAATAGAATGCTATTTTTGGAAGAATTTTTTGCTAAAAAACAACTTCTTTTGAGAGAAGCAATAGTTGGAAAGATTTTTTATCCGCAGGTTATTTTGCACGAAGAAGATAGAGTAATTGAAGAGAGGTTAAAAGAATTTGGACAAAACCCAATTCGTTTAGGAACCACCCTCTTTATTTTTGACTACATCCCCTTTAAAATAAAAAAGACAAAATTTAAAAAACCAATGATAGCTTACATATGATTGCGCCTTTTGTCCTTCTAATTAATGGTTCTCCAAGAAAAAACGGAAGAACTGTCCAATATTTAAGGGAAGTTATTAAAGGAATAAAAAAAGAAAAAGCAAAATATCAACTTTTGCATTTGATCGATTTTAAAATTTTGCCTTGCCTTGGTTGCTATTCTGTTTTTCCAAAAAATTGTACCTTTCCTTGCAAACAAAAAGACGATATGGAAAAAATCTATCCGCTTTTACTCAAGGCAAACGGAATTGTTTTTGGCTCCCCATCTTATTGGTTTTCAGTTTCAGGTTTGGCAAAAAATTTTATCGATAGATTAACCTGTTTGGAAAATAATGGTTATTTATTAGAAGAAAAAATTTTTGCAGCAATTTCTACAGCTCAAGAATCTGGAGGAGATGAAGTTTCGCATTATCTAATTTCTGTTTTTAATGAAATGGGATGCATCATTCTTCCTTTTGCTTCTCCATTTTTTGATGAAACTGGAAAAGGAACTTGGCAGAAAAAAGATTTAGAAGTTTTGGGAAGAAACATCGTGAGGTTAGCAAGAGTAATAAAGAAGGCAAAGCTTTTATAAACTATTGACAAAAAATTTGATTTTTCAATAATGAAATAAAATTAATGGTTCCGCGTTATTTCTTTTTGACAAAGGGAGTAGGAATTCACAAAAATTATTTGCAATCTTTTGAGTTAGCACTAGAGAAAGCTGGAATTTCAAAATTCAATTTAGTTTCAGTTTCTTCAATTTTGCCTCCAGGTTGCAAAAAAATTTCAAGAGAAGAGGGATTACAATATTTGAAACCTGGAGAAATTGTTTTTGTTGTAATGTCGAGAAACGCAACCAACGAGCCAAACAGATTAATTGCAGCTTCGATTGGTTGCGCAATCCCCGCAGATCAAAATCAGTATGGTTACATTGCAGAGCATCATTCTTTTGGCCAAACCCAAGAAAAAGCAGGAGATTATGCAGAAGATTTAGCAGCTTCAATGTTGGCTTCGACTTTGGGAATTCCTTTTGACCCAGATTCAGCTTGGGATGAAAGAGAAAAAGTTTTTAAAATGTCAGGAAAGATTGTTTATACAAACAACATTACCCAAACTGCAGAAGGTCACAAAGATGGTCTCTGGACTTGCGTTGTAGCAGCTGCAGTATTTATACCATGAAAGAAAAATATCTCTCAAAAAAATTAAAAGCAATTGAGGTTAAAAAGGGAAAATCAATCTCTCAGCTATTGAGAGAAATGGCAGGGACTGGATTTCAAGGAAGAAAATTGGGAGAAGTTGTTGAGGTTTTTGAAAGAATGATTAGAGACAAAGAAACGACTATCTTTTTTGGATTTGCAGGCTCAATGTCAACTACTGGACAATGGAAGTTAATTAAATGGTTGATTGAAAGAAGATATATTGATGTTTTAGTTTCAACTGGAGCTAATATTTCAGAAGACATTCAAGACACCTTGCATGGGTACTATCAAGGGCATTGGTTAGTTGAAGATTATGAACTTTGGAAACTGGGTATTTTTAGATATTACGATGTCTTTACAGATGGGAAAAAATATCGTCAAATGACTGAGTTGATTAGAAAGTTTGTTAATACTTTAAAGCCAGGATATCCCTATTCTACAAGAGAATTTTGCTGGCTTTTTGGAAAATTTTTGGCAGAGAAAAAGATTGATTCAATTTTAGCTACAGCTTACAAAAAGAAAGTTTTTGTTTTTTCTCCAGCCTTAGTTGATTCAGAGTATGGAATTGCTTTGGTTTTGGCAAAAAGAAAAGATGGAAAAGAAATTATTTTAGATCAGACAAAAGATTTTGATGAAGTTGCAAAAATTGGAGAGAAAAGCAAAAGGACAGGAGCAGTTTATATTGGTGGGGGAGTGCCAAAAGATTTCATTCAAATGGTAACTGCAGTAGTTGGAGTTTTAAAAGGAGAAAAGCTCGAATTCCCTCATCATTACGCAATTCAAATTACTACAGATTCTCCTCAATGGGGAGGATTGTCAGGGGCTACTTTTGAAGAAGCAATTTCTTGGGGAAAAGAAGCAAAAGAGGGAAATAATGTTCAATGTTATTGCGATGCTACTATTGCTCTGCCTTTAATCTGTCATGCTTTAGCAGAAAGAGTTAATTTTGAAAGAAAGCCTCCAAAATTTTTAGAAAAATTATTTAATGAACCTATTCAATAGCGAACCTCCTTTTAATTTTTTAGGTTTTAAAAAACAAAATCCAAAAAAATCTAAAGTTTGGATTTTACCAGTGCCTTTTGAGGCCACAGTTTTTAATTTAGGAGGAACAAAGGAAGGACCAAAAGCAATTATTGATGCTTCAAGGAATATCGAATTTTTTGATGAAGATTTAAAAAAAGATATCTCAAAAATCGGAATTTTTACTTTACCTTTTTTATCTTTGACAAAAAATTCTCCAAAAGAAGCAGCCTTTCAAATTCAAAAAGCCACAGAACAAATTTTGGAAAATAAAAAATTTCCAGTGATTTTGGGCGGAGAGCACACTCTCACTTTAGGATCGGTTTTGGCTTTAAAAAAGTTTTTCAAAAATGATTTTTCGATTTTACAATTTGACGCCCACTCTGATTTAAGAGATGAATTTGAGGGAACAAAATACCATCATGCAACTTTTGCAAGAAGAATCGTTGAAGATTTAAAAATTAAAATTTGCCAAGTTGGAATCAGAGCAATTTCAAAAGAAGAGTTTGAATTTATCAAAAAAGAAAACAGAGTGAAAGTTTTTTACAAAAGAAATTATGAGAAAAAAGAAATTTTGGATTTTTTATCAAAGAAAGTTTATCTAACTATAGACCTTGATGCTTTAGATCCTTCGATTATGCCAGCTGTTGGAACTCCAGAACCAGAGGGATTATTTTTTGAAAATATTTTAGAAATTGTAAAAGAAGTATCAAAAGAAAAAGAGATTTTGGGTTTTGATGTAGTTGAGCTTTCTCCAATTCCTGGATTTTTTGCTCCAAATTATTTAGCTGCAAAATTAATCTCTAAGATTTTGGGAATTATTTTTGAAAAAGACCTCTAAAGAAATTTTTGAAATTTTATTTGTATTTTTTATTTGAGTTGTATAATTAAAGTATGCCAATTTTAACAAAAATTTTTGGTGATCCGAACGAGAGGTATTTAAAGAAAATTCGGCCTCTTGTTGAAAAGATTAATTCTTTAGAAAAGGATTTTGCGAAAATTCCTGATGAAAAATTAAAGGAAAAGACTTTTGAATTCAAAGAGAGGTTAAAAAAAGGAGAGACTTTAGACGATATTTTGCCAGAAGCCTTTGCCTTAGTCAGAGAAGCTGCAAAGAGAACCTTAAATCAGCGCCATTTTGATGTTCAAATAATGGGAGCTATTGCTTTACACGAAGGAAAGATTGCTGAAATGAAAACCGGAGAGGGAAAAACTTTGGCTGCAACAATGCCTCTTTATTTGAATGCTTTAGAGGAAAGGGGATGCCATTTAGTGACAGTCAATGATTATTTGGCCAGAAGGGATACTGTTTGGATGGGCCAAATTTATCACATTTTGGGACTTTCTGTTGGCTGCATAAATCATGAGCAATCTTTTTTGTATGATCCAGAATACAAAAAACCGCCAGAAGAAAAAGAAAAATTAAGAGATGAATTAGGTTCTTTTTATGTTGTTGAAGATTTTTTAAGACCTTGTTCTAGAAAAGAAGCATATTTGGCAGACATTACTTACGGAACTAACAATGAATTTGGCTTTGATTATTTGAGAGACAATATGGTTTATGAGAAAGAACAAATCGTTCAGCGAGGACACCATTATGCTATCGTTGATGAAGTTGATTCGATTTTGATCGATGAAGCCAGAACCCCTCTGATTATTTCGGCTCCTTCTGGAGAAAGGCCGGAGGAGTATTTCTTCTTTGCCAAGATTGCCGAAATTTTACAAAAAGGCAAGGATTATGAGCTTGATGAAAAAGAGAAAAGTTTTCAGTGGACAGAAGAAGGTATAAAAAGAGCAATCCAGCTTTTAAAGAAAGATCCTTGGGCAGAAGCCGATTTTAGAACAATTCATAAACTAGAAAACGCAATCAGGGCCAAAGAGTTTTTTGTTTTAGATAAAGATTATGTCATAAAGGATGGAGAAGTGATTATTGTTGATGAGTTTACCGGAAGATTAATGCCAGGCAGAAGATGGTCTGGGGGAATCCATCAAGCAGTTGAGGCAAAAGAACATGTCAGGGGGAAAAGAGAAGTAATGCCAAGAGAAGAATCTATTACTTTGGCCACGATTTCTTTTCAAAACTATTTCCGGCTTTATAAAAAATTGGCTGGAATGACAGGAACTGCCGCAACTTCGGCTGAGGAATTCAAAGAAGTTTATGGGCTAGAAGTAATAGTTATTCCGACCAACAAACCAATGATAAGGGTTGATCTTCCAGATAGAGTTTACAAAACAGAGAAGGCAAAATTCAAAGCAATAGTCGAAGAAATCAAAGAAAGACACAAAAGAGGACAGCCTCTTTTAATTGGTACTCGCTCAGTAGAAAAAAATGAGTATCTTTCAAAACTTCTTCAAAAAGAAGGAATTGTGCATCAAGTTTTGAACGCAAAGCATCACCAAAAAGAAGGAGAAATCATTGCCCAAGCAGGGAGATTGGGCGCAGTGACTGTTGCCACGAACATGGCAGGAAGAGGAGTGGATATTATTTTGGGAGGAAATCCGCCAGATCCAAAAGAAAGGGAAGAGGTAATAAAATTGGGAGGCCTTCACGTAATCGGTACAGAAAGGCATGAAGCAAGAAGAATCGACAATCAATTAAGAGGAAGAGCTGGAAGGCAGGGAGATCCGGGCTCTTCACAATTTTTTCTTTCTTTAGAAGACGAGTTGCTTCAGATTTTTGGCGGAGAAAGAATTAAAAGGTTGATGGAAATTTTCAATCTTCCAGAAGATCAACCAATCGAAGCTAAAATTTTAGGAAAAGCGATTGAGGAAGCTCAAGCCAAAGTGGAGGGATATAATTTTGATTTAAGAAAACATCTTTTAGAGTATGACAACGTAATGAATGTTCATAGAGAAACTTTTTACAAAAAAAGAAAAGAAGTTCTTTTTGCTGATAAGGAAAAATTAAGAGATTTTCTTTTGGCAGCTGCTTTGAAAGCAGGGCATAAAGAGAAAGAGTTTTTAGAAAAAGAAAGCCAGGTGGGAAAAGAAAAATTATTAGAAGTTGGAAGGTTTATTGCTTTAAGAATTTTTGATGTTTTTTGGATTGATCATTTAGAATATATGGAATATTTGAAAGATTCGGTCAAATTGAGAGCTTATGCTCAAAGAGATCCATTGGTAGAATACAAAAGAGAGGGTCACGAGGCCTTTAAATTTTTGCTAGAGAACATTGAGAAAGAAATTGGGAGAGTGATAATTAACTTTAGCTTGAGAGAAGTCAAAAAAGAAGAAGAGAAAAGCAACGAAGTTGTGTTGAAAAAAGCCCCTGGCAGAAATGATCCCTGTCCTTGTGGATCAGGCAAAAAATATAAAAAATGCTGCTGGCCAAAGTACGGCTAGGTTAATTTGAATTTGACTTTGTTTGTTTTTTGTGGTAAAAAAATATAAAACCATGGAGAAATTAAATTTCCAAAAGATAATTGAAGAATTAATCTCACCTTTAAATCCAAAGGAAAAGGAAGTTATTTTAAGAAGGTTTGGATTAGAGAAAAAAGAAAGAGAAACTTTAGAGGCAATTGGGAAAGATTTTGGTATTTGCCGAGAGAGGGTTCGTCAAATTCAGAACAAGGCTTTCGAAAAAATGAAAGAAAGGCTTAAGGATTACAAAGAGATTTTAGAGAAAGCCAAGGTTCTTTTGGAAAAAGCTGGTGGCGTCAAAAAAGAAGAAGATTTCTTGTTTGAAATTGGCGGAGAGGAATATCAAAACCATTTTTATTTTATGCTGAAATTAGATGGGAGCCTTTTTAGATTTCCAGGAAACGATCAGTTTTTTGCCTGTTGGGCGGTTGATGAAAAGACTTTTAAAGAGCATCAATCCTTTATTAAAAAATTAATCAAGAAACTAGAAGAAATTAAAAAACCAGTGAAGCTAGATGAGATTTTGGAATTCTTTCCAATGAAAAAAGAAATTCTAGAAGCAAAAATAAAAACTTCTAAACTAATTGGGAAAAATGAAGATGGCCTTTATGGTTTGAAAGAATGGCCAGAAATTAACCCCAGGGGAATTAGAGACAAAATTTTTATTGCTTTAAAAAAGATCGGAAAACCCTTACACTTTAAAGAAATCGCTGTGGTTATTTCCCATCCAAACGATCACACTGTTCATAACGAGTTAATAAAAGATCCTCGTTTTGTTTTGGTTGGAAGAGGAATTTATGCTCTGAGAGAGTGGGGATATTTCCCAGGAGAAGTTAAAGATGTAATTTTGAAAACTTTACAAAGGGCGGGAAGACCGATGACGAAAGAAGAAATCATTAACGAAGTGACGAGACAAAGATTAGTGAAAAAAAGTACAATTTTGATGAATTTGTCCAACAGAAGGCTTTTTAAAAGAGACGAAAACGGCAGATACTTTCCGGTTCAAGAAATTTAATTTATGCCATTTAACCTTCCACCACTTCTTTCTCCACCCCCAGAAATTTTAGAATTTTTAAAAACCTTTTCTCTCGTGTGGCAGTTTTTTAAAAGCTGGGGTTGGGTATTTTTACCATTTATTTTGTGGCCACCTTTTTCTTATTTTTGGCTTTGGTGGAGGAGAGAGCTTTGGATAAAAAATGTTTACAGACCAGTTCTTCTCGAAATCAAAATTCCCAAAGAAATCGAAAAGCCAATAAGGGCGATGGAAACAGTAATGTCTGCTTTGCACGGTGTCGTTTATCAACCGCCTGATAAGTGGGAAAAATGGATTGAGGGTCAAGTTCAAACCGGAATTTCTTTTGAAATAGTTTCTCTTGGTGGAGAAATTCATTTTTTTGTTAGGGTTCACAAAGGTTTTCGTCAACCCCTGGAGGCAGCTATTTATTCTCAATATCCAGAAGCAGAAATTATAGAGGTTGAAGATTACACCCAAAAAATTCCTCAAGATATTCCCAACAAAGAATGGGATTTGTGGGGAACTGATTATCGAGCGATAAAACACAGTGCCTTTCCGATTAAAACCTATCGCGACTTTGAGACCGAAATGGAGGTTACACCAGAAAAAATTATTGACCCCATTAGCAATTTGCTTGAAGGTCTTTCTAAAATTAAACCCGGAGAACAATTTTGGTTTCAAATTAGAGCTACTCCAATTGGAGAAGACGTTGCCCAGGCCTTTATTAAAGAAGCTTTGGCAATAAGAGACAATCTTGCAAGAAGAAAAAAGCCAACTCCTCAAAAATCAATTTTTAGAGAGTTTATGGAAATACTCGTTTTTGGAGTGCCAATAAAAAGAGAAGAAAAAGGGCAAGAGGTAATTCCTCCTGAAATGAAACTAACTCCAAGAGAAAGAGAAATTATTGCTGAAATTGAAAGAAAAATTTCAAAGCCACTTTTTTCTTGTGGTATTAGATTTATTCTTTTGGGAAAAAGAGGTGTTTGGGATAAGTCAAAATTGAGAATTGGTTTTAATTTTATGAATTGCTTTGTAACCCAAGATCTTAACGCTCTTTATCCTTGGGGAGAAACCTTAACCAAAGTAAAAAAATCGATTTTCTTTCCACCGATCAATCTTTTAGCTCCGAGAAGGCTTTATATTAAATGTCGAAAATTGTTTTTAAATTATGTAAGGAGGGTTAATGCTCTTTATCCTAAAACAAAAGGAGATAAAAGCATCTTTATTTTGAACACTGATGAATTGGCCTCGATTTTCCATTTGCCTTCTTGGAAAATCACTCCAGTTCCAGGAGTTCAATGGATTGAGAGCAAGAAAAAACCACCTCCTGGAATTCCAATGGAAGTGATAAAATAAAAAATATGACAAAAAATTCTGAAGTCACCTATTTGGGAGTTACTAATTTTAGAAACGAAAGAGTAAAATTTGGAATTAAAATCGATGACAGAAGAAGGCATATTTACATTCTTGGAAAGACAGGAATGGGGAAAAGCGCTCTTTTGCTTAATATGGCAATTCAAGACATTCTTTCAAAAAGAGGTGTGGGATTTATTGATCCTCACGGAGAAGTGGCCGAAGCTCTTTTAGATTATATTCCAAAAAGCAGAGTGAATGATGTTGTTTATTTTAACCCAGCCGATATTGACTATCCGATTGCTTTCAACGCTATGGAAAGAGTAAGTTTTGAACATCGCCATTTGGTAGCTGCTGGGCTAATGGGAGTTTTTAAAAAAATTTGGCCTGATGTTTGGTCAGCCAGGATGGAATACATTTTAAACAATACAATTTTGGCCCTTTTGGAATATCCCAATTCCACTCTTTTGGGAATTAATAGAATGCTGGCTGAACCAGAATACAGAAAAAAAGTAGTTGAGAAAGTTACTGATCCAGTAGTAAAATCTTTTTGGACAAAGGAATTTGCTAAATACACCCAACGATATGAAATAGAAGCCACCGCGGCAATTCAAAACAAAGTTGGGCAGTTTATTTCCAATCCTTTAATTAGGAACATTATTGGCCAGGTAAAGTCCAAAATCAACATGAGAGAGGTAATGGATGAGGGAAGAATTTTGATTGCTAACTTGTCAAAAGGAAGGATTGGCGAGGATAATTCCAGGCTTTTGGGAGCATTGTTAATTACTAAACTTTATTTAGCAGCAATGTCTCGAGTTGACATTCCAGAAGAACAAAGGAAAGACTTTTTCTTGTATGTAGATGAGTTTCAAAACTTTGCCACAGAATCCTTTGCTGATATTCTTTCTGAAGCTAGAAAATACCGACTCTCTTTAACCTTGGCCAATCAGTATTTGGCCCAACTCGAGGAAATGACAGCTATGGGAAAAAGCACAAAAGTAAAAGATGCCATTTTTGGAAACGTAGGAACGATTATTGTTTTCAGAATAGGGGCCGAAGATGCTGAGTTTTTAGAAAAAGAATTTGGAGAAGAAATAGAGGCAGATGATTTTGTGAATTTACCAAAGTATAATATTTATATTAAGCTAATGGTAGATGGCGTAGCAACAAGGCCTTTTTCTGCTCAGACCCTACCTCCATTTCCAAAACCAGAAACTTCTCATAGAGAAAAGATAATAAAAGTTTCGAGAGAAAGATACGGAACCAAAAGAGAGATAGTCGAGGCGAAAATTGAGAAATGGGCTCAATCAATAAAAGCAGAAATTCTCCCGACAAAAAGAGAAAAGGTCGCACCAAAAAAAGAAGAATTAAGAGAAGCCCTAAAAAAAATTTTAAAAAAATGAAAACGCTTAAAGACTTTGATCTTTTAGGCAAAAAGGTCATTCTGAGGGTAGATTTTAATGTGCCTATTTCAAAAAAAGGAGAAGTAGAAGACGATTTTAGAATAAGAGCTACACTTCCGACTCTTCAATATTTAATCCAAAAAGGAGCAAAAACTATTTTAATTTCCCATCTTGAGGTTGAAGAAGAACCGAAAAGTTTAGAAGTTTTAGTGCCAATTTTAGAAAAACTTTTGGGAAAAAAGATTAAGTTTTTGCCAGAAACAATCGGGGAAGAAGTTATAAAGAAAATCAATTTGCTACCAGCTGGAGAGGTTGTTCTTTTGGAAAATTTAAGGTTTCATCCTGGAGAGAAAAAGGGAGATTTAAATTTTGCTAAAGAATTAGCAAGACTTGGTGAAATCTATATTAACGAGGCTTTTTCTTGTTCGCATCGTGAGCACGCTTCAATTTTTCTTTTGCCACAATTATTGGAGAAAAAGGGGATTGGTTTTTTGTTTGAAAAGGAAGTAACAACGCTTTCAAAGATATTAGAAAATCCTGAAAGACCTTTAGTGACTATTATTGGTGGAGTGAAAATTGAAACAAAAATTAAAACCGTTTTGAATCTTTTAGAAAAATCAGATCACTTGCTTTTGGGAAGTAAGCTTGGGGAGATAATTTTGGCAAAAAAGATGATTCTTTTGGGAAGAAAATACGAGACAGAAAACGAGATAGAAGAGTTGATTGATAAACTAAGTTTGACAGACCCAAAACTTCATTTGCCAATTGACGCTAGAATTTCTTTAAAGGATATTTCCAGCGGTTATTTTAGAGTTGGGGGAGTGGGCACTTTAAAAAAGGAGGAAGAAATTTATGATATTGGTCCAGAGACAGAAAAAATTTTTATTTCAATCATCAACAAAGCAAAGACAATTTTTTGGTCAGGGCCAATAGGAATGTTTGAAGAAGAGAGGTTTTCTTTGGGAACGAAAAACATTGCAGAGGCAATTGCTAAAAATTACTCAGCTTTTAAAGTAGCAGGTGGAGGGGATACTATTTGCTCAATAAGAAAGTTTGGCCTGGAGGATAAATTCGATTTTCTATCTACCGGTGGTGGAGCGATGCTTGAATTTTTAGCTGGCAAAAAACTTCCCGGAATTTTAGCTTTAGAAAAATGAAAAATCTAAAAGAGGTCGGAGAAAAAATTAAATCGGCAGTTGAAAAAAAAGAAAAAGTTATTCTTTATGGAGATGCAGACTTGGACGGAGTAACTTCGGTTATTATTTTAAAAGAAACGATTGAAAACCTGGGCGGAAAGGTCTTTGGAGTTTATTTCCCAGATAGGGAAAAGGAAGGATACGGTCTTTCGCAAACGGCCTTAGAATTTTTTAAAAAAGAAGCGCCAGCTCTTTTAATTTGCTTGGATTGCGGAATTTCTAATTTTGTTGAGGTGGAAAAGGCAAAAAAGATGGGCTTTGAAGTAATTATCATTGATCATCATCAGGTGATAGATAAACTTCCCTTAGCCGATTTGATTTTAAACCCAAAACAACCCGGAGACGATTCTGATTTTAAAGAATTGGCTACTGTTGGAATAGTTTTTTATTTAGCTAATTATTTACTACCCAAAGCTTCTCCTTCTTTAAAAGAAAGTTTTTTAGAATTGGCAGCTCTTGCGACTTTAGCTGATATGATGCCAAAAGAAAAAGACAACAAAGAAATTATTGATGAAGGTTTGTTTTTGCTACCGAATTCCTGGAGGCCTGGCATTAGAGCCTTTTTTGCCGATAAAGACTTGGCCGGTCCCAACATCCATCATACAGTTTCAAAAATGATTTCGATATTAAACATTAGAGATGTTGAAAATGGCCTGCCCGCATCTTACAGGCTTTTAACCGCCCCTACCCAAGAGGAGGCAAAAAAAATTATCGAGCTTTTAAAGAGTAAAGTTGAATTAAGAAAGAGAAGGATCGAAGAAATTATCCAAGAAGTAGAGGAAAGAGCTTCTCTAAAAGAGCCTATTATTTTTTATGGAAGTGAAAATTTTGAACTTTCGTTTATTTCTTCGGCTGCAAGTTTTTTGTGCAAAAAGTATCAAAAGCCAGTTTTTCTTTACAAGAAAATGGAAAAAGAAAGCCATGGGACAGTAAGAAATCCGTCATCTTTAAACAGCGTTGAGTTAATGAAAAAATGCGCTCATTTTCTAATCAGTTTTGGGGGCCACCCTCAAGCTTCTGGTTTTAGGTTAAAAAATGAGAATCTGGAAAACTTTAAAAAATGCCTACTCCAAAACTATAATTCATGAAAAAATTTATTATTTTTACTGACGGGGGATCAAAAGGAAATCCAGGGCCAGCTGCTATTGGGGTGATAATTTGCAATCAAAAAGGAGAGGTTTGGAAAAAATACTCTCAGTTTATTGGAGAAAATAAAACTAACAACGAAGCAGAATACGAAGCAGCTATTTTTGCGCTTTCAAAATTAAAACAAATTTTGGGGAAAAGGCTAGCAAAAAGCACCGAAGTTCAAATTAGAAGCGATTCCGAGCTTTTAGTTAAACAAATTTCCGGAGAATATAAAGTTTTGGAACCAAAAATTAAAGAATTATTTTTGGAGCTTTGGAATTTAAAAGTTGATTTTAAATCAGTTCAGTTTAAATTAATTCCTCGAGAAAAAAATAAAGAAGCCGACCAATTAGTTAACGAAGCTTTAAAGGCCCTCCCTTGACTTTTTTTTATGGTTTTATAATTTGGAATTAGCCAGGTAGACAAGGTAATCGCCCCCCAGAATGCATTCTGGGGGGAGGAAAGTCCGAACACCTTCTCTTTCCAGATACACATCTGGAGGGAGAAACGCTCCGGGTAACGCCCGGCCACCGTAAGGTGAGGGGTGCGAACAGAGACGGGCTTGGCCGCAAGGTCAAGCCGCCCTGCCAGAAAATATTCTGGTGGGGAGAGTCCTACCGCAAGGTAGGGGTGAAACGGCTAAATCCCGGCGGGGTGCAATCTCCATCGTCATTTTAATAATGTGGAGAGCTTGAGCCTTGGGGTAACTCAAGGCCCAGACAGATGATTACCTAAAACAGAATTCGGCTTATTGTCTACCTGGCTTTTTTGTTGTAAAATTAAAAGCGCCAGAGAGAAAGTACCATACTTAAAACAACCAGGAGGACAATTATTGCCCAGAAAATTTTTAAGAATTTTGGTTTTTTCATAAGATTATTCTATCAATGTTTAAAAAAAATAAAAAGGCTGAAAGTTTTTGGTTGAATTTTTTCTCTCTGGCTTTAATTTTAACTCTTTGTTCAATTTTTGTATATTCTTTAATAAGAATTTATAAAGAAAAGGGGAAAATCTTAAAAGAAATTGCGATTTTGGAAAAAAGACAAAAAGAACTTTTAGCAGAAAAAGAGAAATTGAGCGAGCTTTACTCAAAACAGAAAAGCGAAACTTATTTAGAAGGGAAATTAAGGAAAGAAGGTTATATTAAGCAAGGAGAAATTCCAGTTGTTATTTTGCCGCCAGAAAACCAAACCAAAGAAGAAAAATCGTCCCAAATTCAAAAAGAAGGATTTTTTGAAAAAATAAAAAAGTTCTTTCAAAATTTTTTGCGGGATTAGTATAATGGCAGTACGTTTCCTTCCCAAGGAAAAGGTGCGGGTTCGATTCCCGTATCCCGCTTAACCAGCCGAAGTAGCTCAGTTGGCAGAGCAGCGGTTTCGTAAACCGTTGGTCGTGGGTTCGAGTCCCACCTTCGGCTTTTTTTTATTTCTCAATTTGATAAAATAAAAAAATGGAAAAAACCTCTTTTCAACTTAACATTCGACAGCTCCAAGAAAAAATTGCTTTTTTAAAAGACTGTCTTTGAAATAGAAAAAAAAGAAAAAGAACTTTTAAATTTGAAAAAAGAAATTGAAAGAGAAGGATTTTGGGAAGACAAAAACCAGGCTTTGCGAATTTTAGCAAAAAAGGAAGAACTAGAAAGAGAAATTTCAAAAATCGAGAGACTTCAAAAAGAAATTTCTGAACTCGAAGAGCTAATTAAAATTAGTGAAAAGGATTTACAACTCAAGGAAGAGGTTTTTAAAGAATATCAAAGAATAGAAAAGGAAATCAAAGACAAAGAAAGAGAAATTTTTCTTTCTTTCCCTTATGACAAAAATGATGCCACCCTTTCTATTCATGCTGGTGTGGGAGGCAAAGACAGCGAAGATTGGGTGGCTATTTTGTTAAGAATGTATCAAAGATATTGCGAAAGGAAAAATTTCAATACAAAAATCCTAGATATTACTTACGGAGAACCAGGCCCAGAAGGTAGAATAGGAATAAAGTCAGTTACTTTAGAGGTTAAAGGAGAGTACGCTTTTGGCACCTTAAAATTTGAAAGCGGAGTTCACAGGTTAGTAAGAATTTCACCTTTTTCCGCAAATGCTTTGCGCCACACTTCCTTTGCTTTGGTTGAGGTTTTGCCGGTTTTAAAAGAGAACTCTCTTGAATTTAAAATAAAACCCGAAGATTTAAAGCTTGAATTTTTTAAAGCTTCTGGTCCTGGCGGTCAATACGTTAACAAAAGAATGACAGCAGTAAGAGTTATTCATTTGCCAACAGGGGTTAGTGCTTCTTGCCAATCAGAGAGATCCCAAGCCCAAAATAGAAAAAGAGCAATGGAATTGCTTTATGCTAAATTAGCCATGCTTTTGGAAAAGGAAAAGGAAAAAGAACTGGAGAAATTGAAAGGAAAGAAAATTTCTCCCAGCTGGGGGAATCAAATAAGGAATTACGTTTTCCACCCTTACAAACTTGTTAAAGATTTAAGAACTGGTGTTGAAACTTCAAAAGTGAAAGAAGTGCTAGATGGAGAATTGCTTGATCTTTTTGTGGAAGAGGAAATAAGAAAACTTTCAAAAATAAAAAATGGAAAAAGAAGTAGTTAAATTTGAAAACGTAACAAAAATTTATTATCCAAAAAAGAAAAATCAATCTCCAACTCTTGCTTTGGACGGCGTTTCTTTTTCTGTACAAAAAGGAGAATTTATTCTTTTAGTAGGAAAGTCTGGTGCCGGCAAAACCACAGCTTTAAAACTCATTCTAGGACAAGAAAGGCCAACTCAGGGCAAAGTTTTTTTTCAGGGAATAGAAATTAGTTCCTTGCCAAAGAGCAAAATGTCTTTTTTGAGAAGAAAGATAGGGACGGTTTTTCAAGATTATAAGCTTTTAGAACAAAAAACAGCTATCGAAAATTTAATTTTTGTCTTGGAAGCATTGGGATGGGAAGAAAAGCTTATTCAAAGAGATGCAAACGAAGTTTTAGAAATTGTTGGACTTGAAGAAAAAAGCCATTGTTTTCCTGCTGAGCTTTCTGCTGGAGAAAAACAAAAGTTAGCTATTGCCAGAGCTTTAATTTCTAGGCCAGAACTGATTTTGGCAGATGAGCCCACTGGAAATTTAGATTTCTATAATACTCTAGAAATTATTAATCTTTTAAAAAAAATTAACAAAATGGGAACAACCATAATTTTGGCAACCCATGATAGAGAAATTGTAAAGAGAATAAAAAATAGAAAAATCGTTTTAGAAAAAGGAAAAATAATCGAAGACGAAAAAAATGTTTTTAACAATAAAGAGAATCCTAAAATGGGGATTTAAAAATTTTCTTTCTCAGAAGGAATCTATTTTCCCAACGATTTTTATTTTGTTTTTGACTCTTTTTGGAATTGGCTTTTTGCTTATCTTTAAAGATGTTGCCTTTCATATAATCGATAACTTAAAAGAAAAGGCAGACGTAGCGATTTATTTTAAAGAGGGCACAAAAGAAGAAGAAATCTTAAAACTTAAAGAAATGCTTTCTCAGTTTCCAGAAATCCAAAAGATAGAATATGTCTCAAAAGAGGAGGCCCTACAACAATTTTTGGAAAGACACAAAAAAGAACCAATCTATCTTGAAACCCTTGAAGTTTTAGGGGAAAACCCATTTTTACCTTCGCTCCACATTAAAGCGATAAATCCTTTTCAGTACGAAAGGCTAAAGGAATTTTTTTCTAGCAAAGAATGGCAAGATTTGATCGACCATCAAACTTATCAGGAAAGCGAAAAAATAATTAACGAAATTTTTACTTTGATTGATTGGGTTGAAAAAGTTGGTATTGCTTTAATTTTAGTTTTTATTTTTGTTACCTTTGTACTAATTACTAACACAATCAACCTTTCAATTTTGAGATCCAAAACAGAAATTGAAATTCAAAAAATGGTTGGAGCTTCAAACTTTTTTGTACAAGGCCCCTTTTTGATAGAGGGGATAATTTGTGCTATTTTAGCTTCAGTTTTTGCTTTTTTATCCCTGTTTGCAATTTTTTATTATTTCGGCCCAAAGCTAACTTATTTTTTAGCTGGCTTGAATGTTTATGATTTGTTTGTTAAAAATAGTTGGAAGGTTTTTGGATTGCAAATTTTAGTTGGGATAATTTTAACTACAATTTCCAGCTACAGAGCAGTAAAGCGCCACTTGAATGTTTAATGCCGGGTAGTGTAATGGTAGCACGCGAGGCTCTGGACCTCGAAATCCAGGTTCGAGTCCTGGCCCGGCAACTAAATCTCAAAACTTTTAATTTTTTTATGAAAAGCTCTCTGGTTTCTCTGCAAAACAATACCTACGAAAGAATTCCGATCAAAACCCACCTAATTTCATTTGGAGAAGATTTGTTATCAATAATTCAAAAATACGTTTTACCAAACTTTAAAGAAGGAGATTGGATTGCGATTTCTGAAAAAGTTGTTTCAGTATGCCAAAACAACGTAAGGCACATTTCAACAGTCAAGGCTGGATTTTTAGCTAAAATTTTAGTGAAAGGAGTTAAAAAGTATCCAAACGATATAGGATATTCTCGGCCAGAAAAGATGCAGGTTGCGATTGAAACTGCAGGAAAGTTGCGAATCATTCTTGCAGCTATATTAGGAGGAATCGCAAAGCTTTTTGGAATTCATGGAATATTTTGGATAATTGCTGGTCACCGGATTTCTGAAATAGATGGTTTTAATCCTGATGCAATGTATCCTTACACTGAATACGTGGTATTGCCACCCAAAGAACCAGAAAAAGTTTGCCAAGAAATTGAAGACAAATTGGGTTGTCCTGCAGTAATTATTGATGGAAACAACATTAACGTGAAAGTTATTGCTCAAAGCAAAAAAGTACCAGTGAGCAAAGCCCTTTGTAGATTAATACTTTTAGACAATCCTATGGGCCAAGATGACGAGTTGACGCCATTTATTATTGTTCGCAAAAAATAACAAAAATTAGCGTTTCAAATTTTCTTTGATTTATAGATTAAGTTTAGTAAAATGAAAATGAAAGTTCGAATTTAATTTCAGAAAAAATGGAAGAAAAAATTTTTGAAATTTCCCCAAATTCATTGAATTTATTTTTAGAATGTCCAGCCTGTTTCTGGTTAGAAAAGAAAATGGGAATAAAAAGACCTAGCCCTTTTCCATATACCTTAAACCAAGCGATAGATTTGTTATTAAAAGAAGAATTCGATGAATACAGAAAAAAGAATCAACTTCCACCAATTTTAAGAGAAAAGAAGATTAAAGCACATCTGTTTCAAAATCAGGCTCTTTTGAACCAATGGCGCAATCCGAGAATGGGCATCCGTTATTTTGACGAAAAACTTAACGCCATCTTTTTTGGTGCTCCTGACGATCTCTTAGAATTTAATGATGGAACTTTGGCCCCCCTAGATTATAAAACAACCGGCAACGAAATTGCTAAAGTTTATGACAGGTTCCAGATTCAAATGGATTTTTATACCTTTTTGCTAGAAAAGAATGGATTCAAGACAAAGAGAAAAGGATATTTGGCTTTCTACATAGTAGAGAAAAATTTAGGATTTAATGACCGGCTTCCTTTTAAAAAAGAGTTAGTAGAAATTGATACCGATCCCTCCGATTTGCCTTCAATTTTTAAAAGAGCTATTCTTTTGTTAAAAAATCCAATTTGTCCTCCTCATAGCCAAGATTGTCCCTTTGGCCAATGGTATAAAAAAGTAAAAGAAATTTAAAATTATGGAAAGAGAAAAAGCCTTTTTAATTTTGAAAGAAAATTTAAAAAACGAGAATTTAATTAAGCATTCTTTAGCTGTAGAAGCTGGTATGGAAGCTTTGGCTGAATACTTCAAAGAAGACAAAGAAAGGTGGGGGCTTTGCGGGCTTTTACACGATATCGATTATGAAAAAACAAAAGGAAATCCAGAATTACATTCTCAACTTGGCGCAAAAATGGTTAAAGAATTAACCGGAGATGAAGAAATTGCTACAGCTATTTTAACTCACAACGAAGCTCACTCTATTTTGCCTCAATCTAAAATGGCAAAGGCCCTTTATTGTTTAGATCCGCTTACAGGTTTAATAGTAGCTGCAGCTTTAGTTTTGCCATCAAAAAAACTCAAGGATTTAAAAGTCGAAAATGTTTTAAACAGGTTTAAAGAAAAATCATTTGCCAAGGGCGCAAAAAGAGAAACGATTTTAAAATGTAAAGAATATCTAGGTCTTGATTTGGAAAAATTTGTTGAAATTGTGCTTTTGGCGATGCAAAAAATTTCAGACAAATTAGGATTATGAAAAAAATTATTTTTTTAGTTATTGATGGCCTTGGGGAGGAACCGGTAGATGCTTTTGGCAAAAAAACTCCTTTAGAGGAGGCTAAAACTCCAAATTTTAATTTTTTGGCCAAAAATGGAATTTTGGGTTGTTTAATACCCTGGCGAGAAAAAAACAGTCTTCCAACTTCAGAGGATTGTCACTTAGCGCTTTTTGGTTTTGATCCAAAAAAATTTAATCCAGGAAGAGGAGTTTTGGAGGCCTTGGGCGCAAAAATGAAAATCAAAAAAGGAGACCTTTGCTTTAGGGCAAACTTTGCCACTTTAGACCAAAAAGGGATAATCATTGATCGAAGGGCAGGAAGAATTGAAAAAACAGAAGGCTTAATTTCAGCTTTGGGAAAGATTAAAATAAAAGGAGTTAAAATTTTTTTAAAAAAGGCCTTTGGGCACCGATTTGTTTTAGTTTTGAGAGGTAAAAACCTTTCGGCTAAAGTTTCTTCTAACGATCCAAAAAAAATTGGAGTTTTTCCGCTCAAAATTTTAGGGCAAAAGAGAACGGTGAAAATTTTAAATAATTTTTTGGAAAAAGCAAAAGCAATTTTAGAAAATCATCCAATAAACAAAGAAAGAATTAAAAAAGGAGAGCTTCCAGCAAATTATATTTTATTGAGGGGGGCGGGGAAATTAAAAAAAATTCAAAGTTTTAAGTTAAAATACGGAAAAAAAGCTTGTGTTATTGCTGGCGGGACTCTTTACAAGGGCATTGGACAATATTTGGGAATGAAAGAAATAAAGGTGAAGGGAGCTAACGGAATGTTCAATACCAATTTAAAAGGTAAATTTTTGGCAGCTAAAAAAGCGCTTTCTAAATTTGATTTTATTTTTTTACACATTAAAGCAGCAGACAATTTGGCCGAAGATGGTAATTTTCTCGGCAAAAAAGAATTTTTAGAAAAAATTGATAAAGAAATTAAAAACCTTTTTCCCCTTGAAAACACAATTTTAGTCATTACTGGAGATCATAATACTTCTTGTCAATTAAAATCTCATTCTCCAGGGTTGGTTCCTTTTTTAATTTTTGATTCAGAAAGAAAATTTGAAGGAAAAGAAAAGTTTTCAGAAAAAAATTGTCAAAAAGGGCAATGGGGCAAAATTTTACAAATTAAAATTCTTTCAAAGGTCTTAAAATTAGCAAAAAAATAAATTATGCCAAAAATCAACAAAGAAAAGTGCATTGGATGCGGGTATTGTGCCTCTGTTTGTCCTGAAGTGTTTGAACTAGGCGAAGATGGAAAATCAAGCGTAAAAGAAAAAGCAGACTTTGAGAAAAACAAAGATTGCATTAAAGAAGCAAAAGAAGGTTGTCCAGTTGGAGCAATCGAAGATTAATTTTAATGAAAATTTTAGGATTACAAAAACAAAGCTTGATTGAATATCCAGGCAAGGTTTCTGCTGTCATTTTTTTGGGAGGATGTAACCTTCGCTGTTCCTTTTGCTATGTGCCTCACTTGGTTTTGTCAGAATTGATAGAAAAGCAAAAAGAGATTCCACAAAGCAAAGTTTTTTCTTTTTTGAGAGAAAGAAAAAATTTTTTAGATGCAGTTGCAGTGAGTGGAGGGGAGCCGACTTTGAATAAAGATCTCCCAGATTTTATTGAAAAAATAAAGAAACTTGGATATTTAGTAGAACTTGAGACAAACGGGACAAATCCAAAAATGTTGAAATTTTTGATTGATAAAAAATTGGTGGATTATGTTGCAATGGATATAAAGCACAGATTAAATGATTTCAAAAAATACAAAGAGATTACAGGAGGAGTTTTGAAAAAAGAAATGTTTGAGAATATCAAAAAATCTGTCAAAATTTTGCTTTCAGGAAAAGTTGATTATGAGTTTAGAACGACAATAATGAAAGAATTTCACAAAAAAGAAGATATTTTGGAAATTTGCAAAGAAATTTCTAAAGCTAAAATCTATTATCTTCAAAATTATCAGAAAAACTCAACAGTTTCTGGAAAAACCTTCACACCCTTTGAGGAAAAAGAAATTGAAGAAATAGTAAAAGAAGCTAAAAGTTTCTGCAACATTCATTATCGAAAATATCTTTGAGACTTGACAACAATTTTTAAAAGATTAAAATAAAAACCGACAAAATTAGTCGGTTTTTTTATGAAAATTTCAAAGAAAGCACAATACGGATTAAGGGCAATGATTTTTTTGGCAAGAGGAAAAGGCAAAGTTTTTTCTTTAAAAGAAATTTCAGAAAAAGAAAAAATTCCTTTTGATTTTTTAGAAAAAATAATTTTGAAGTTAAAAAAAGCAGGTCTTTTGAAAGCAAAAAAGGGTTCAATCGGCGGTTATTATTTGACAAAATCTCCAGAAAAAATTAAAGTTGGGAAAATAATTGAAATTTTAGAAGGGAAACCAAAATTAGTAAAATGTCTTGAAGGAATTTGCCAAGTCTCAAAAAATTGCAGGGCAAAAGTTTTTTGGAAAAAACTTCAAAGGTCAATAAATTCAGTTTTAAATTCAGTTACTCTAAAAGATTTAATCAAATAAAATGAAGAAAAAAATCTATTTAGATTTTGCAGCAACAACTCCAGTTGATCAAAGAGTGAAAAAAGCAATGGGGCCTTATTTTTCTGAAAAATTTGGAAACACAATGTCTTTGCATTCCTTTGGTCAAGAAGCAAAAACAGCTTTAGAAGAATCGAGAGAAATTGTTGCTGATTTGATGGGGGCAAAGCCAAATGAAGTTATTTTTACTTCTTCAGCAACAGAAGCTAACAACTTTGCTTTAAAAGGAATTGCCTTTGCTAACAAAGATAAGGGAAATCATATTATTATTTCTTCAATTGAGCATCCTTGTATAATTGAGAGTGCAAATTGGTTAAAAACTCAAGGATTTGAGATTACAAAAATTAAAGTTAATAAGCAAGGGGTAGTTGATTTAAAAGAATTAGAAAATTCAATTAAAAAAGAGACAATTTTGGTTTCGGTAATGCATGCAAACAATGAAATTGGAACGATCCAACCAATCGAAAAAATTTCAAAGATCATAAAAACTCAAAGCTATAAGCTGAAAGCTAAAACCTACTTTCACACTGACGCAGCCCAAACTTTTGGAAAAATTCCAGTAAATGTTAAAAAGCTTGGAGTTGATTTAATGACTGTTTCTTCTCACAAAATGTATGGTCCCAAAGGAGTCGGCGCTCTTTTTATCAAAGAAGGAACAAAAATTATTCCGCTTTTACATGGGGGAGGGCATGAAATGGGATTGAGGTCTTCGACAGTAAATGTTCCTGGAATTGTTGGGTTTGCTAAAGCCTGCCAAATTTCAAAAAAAGAGATGGGAAATGAAGCAAAAAGATTGAAAAAATTAAAAGAAAAATTGGTAAAAGGAGTTTTGAGTAAAGTTAAGGGTTCTCATTTTGTTGGAGATTTAAAAAATTCATTGCCAAACATTGCCAATTTCTGGTTTGAAGGAGTTGAGGGAGAGTCAATTGTTATTGAGCTTGATCTTTTGGGAATTGCCGTTTCTACAGGCTCTGCCTGCTCTTCAGAAAAACTTCAGGCAAGCCATGTGCTTTTAGCATGCGGTCTTAAACCCTGGCAAGCTCATGGTTCTTTAAGAGTCAGTCTTGGCCGTTTTACCAAAGAAAAAGAGATAGATTATTTTTTGAAAGTTTTGCCAAAGGTAATTGAAAACTTAAGGAAGATTTCACCGTTTAAGGGAAATTTTGAATCATGAAAAAAATAGGGCTTTATACAAAAAAAGTTCTTGAGCATTTTAAAAACCCACACAATATGGGAAAGATAAAAAATCCTGATGGCGTAGGGAAAGTCGGCAATATAGTTTGTGGTGATGAAATGTGGCTTTATATTAAAGTTAAAAAAGACAAAGGAAAAGAGATAATAAGCGATATTAAATTTGAAACATATGGTTGCGTAGCAGCAATTGCTACTAGTTCAATCATCACAGATTTGGCAAAAGGAAAGACAATTGAAGAAGCATTAAAAATTGATAAAAAAGAAATCGTTGAAGCTCTTGAGGGGTTACCTCCTGTAAAATTGCATTGTTCAGTTTTAGCTACCGATGCTCTTTATGAAGCAATTTATGATTATTTGAAAAAGAAAAAAAGAAAAATTCCAGAAAATTTAGAAAAAATTCACCAAAGAATTGAAAAAGAAAGAAAGATTATAGAAGAGAAATACAAGGAATGGATAAAATTTGAAGAGAGTATTAAAGAAAACAAAAAAGCCGAAGGCTAAGGCCTCCGGCCAAGATCGCTTAATACTTTAAGGAGTTCTGCCAAAAGATTCAATTTTAAACTCAAGTCTTCAACTTTTTCTATTTCATTATAAGCACTTATTATATCATCCTCTTCCTTTGAAAATTTTGCTAATTCTACCAAAGCTTTTATTCTCAATGAAGGGTTTTGTATTTGTTTGATAATATGTTTTGCTCTCAAAATTAGATTTCTTTGCGCCATTATCTGGTTTATTTCTTCCAAGGCTATATCTTTATCTAAGTTCAGTCCCAATTCACCAATTATTTCTGTTATCTCCAAAGCTCTTTCAAACCTTCCAGATTTTGCCAAAGCCCTTGCGAAATATTTCAATGCCTCACTTTTTGTAAACAAAGATTCAATTTGATTTATCTTTTCCAAAACAAAACGAAAACTCTCATAATCTCTAGCTCCTATTTCGCACAAAACTTCGATTTGAAAATCTAAAAATCCAATTTGATCTGTTATCTTTTTTGCCATTCTATAGTTTCCAAGTTCTACAAAAACTTTAGCAATCTCTTTGCGAAAGCAATCTTTATTTACAAGCTTTACATACTTTATGTTTTTCAAAGCAAAAATTAGATACTTTTCATTTCGCGTCTTTTTTGCGACTAAAATCAAAAGTTCTACCTCGAGTTCTGGCAAGACATCTTTTGCAATTTCCAAAACCTCGTCAATTTTTCCAATTTCCAACAGCGCCAGAGCTTTGTGATATTTGTTTTCAATCAGAGAGATTATTTGAAAAATTATCCCTGAATTCCTTTCCTTATCCCTTGAAAGTTTCTTTACTATTTCAATATAAGCTTTTTCCCTCCAACTTTTCTCATTTATTGTCACAGCTTTTTTAAGTGCTTCTTCTGGATTCTCAAGCGCTAAAGATTTTACAATCTCTACTAGGATATCAAAATAACCTTCTTGGTGAGCACATTCCCAAGCTTTTTCTAAATCTTCCCCTTCGTGTATAGCCTGCCAGATTTTAACCAAATTCAAAGCTTTGTGATATTTTGATACTTCTTCCAACTGAGCCCTAACCTCCCTTAAAACTTTTTTAAAGAGCTCCACCTTCACCTCCTTAAGATCTTTATTCTACATATATTTTTTAAATATGTCAAGAGTAGGTTTAAAGAAAAAGCAAATTAATTTATAATAAGGGTGAAATATGTCAGCTAAAAAACCAAAAGTAATCTGCGCAATGTCTGGGGGATTAGATTCTTCAGTCGCCGCAGCTCTTTTAAAAAGATCTGGTTTTGATGTTATTGGAGTTTTTATGAAATTTTGGGCAGAACCTGACAAAAATGATTTAATTGGATCAAAAAATAGATGTTGCTTGCCAGAAGCTGAACTTCGAGCCAGAAAAGTAGCAAAAATTTTAAAAATTCCATTTTATGTTTTTGATTTCTCAAGAGATTTTAAAAAGAAAATTGTTGATTATTTTTTAAAAGAGCTCAAGAAAGGAAATACTCCAAATCCTTGCGTTGTTTGCAACAAAGAAATAAAGTTTGGGCTATTACTAGAAAAGGCTTTGAGTTTGGGCACTGATTTTGTTGCCACTGGACATTATGCAAGAAAACGAGAACTCAAAACTCAAATCTCAAAAGTCAAAACTTATCAATTATTGAAGGCGAAAGATAAAGAAAAAGATCAAAGTTATTTTCTCTGGATGTTGAATCAAAAACAGTTAAGAAGGATTTTGTTTCCCATCGGAGATTATACGAGACAAGAAGTT
>Ga0078972_1005936_pt1 | contig 30001 bp, 24 predicted proteins | sample YelNatPaOPGAMG01_FD_67568 | JGI IMG/M metagenome (GOLD analysis project Ga0078972, IMG submission 67568) | Hot spring thermophilic microbial communities from Obsidian Pool, Yellowstone National Park, USA - OP-RAMG-01 (SPADES assembly) (version 2) | ecosystem: Environmental > Aquatic > Thermal... | reverse complement strand
TATATCCTCATTTAAACTTCAAAAGCGGACTATGAAAAGCGGACTAAAAAGGGAGGTATTTATAAATGCTCATATATTCAATAGGTTTAACAATAATTGCAATCCAAAATTGAATGGAAATATAAGAAATGTTTTAGCGTTTAAAAAGATAGAAGTAAGGATCATATTCTGATATTAAGAAGTGGGATATTTTATTTAAGATTTTGGAAGAGAGATAGATTTATTTGTAAAGGAAAGCAAAAATTGATAATTGAGCAAGTATACTTTTGAATTTTAAGCCTTCAGATAAATTTCAAAAGCGGACTGAAAAGTCCGCTTTTGAAGTTTACGAAGTCCGCTTTTGAAATTTAAATAACACAAAAATATTTTATAATGCCTTTAAAAATTAATTATAAACTTGACCTTATATAAATAACATCACCATCCTGAACAATATATTCCTTACCTTCAACCTTATAACATCCACCTTCTTTTGCCTTTTTCTCATCACCAAATCTTTTTAAATCCTGGATATTTATAACACTTGCCCTCACAAATCCCTTCTCAAAATCTGAATGTATTATTCCTGCTGCCTTTAAAACATTCTCACCTTTCTTTAAAAAATAAGATTTCACCTCGTTTTTGTTCGCTGTGTAAAATCTGATTAAATTCAGAGATTTTACTATGTATTCTATCAATTTATCCTTTAATGGTTCCTTTATCCCGAACATATTCTTGAATTCTTCTCTATCCTTTTCTTCTAACTCTTCCATCTCCTTCTGCAATTTACATTTTGAGAATATCACAGGTATACCAAAAATTACATCCTCTTTCTCTTCCATCTCTTCAGATATGTTTCCAATACCTATCAATGGCTTTGTTGAAAGGAAATTAAATCCTTTAAGATAGGAAGGTATCTCACCAAATTCTATAAGTTTTCTCCCTTTCTCAAGGAATTCTTTCATCTCTTTTAATATCCTTGGTTCATTCTCATTCAATCTTTCATGTGATTTTTCAAGTTTCTTCAATCTATTCTCAATAACAGATATATCATTTATGATGATATCATCAATGAAAGATTTTAGAATTTCCATCTTTCCATTCTCAAATAGAGGAATTACATAGATAAAAATATCTGAATCCCTTATCAATGTATCATTAAAATTTATTACCTCTGTATCTATTATCTCTATATGAATATTTGTCTTTTTTGCCTCAGGATATAGTGTGTGAAGAAAATCAAGATTTTCATCTTTCAATATCAAAATACCTTTTCTTTCTTTATGTTCCCTTCCCCCAACAATTGTATCAAATAAGGTGCTTTTCCCTGATTGCCTTTCACCAAGTATTGCTATGTTTATCAAATAACAAAATCCTCCCTATTTTTTATCCTCAGGATTACTTCTGTTAAGAGTTTTATAGCACCATCAACATCATCTGGGTGTATCATCTCCACAGGTGTATGCATATATCTGTTTGGAATACCTATAACAGCAGTTGCAACTCCACCCCTCGTGAGTTGCATAATATTGGCATCTGTTCCTGTTCCCCTTGGTGATGCCATAATCTGAATTTTTATGTTCTCTTCTTTTGCAGTCTTTATAATGAGTTCAAACAACCTTGGATTGATATTAGCACCCCTTAAAACAACAGGTCCTTCCCCAAGTTTTACATCTCCAAGGATGCGCTTGTTTGTATCAGGATGGTCTGATGTGAATTCAACATCAACTGCAAAACCTATATCAGGGTTTATGTGATATGTTGATGTTGTTGCTCCTCTTAATCCGACTTCTTCCTGAACTGTTGCAACTGCATAAACTGCATTTTTCACATTCCTCTTTTTTAATTCAACAAGTGTCTCCGCTGCAACGAAAGCACCTATCCTATCATCAAAACCTCTTGCTATAAAAGGACCTGTCTTCAATTCTTCAAAATAGCAATCAATCGTTGCAACATCTCCTATTGAAACAATTTCTTCTGCCTCCTTCTTATTCTTTGCTCCTATGTCTATCCACATATTTTCAAGTTTCGCAACCTTATTCTTTTCTTCTTCTTCAAGGAAGTGAATAGCCTTTCTACCAATAACACCAAGTATACCACCTTCTTTTGTCCATATCTTAACCCTTGAACCAGGAAGTATGTGTCTATCATATCCACCAACACTTCTGAAATAAAGGAATCCCTGTTCATCAATATAGTTAATCATTAATCCTATCTCATCACAATGGCCTGCAATCATTATCTTTGGTTTCTTCTCATCGTTTATCACTGCAATGCTATTTCCATGCAAATCACCATAGATACGCTGTGCAATCCCTTCAAGCCTCTTTCTCCAAACCTTTGCAACAGGTTCTTCATAACCTGATGGGCTTGGATTATCTACAAGTTCTCTTAAAAAATCCTTCTGTTCTTTATTCATAAATTCTCCTTTCTTAAGATACTCAAGACATTTTCAGTATCCTCTTTTTTAACAAATATCTGGATCTCTCTTCCAATGCTTGATATCTCAACAATACTTATATTTGCTTTTTTTAATTCTTCAAGTATTGAACTTACAAGACCAGGTCTATCAACAGGAACCTCTTTTCTCAAGACAACTATTGATATACCATTTTTGTATGTTATATCAACTGATTTTATAACGAGCATTTTTTCTATTGTTTCCTTCAATTCATTAGATGGTATATAAATTCCGAGAAAATCAACACCTGTTATAATTGAAAATATCCTTGTCCCATTCAATATCTTTAATAAATCCCAGAGGTCACTTATGATACCCTCTTTATGGATTGTTATAAGAGAGACATCATCTTTGAAAAGGAATATATCCCTTTTTACCTCTCCAAATATACCTGTTCCTTCATATTCAAGGTCTCCAAATTTGTAATGAATTATCTTAGACTTCTGATTCTTGTCTTTAAACCTCAATGCCTCTTCATGCATAACCTTTGCACCAAAACTTGAGAGTGTCATAAGTTTATCCGCACTTATCTCTTTTATCTTTTCAGCAGGAAAAAGATTAGGGTCAAGATTGTAAACACCTTCAACATCTGTAACGATGATTACTTCATCTGCATTGAATAGTTTCCCGAGCATAAAGGCGGATGTGTCAGAACCACCCCTTCCGAGTGTTATAATTTTTCCTGATTCATCAATTGCTATGAATCCTGGGAAAATGAATACAGATTTATCTTTTAAATCATTCAATATGGATGAGACCTTTTTAAATGCAATATCCTCAATTATCTCCATATCCTTTATGAACAATGGCCAATAAGGTGAGGATGGTTCAATAACAACCCCATCTATTCCCCTTGATTTAATACCAAAGTAAAAGAGTCTCGCACTCTTTATCTCACCAAGTGATAAAAATTCAGGTTCCTCTTTCCATCCAACACCCTTTATCAAAGAGATAAGTTCATCTGTCTCATCACCCATAGCAGAAACAACAACTATCACCTTCTCATTCTTTTTCACAAGAGAAGAAACTGAATCTATTGCAAGATTGAACCTTTCACTATTACCCAATGATGTTCCACCAAATTTTACGACCTTCATTTGTAATCAGGGTTTGAAAGAACCTTTTTTATCGCTTGAAGAACTGCAACAAGAACCTGTGCCCTTATTTGTTCAGATGACAATCTCACCTCTGTTAGTATATGACCTTTATCATGCACAACATACATCGGCTTAAGATTGTTCAATGCTAATGCCATAACATCCATAAGTATCCTCTCGTTATCTTTGTATTCTTTGTATTTCTTCAATTGTTCCCTTGCTATCTCCTCAACATAACTTTCAAGATAATTTTTTATATACATTTTTATCCTCCTGCAATTGTAATATCAAAGAATTTTATCGCCTTCGGACCAATGTATGAACCTATGAATTGTTCTTCTTTTGAAAAAAGAGTTTTTGAGAAACAGGAAAATACATTTCCTCTTATTGAGCCACCTTTAATAGTTTTCACCTTTCCCTTATAGATCTCATAACCAAGCCTTATTTCACCACCAAAATTTCCTGTATAATCATCAGGCCATAAACCTGCAGAGAATTCAACAATATGATAAATGGGATTTTCGTCTTTAATTAATTCTTTAAAAGGTGTCTTCCCTTTAGGAATCTCAATATTCCCAAAATCACCAGTGGGTTTTATTGAAAGATAATCTGCATATTTTTTTGAAGACCATATATTTTTGAATATTCCATCTTCAATTATCACTTTCCTTGTGTTTGGAACACCATCCTCATCAAATGGGTAAGAATCATTCCCGTAATCTAATATTGCATTACCTATGAGTGTTAATCTGTCATAATAACATTCTTTTATCCATTCCTTCCCTCTCTCAATCAAACTCTCCTTTTTATAATGGACATTCCCGGAAGTATGGAAGATGATAGGTGAAAAGAATGAGAGAACCTCTTCACCACTTATAACAACATTGAATTTCCCTGTCTTTGGGAGGGATGTTTTTAAAGAATCCTTCGCCCTTTTCACAACTTCTGGAACAATCTCTTTTATCTTAATATCATTAAGTCTTCTTCTCTTCATCTCTATGTGTGATTCTGCCTCATTCTTACCTGATTTTGCAATAACTACAAATTCAAAATAGTATGATGTTTCATCAAAAAATGTATCAATCCCTTTACTATTTAAAAATCTTATCTTCCTGTAATTCTGGAAAAGTTCAGCAGCGGATAATTTTACACCTTTCTCCTCTTTCATTGTGTTGAGAAAATCATCAAGGAATTTTTCAGTATCACCGGTCTTTTTTATTTTAACCTCAGGATATTTTGTCTTTTCAGGTAGGGAATAATAAGGATTTAAACCCATAGAGGCATCTATAATAGCACTCTCAATCTTCTTCTCAATATCATCTTCTGTTTGTATTGTCACTGTTGATTCACCCCTTTTACCTTCTTTATCAACATATATTGTTAGTAAATACTTCTTATCAAAAACCCTTTTCTCACATTCTTTATCTTTCTTTATGAAATAATATTGTTTTGAATCCTCTTCAATCTCCCTGATTTTCCAGTCAGAGATAATCTTATTTTTTATTATTGCTGATTTTATTTTTTCTATCATTCTAACCTCGCTTTCAATCTTAAATGTGGGCCACCTGTTGATACTGGAACAATTTCTTTATGCCCTTTACCACATCCACCTGAATCAAGTTCAAAACTATCTGAACACTCTGTAATACTCATAAGGATATCCGGAACATAACCTGTTATTATTATAGGTGAGAAAATCTTACCCGTAAATTTTCCTCCTTTTACATCCCTCGCAATAAGTGCATTCACCTGCATACCCCATCCTTTCGGGTCCTCCATCCCACCTTCAACTCTTTCAATAAATACTCCATTTTCAAGATTTGTTATCATATCCTCAATCTTTTTATCACCTTTCCCGAAGAATGTGTTTGACATCCTTGCATAAACCTTCCTTTTGAATGATTCCCTTCTACCATTAGCACTCCTTTCTGTCTTCAATCTTGTGTATGAGAGAAGGTCTGTTAATCCATTTTTGAATATCCCATTCTGAACAATATGTGTTCTTTTCGCAATTGTCCCCTGGTCATCAAAAAAGTAAGAACCAAAAGCACCTTTTATTGTTGGATCATCGTATATGTTTACAACATCAGAACCAACCCTTTTTAAGAGATATTCCTTTGCCTTTGCCCTCCCTTTCACAAACATATCCATCTCAACACCATGACCAAATGCCTCATGTGCGATAACACCAGAAACAGATGGATCAACGATGCAATCGTAGAATCCAGGTTCTATCTTCTTTGCACCTAAAAGTTCCAATGCAACACTGCAGAGTTTTTCTAATTCCTCATCCGAAATCCTTGTAACTTCATATCCTCCTTCAATTCCCTTTATCAAATAGTTCCACCTTACAATGTTCCCTTCCATCACCTGAACCATAAGGAATACCCTTGTTCTTATTATAGATTGTGAGAGTGTTTTATTCCCATCTGAGAAGACCTTATAATCCTCACTTTCAATGTATGCGCTCTGAACATTCACTATCCTTTTATCCCTTTTTATCATCTTCTCCTTAAAATTTTCAACAAGTTCAAGTTTTTCCTTTATACTTATTTTTTCAGGTTCAATCTCACATTCAGTCTTGAAATCACTTTCAATATTCTCTATTGGAAGACTAAAATTTCCTCCTTTTATTCTCTCTTTTAATCTCTTAGCCTCTTTCAAAATTTTATTATAATCTATATCGTATGTGGCATACTCATCTGTCTCTTTTCCGTTGAATACAGATAGAACAATCCCCTTCAATGTTGGAATATCCTGTATCCTCCTCTCATTTTTATCCGTAAAAACAAATGTTCCCTTTGAATACTGGTATAATACAGATGGATAAACACCTTTTTTTGACATCTCATATGCTAATGACCTGCAAATCTCTTTTATTTCCATATAACCTCCATTTTTTTTAAAATAATACCTAAAAAATATTTGTAAAGAAAAATTTTTTTTATATTTTTTATCTATGAAAGAAAATCTGAGAGAGTATTTAAGGAATCTTAATAAGAAAGATTTTATTTACTTAGAGTATCCTGGTATAATTCTTATTTGCTATGCGTTCTCTCATAAAAAGCCTATTGTTCTTATATGGGAAAAGAAAGAGAAGGAAAGGATATTTGAGGACCTTCATTTTTTCTTTAAGGATGTTCGCCTTTTTGAAGATGAGAAAGAGATCTCTTCAATTATTTCAAGAAGAAATTTTGATTGTCTTGTTCTAACAGATGATGAGATTGAAAGGGAGATTTTCAAGACAGAAACGATAATGGTAAAAAAAGATGAAAAGATATCATACAATGATTTTATAAAGTTTCTTGTTGATAATTCATTCACAAAAACGGAAAGGGTTTTCCAGAAAGGTGAATTTTCAACAAGGGGATTTATTATAGATATCTTTCCCTTTGAAGAGTCACAGCCTTTTAGAATAGAACTTGATAATGATAGGGTATCTTCTATAAGAAAATTTGATGTTTTCACAAATAGGTCTTTTGAATTGCTTGATTTTATTAATATTTCAGGTGTAAAAAAAGAGAAGGTTAGATTAAAAGAGATATTAGATGATTTCACTATTATATCAAGGGAAATAAAAGGAATAAAATCTGATATCAAAATTACACAATATGGATTTCGTTTACCATTTTCTCCCGCACCAAATTTTAACAGGGATTTAAACCTTTTGAGAAGATTCTTAAATGAGAAGAGGGATTACAACATAACGATTGTCCTTGAATCACAGGGAGAGATTGATAGGATGAAAGAGATACTTGAAGACTATGATATAACATTCAAAAGTGGACATCTTTCAAAAGGTTTCATCATTGAGGATATAAAAGAGATCTTTATCACAGAATCAGATATCTTTGGATTCGCAAGGGTTATGTCAGAAAAGATTGAGATTCCTGAATATGATATAGATGATTTCAAGGAAGGTGATTATGTTGTTCACGAGGATTTCGGTATAGGGATTTTTGAAGGATTAAAATATGAGGAAATTCATGGAAAGTATTTAGAATTCCTGAAGGTGAAATTTGGTTCAAAGGATGAGGTTCTTGTTCCTGTTGACAAGATCTATCTCATAAAAAGATATATAGGGAAGGATAAACCTGAGATATTACCTATTTCAAAGAGTAGATGGGAAAAGAAGAAGGAAAAGATAAAGGAAAACTTGAAAGAGATTGCAAGGGATATGCTGAATCTCTATGCGAAAAGAAAATCTTCAAAGGGTTTCAAATTCAGCCCTGATACCATAGAACAGAAAGAGATGGAGGCACTTTTCCCATACGAAGAGACAGAAGACCAGATGAAGGCAATATCAGAGATAAAGAAAGATATGGAGAATGATTCACCAATGGAAAGGCTCCTGTGTGGTGAGGTTGGATATGGTAAGACAGAGGTCGCATTAAGGGCTGCATTCAAGGCGGTAATGGATTCAAAACAGGTTGCAATACTTGCCCCAACAACGATACTTGCAGAACAGCACTATCTTACTTTCAAAAACAGGCTTAAAGATTATCCAGTGAATATTGAACTCCTTTCAAGATTTACAAAGAGAACGGAAAAAGAGATAATAAGGAGGATAGAAGATGGAAGTGTTGATATTGTTATTGGAACACACAGAATTCTTTCAAAGGATATTAAATTTAAAGATTTAGGTCTTTTGATAGTTGATGAAGAACAAAGATTCGGCGTAAGACAGAAAGATAAGATAAAAAAGATGAAAGAAAACATAGATTTTCTCTCCATGAGTGCAACACCAATTCCAAGAACAATGAATATGGCATTGTATGGAATTATGGACTTATCTGTGATTGAGACACCTCCACCAGGAAGGATGAGTGTTATAACAGAGATTATAAAATGGGATGATGAGGTTATAAGGGATATAATAATGAGGGAAAATGAAAGAGGAGGTCAGGTCTTTTTTGTCCATAACAGGATTGAAACAATAATGAACATTAGAAGAAAACTTGAAGATATTCTCCCCGATATGAAAATATGTGTTGCACACGGTAGGATGCGTTCAAATGAACTTGAGAGAATAATGATTGATTTTATTCATAAAAAGTATGACATCTTACTTTCAACAGCGATAATTGAATCAGGTCTTGATATACCTAATGCAAACACGATAATTATAAATGATGCACATAAATTTGGTCTCGCAGATTTACATCAGTTAAGGGGAAGGGTTGGAAGGTCTTTAAGGAGGGGATTCTGTTATCTTATTGTTCCGAGATGGATCTCACCTGATGCTATGAAAAGGGTATCAGCAATTAAAAATTATTCATATCTTGGTGCAGGTTTTAAAATAGCGCTACTTGACCTTGAAATAAGGGGAGCAGGGACAATACTCGGTTTGAGACAGCATGGATTTATTGATGATGTTGGATATGATATGTTTGAAAAACTTCTTGAAGAGGCAATTGGTGAGATAAGGGGCGAAAAGATGGGGAGGCTGATGAGGACAGAAGTGATATTGAAAAAAACACTATTTATTCCGAAAGAGTATATAAGTAATGAAGATGAAAGGATAAAGATTTACAGAAAATTATTCAATGCTAAAAGTGAGAGCGATTTAGATGATTTAAGAAGGTATGTAGAAGATGTTTATGGTAAAATGCCTGAGGAGATGAAAAGGATATTCTACTGGCTCTCAATAAAGATAAAATGTGAGAGAAAGATGGTATCAAAGATTGAAGAGATAGAAGATGGTTTTTCTTTAAAGATAGAAAAAAAGATAGAAAAAAATTTGATAAGGGAAATCGTGAGGAAGGTGAGGATAAAAAGATTTAGTTTAAAAGATGGGATTGAGGTAGTCTTAGAAAACGAGAAAGAGATAGAGAAATTTCTTGAGGTGATATGAAAATTTTATATAATAATATTATGAAAAAATATATAGCGATTGACTATGGAGAGAAGAGAACAGGTATAGCATTAAGTGATGAGGCAGGGATGGTTTTCCCTTATAAGGTTGTGAATACTTTTTTAATCTTTAAAACAATAGAAGAATTGTTGTCAAAGGAAAAATATGATGGAATAATAGTTGGAAATCCTATGATAGGGAAAAGAAAGGGAATGATTGAAAAATTTATCAATTCATTGAAAGAAATGTTCAATATTGAAGTGATTGAATGGGATGAATCCTGCACAACAAAAATCGCAGATGATTATTTAAGAAAGATTGGTGAGAAGGCAGCAAAAAGAAGAAAAAAGGTGGATAAAATTGCAGCCTGTATCATTCTTGAAGAGTTTCTTTTCAGCAATTAAATATCCTTTTTTTGTCCTCATTTTCTCTTTACTACTACTTCTTCCTGTTAAAGAGAAAACAATACTCTTTGAGATAAAAAAGGGTGATACACTTAGGGATATAGCATTCAATCTAAAGAAAGAAGGTTTTATAAAAGATAGAATTGGTTTCATATTATTTATGAAGGCATTTAATAAAGAGAAGAAGATAAAACCTGGATATTATTTTCTGAAAAGTTCATTTTCAACATTCCAGATTATGAAGAAAATAACAAAGGGTGTGAGTGAGAAGGTAAAAATAACAATCCCTGAAGGATTAACTATCCCTGAAATTGCAGGTATCCTTTACTATAAAGGAAAGATAGAACCTGATAAATTTTTAAAACTATGTAATGATCCGAATTTTATAAACTCTCTTGGTATTAATGAACTCGGGAAAGGATTAAACTCACTTGAAGGTTATCTTTACCCAACAACCTATTTTTTTTATTATGGAGAAGAACCTGAAGCAGTGATAAGGGAGATGGTATTGACACTTTTTAAAGAGATAAAGGAATTCCAAACAGGTCTTATAGATTCAAAATTCAGTATTCATCAAATATTGACTATAGCATCATTAGTTGAAAAAGAGGCAGCAAAAGATTTTGAAAAACCTTTAATATCAAGTGTTATTTATAACAGGCTTAAAAAGAATATGAGACTACAGATATGTGTTACTGTTCAATATGCACTTGGTAAACATAAAACAAGACTCACATATGAAGACCTTGAAATAGATTCACCTTATAACACTTATAAGATTGCTGGTCTTCCACCAGGACCTATCTGTAATCCAGGGAAAAGTTCAATAATTGCTGCTATTTACCCTGCAAAAACAGATTACCTTTTCTTTGTATCAAAAGGTGATGGAACACATCATTTCTCAAAAACACTTAATGAACATATAGAAAATAAAATAAAAAGGAGGAAATAATGAGGATAGGATTGGGTTGTGATCACAGGGGATATGAACTGAAAGAGTTTATAAAGAAGTATCTCATTGAGATGAATTATGAGATTGTTGATTTTGGAACTTACACAAACGATTCTGTTGATTATCCTGATTATGCAATCCCTATAGGGGAGAAGGTCGCAAAAGGTGAACTTGATAGGGGTATTCTCATATGCTATTCAGGAATAGGTATGAGTATTGTTGCAAACAAGGTGAAAGGTGTTTATGCTGCACTTGTCCATGATAAAGAAGAGGCTTTGCTCTCAAGGAAACATAATAATTCAAACATACTTGTTCTGAGCGGAAAGATAGATAAAGATTTAGCGAAAGAGATTGTTAAGATATGGCTTGAAACTGAGTTTGAAGGTGGGAGGCACTTAAGAAGGCTTAACAAAATAAAAACTTATGAGGAAAGAAATTATGGGTGATGAAAAAATTATAGATGCATTTAAGAAATATCTACCAAAAAGAGTATTTGAAAAGATTATATCCAATCCAGATTGTGTAAGGGTTGAAGGGGAGAGAAGATTTGTTACCATCCTTTTTGGAGACCTATCAGGTTTTACAAGTTTAACAGAGAAATTAGAAGACCCTGAAAAAATAGTTGAGGTTGTTAATAAATATTTCAAAAGGATGCTTGAGATAGTTGAAAAATATGAAGGTGATGTTGATAAATTTCTCGGTGATGCGATAATGGTTGTTTTTGGTGCACCTGTTTCACATAAGGATGACCCTGAAAGGGCTATAAGGGCAGCAATTGAGATGATAGAAGCGGTAAAAGAACTTGGAAAAATAAAGACAAAAAAAGGTGATGTTGAAATAAATATGAGTATAGGCATAAATACTGGTGAAGTGGTTGCACTGAATATGGGTTCTGATAAAAGAATGGAATATACTGTTATGGGGGATAATGTGAATCTTGCAGCAAGGCTTGAATCAGTAGCGAAAGCAGGAGAAATAATAATAAGTGATAGAACATACAAGTATGTGAAAGATGCATTTGAATTTGAAAAACTCAATCCAGTGAGTGTGAAAGGTAAAGAGAAACCAATTCAGATTTATAAGGTGAAAGGGATAAAAGAGGGAAAGAGGGAAAAGTTTTATGAGATATTTATTGACAGGGAAGAAGAATTAGAGGAATTAAGAAGATTTCGTGAATACTCTTTTGCAAAAGAAGGTTTGAAAATAAATGTTTATGGGGATTTCGGAATAGGAAAATCAACACTGATAAATAGATTCTTGCAGGAGAAAGGGTTTAGGGTAATTAAAATATCAGGTGATAAGTTCAGAAGGAATATACCATTCTCAAGTTTTACAAATTTTATAACAGATTACTATGGTAAAAATATACCACAAAATCTTCTTGATTTCTTTGAGATAAAAGAAGAAAAAGAGATTTTTAAAAAATTGAAGGGAAAATTTTATAACTATTTCTTTGAGATTTCAAATGTATCGCCATTAATCGTATTTATCAACGATTATGATTCTGTTGATAGAATCACTTTGAATTCATTTGAAGAAATGAAAATCTCCGATAAAAAAATAATGATTGTTCTTGAATCTGAAAACAAAATAGAAGGATGGAATAATATAAAAATTGAAGGATTTAATTTAGAGAAAACAGGGGAACTTTTATCTAAATATGTGAATATCCCTCTTGAAAAAAAGATAATTGATTTTATTTATAAAAAAAGTAAAGGTAATCCATTTTTCACAATCCAGATTTTTGAGATATTAAAATCAAAAAGATTTATAAGAAAGTATAAAGGAGAATACAGGATAGCAAAGGGACTATCTTCCTTCTATCTACCAGAAAGCGTATCAGGTATTATTATTGATTTTCTTGATAGACTCCCAGAAGAACTATACACACTTGTTCAGTATTCTTCTGTTTTAGGAAATAGATTTGATATAAATATGATTAAAGGTATTTATAATATATCATTTGAGAAGATAAACTCAATTATTGATTCTGGTATTAAATCAGGTGTTTTCAAGAAATTTGGTGAAGAGATAGAATTCTCTTCCCCGCTTTTTCAGGAAGCAGCATATTCAACACTATTCAAAAAAAGAAAGGCAGAATTGCATAAAAAGGCTGGATATTTCCTTGAAGAATATCTAAAAGAAAGAATTGGAAATTATTCAGATATTCTTGGATGGCATTTTGAGAATGCAGGTGAAACAGAAAAGGCTATAATTTATTACTTTGATACAGAAAAAAGGATGAGATACCTTTCGGAATATAATACAGCAATTCAGTATATCCAGAAAATAGAAGAATTAAATAGAAAATTGAGGTCTAAAAAATATAAAATAGAGGCAACGATTGAAAAGGGAAAGATATACTTTAATACGGGTGATGTTAAATTATCAAAAGAGTGTTTTGAAAATGTTCTTGAAGATAAAGATATTGATGAAAATAGAAGAGGTGATATTTCAGGATATTATGCAGCATTACTTGTTAGAACAGGTGATGTAGAGAATGCTCTAATTTATAATAAAAGGGCAATAAAACATTATAAGAATGCTAAAAACAGGATAGGAGAGGCACATACAAATATAAATATGGGTGTAATTTATTTAAACACAGGAAGGTTCAAAGATGCTATGGAATGTTTCAAGAATTCACTTGATATTGCTCTGAAGGAAAACAAACTGGAGATTTCAGGGACTGCATACTTTAATATTGCCTATATTAACGATTTAACAGGAAATATAGAAGAGGCAAAGAAAAATTACAATCTTTCTCTTGATATATGGAAGAGATTAAAGAATAAGAAATGGGAAGAGCAGATTTATGCAAATCTTGGCGCAATGTTTGTATCTACAGGAAATTATGATGAAGGTGAAATTTATTTAAATCAAGCACTTTCAATAGCGGATGAGATAGGGGATATAGAACATAGAGCAAGGGCGCATTTAAATCTCGGGATTATAGAATCATCAAGAAATAATTTTGAAAAGGCATTAGACTACTATAATGATGCAATTGAATATTTTAAAAGTCAGGGAATGTTGAACGAGATGAACATATGTCTTTCAAATATTGCAGAAATATATGAAAAGAGATGCGAGTTTGATATCGCTATTGATAATTATAATGCTGCAATTGAAGGTGCAAGAAAAACAGGTGATAGGGCACTTGAATCATACATATTACAAAAATTGGGTGATATATATTTTATAACAGGTAAAGTTAATCTATCAATTGATTCATTAAATCTATGTGCGAAGATTTCAAAAGAAATCGGGATTAACGATTTTGTAATTGATGCCTCCCAGACACTTTCAAGGATTTATCTTTTCTTTGGCAGGAAGGATTTATGTGAGGAAAATCTTTTCTTTGATGAGAATATTATATCAAATCCTGAAATTCTCGGAAGATTTATAGAAGCAAAGGCGAATCTCTTTATAGAGAATAAAGAATACGAAAACGCAATTAATCTGGGGAACAGACTTATAAAGATGGGGAATGATTTAAAAAACCAATATTTAAGAATTCTTGGATTATTGGTGAATATAGATGCAAAGAGCAGTATGAATATTGACACATCGCAGGAGATATGGGATGCTGAAGAAATCTTGAAAAGAAACGATTTCCCTCTGATAAGATTGAAACTAATGAAACTCAGTGGGAGGATGTTCCTTTATCTTGGAGATTTCACAAGTGCTTTCTCAACATTTGAAATGGGTTTAAATGAAACAAAGAAGAAAAAAGTGATATTTTTGGAATTGGGATTCTATAATTCTCTAATAGAAGCATTCAGATTCATAAAAAGGGAGTTTAAAATAATAGAACTTTCAATTGATGCAATGAAAACAATATTGAATCTTACTGACGGGATTCAGGAAGATTTAAGAAATTCTTTTTATTTTACAAAAGATGTGAAGGGCATTATTGAGAATGGTATTAAATACCTTTATGAAGAAAGGAATCTCCCTCTTGCTATTGAATTTTTGAAAGGTATTCCAGATAATATAAGGGAAGAATTTTTAAAAGAGATACAAGAAACTGATTTCTATAAGGAATTAAGAAATCATATATAGTTTTATTTTATAAATATTATTATTTTTAAATCCCCCTCTTTTCTGTAAAAATAGATTCCGCCTCTTTCTATGTTCTCAATTTTCCTTCCAGACAAATCAAATAAAGGTAGAAAACTTCTCAATTCATCTTCCCTTGTGATTATAAGAAATTTCTTTTTTCCCTCTTCTCTCTCTTTTATACCTGTAGGTGCATCAACGCTCACATTCCAGATTTCATAGGTTTCATTCAGTATTCCTCTTCTTTGATTATTATCTTTAAGTTCATCATAGGAGAAGCCCAGAAATAATGTCTTTGACCTCCCAATATTATTTGATACACCAGCACATTCTCCCGCTTTTGTTCCTGTGTATATAAAGCATATATTTGCACCTTGAAGCCAATCAGGATTTAAACCCTGATAAGGTGAAAGGAAACCAGTATATGTTCCAGCACCTTCTATAGAATCTGTGGATACAGATGGTGCAATATAATCCACACCAAAATAATCCGTAAGAAAACTCACATCACCCTGTCCAGTTATTCCGAGATTTTCAGCAATATTTTCACCAGTAAGTAATATCCTTCCTCCATAGTTTATATATTTTTTTATATTTATTGTATCATTATCACTGAGAGGAATACCATTTTTACCTCCTCTCCATATAATAGAAGAGTATTTTTTCATAATTTCATATTCTGGAGAATAATTTATTACATCATATTTTTTCCTTCCTATTGCCTCAAGGTCTCCCAGGATTTTATTCTCTTCCGTATCAGCATAATCAACAACAAGTGTCCTTCCAAAACCCATATATGAAAGAATCTTTTTCATAAATTCATTCCTTGTATCAATTGAACCACCTTGTTCAAGACTTTTAAGAGCAGTGAAGTTGATTGTTGAAATAATGCGAGCAAAATTTATTGACTTAGATTTCTTTTCCGCTGTATAACTGTATCCTGCGGTCCTGCAAACATATGCTTTAGTTGAAATTGGTGAAACAAGTATACTCACCGAAGGAGGAAATGGTTGAAGTATATCACAGGAAGAGAAAAGTGAAGGGTCTTGAAAATAAAGAAAGTTTTCACCAGAAGCAAAAGAGGAATCTGTTCCTATAATAGATTGAAAAGGTAAATATGTATTACCATCAAATTCAACATGAAAGGAATCAAGGATCTGGGGATATGCCCAGGAGAGAAATTCCGCAATGTTCTCACCTTCAATGTATATACTTTTCCCTGAACATATAAATGAATCTATCTTAACAAGATCACCTGAATCCATAGGTGTTCCATTTGTTCCGTTCACCACAAAAAGGGCATCATATTGAAGGAGTTGTTCTAACGGTGGAAGTATAGCATCAGAAATTAATGTGTCATTAAAGTTATTTAAATTGTAGGAAAGGGATTGTAAAAGATATTCCTCTAATCCTACCACTATTTGTAGTTCATCATCAAGAACAGTTTCACCACGGTCATTATCCCAAAGAAATATCAAATAACAAAAAACGAGCATAAGCATAAAAACCCCCTTTTTTATAAATATATCTTTTCAAAGATTGTTGTCAAGGGTAAAAAATAAAAATTTTTTTATCTCATAAGAATATTTGAATTTTCAGTTTAACAAAAAATTTCACATATTTTTTTTAAAATAATATCTCTGAATTTTCTCAAGTATCGGGTCAAGTTCATTCTTGTATTTTAAATATATTTTTTCATTATTTTTTCTAACCCTCGCTTCTTCCTTCTTCATTTGAACATATTTTTCGTATTCCTCAAATGCCTTCTTCTCTTCTGGTGTTGTTGGGGTAAATTCAAGTGTTGGAATTTCCTCTTCAATATTCTGGCTACTATCTTTTGCTATAAGAAGTGCACCTAATATTTCTCCATATCTTTCTTCTGTTAATCCTGCATCTTTCAGAAGTTGTTTCACCTTGATGTTTTCAGTCCCCATTACTACATCAACAGGATTGATAATTTTTTCCAAAAGTTTATCTGAAGCCTCTATAGTAATTGATGGTCCCATAGGATGTGATAATGCATTTTTCAAAACATCTTTATAAGCGGGGTCGTATATTTCCTTTAATATTGGTTCAACACATCCTACAATATCATCTTCAATACAATCACCATTTATATCTCTTGGTTTAAAAAATACAGAAAAACCATCCATTGAACGGTCAACAGAAAATCCTTTTTCAGAATAAAATAATTCCGTCTTTCTAACAAGTTCTTGCATCTCTTTAAAACTTGGGTCATTTCCATTCCAGGGATTATAAAAAAATTCGGTAAAACTTTCATTTGTTATATTTTTCCCGAGAATCTTTTTATTTATCGCAGGAAACTCCTTACCGAATGTGAAGACAGCAATCGGGTTAACATAAATTCTATATTCTTCAGGAATTTCAATGTCCTGAGTTAAATCCCATCCTCTTATTGAAAGAGCGCGAGAAAGTGCAGGTTCATAGGTTACTCCTTCAGGGATAATAACATATTTTGAAAATTTTTTCAGCAAATCAAGTGGGTCAAGTTTCCCTGATTTTATATCTTCAAAGAGTTTCTTCTTAGTATTGTATTGAGATTTACTCTGCTCTTTGTATTTATTGTTCAATTCTATTTCCAATTTCAGTATAGGAATAACAGAAAGCACTTCTTTTTCGGTAATTTCAGGTATCGTAGGTGTAAAATCCTCTCCAAACATAAAAAGAGATAATACCATAACTAAAATTAAAAATTTATTTATCCTCATATTTTAACTCCTGAAATTGATAATTATTTTTTTATAAGTTCGACCCTCCGATTCCTCGCTCTCCCTTCTTCTGTGTTATTATCTGCTATTGGCTTTTCCTGTCCATGACCTACTGCTGTTAATCTTTTAGAGTCAATCCCCTGTGATACAATAGCGTTTATAACAGACTTTGCCCTTTCAAGTGAAAGTTTCTTATTTGATTCTGGATTCCCGACATTATCTGTATGACCTTCTACACTTAAATTGAGTTCTGGGTTTGATTTTAACAACTGGACAATCTGGTCTATAATTGGTTTAGATTCAGGTTTAATAGTAGATTTTCCTGTATCAAAATTTATATAAAGTGCAACATAACCTTTCGCATTCAGTGAATCAAGCATATCATTCGCTGTGATATCCTGTTTCATCGTTTCTTTTACCACGATTGTTAATTCGTAATCATCTCCTTCATTATAAGCAATAACTTCTACCCAGAGTTCGCTATTATCTTTCAAAACCTTTCCAATCATCATGTCATAATCGCTGTGTTGAGCACATTCAGAACCCTCACCCTCGCATAGACCTTGAAAAACAACTATTCCCCCCATTTTTTTTACAGCATTTGCATAGTTTTGCAGTATTTGAAGAATGCTCGCTTGCTTTGCATTTTCTTTCAATGTATAAATTCTGTAGAATTTTTTTCCTTCAACCCTTGTGCAACCTTTCCCATTGTAGAAATTGTAATAGTCAAATTCAAAATCTTTTGAGTCGCAGATACTGTAATTTGGCATCCCTGAAAAATATGGGGTATCTTTGTATTGAGGAGATTCGGATTCTTCCGAGTCCTCTGCCATTACCATTAATGGCAATAACGAAAAACCAATGATGCAAATCAGGAAGAATTTTCTCATAACGACCTCCTTTCTGAGAAAATGTTTATATAATAGTATTTTAATTTTAAAAAAAGTCAAGGAAAATTTGGGGTCAGTCATAAACTTTAAACTGACAACGAAGTTGTTGCCCCGAGGAGTGAAGCGACGAGGGGTCTCATATAAAAATTTGCGAATAGCAAATAATGGGATTGCCACACTCACTTCGTTCGTTCGCAATGACGGCTTTTCTGTTGTAGTCAAAATGAGATTGCCACGCACCTTTCAGGTGCTCGCAATGACGGCTTTTCTGTTGTAGTCAAAATGAGATTGCCACGCAACCTTCGTTGCCTTGCAATCACATTCCTTTTTTGTCATTCCGAATGAAATGAGGAATCTCATTTTCTCCCTCGCATTTTTGTTTTGATTTATATTTATAAATAATTTAATTCCTCACAATCGTTAGGACTTCGTTCTCTCTTTTCATTTTGCGTTCTGCACTCGCATTAAATTGCTTCCTATTTCTTTAATTTTTCACTTGAAAATGTTTGTATATTATGTATGATAATAAAAAGGAGAGAATTATGGAATTTAGAAAAAAAGAACAACCTATTCAACAACAAATAGAGATAGACCTTGGAACAATTGAAGGTGTTTATTCAAATCTCGCATTGATAACACACTCACCAGCAGAATTCATAATTGATTTCTGCAGGATTCTACCTGGTATGCCAAAGGCAAAAGTTGTGTCAAGGGTTATAATGACACCACAGCATGCAAAACTTCTTATGAAGGCATTGGAAGATAACATAAAGAAATTTGAAGAAAGATTTGGAGAGGTAAAATTACAAACTGGTGAAGAAGGTAAGAATATTGGTTTTAAGGTTGAATGAGGGTTCTCCATTTAATACCATACTATATCCCTGCATACAGATTTGGAGGACCTGTTTTTTCAATCCATACATTATGTAAATATCTTAATAAAATAGGTGTTGATGTTGAAGTCTGGACAACAAATCTTGGATTAGATTTCGAAAAGATAAAAGAAAATAATATTGATGGTGTAAAAATTATTTATTTCCCAATATTATCCAAATTTAATTATGCATTTTCAACTGAACTTTTAAAATATATGAATTTCCATATCAGAGAATTTGATTTAGTCCATATAAATGGTATATACCAGTTTCATTCTATTTCTGGTGGTTTCTTTTCAAAGAAATATGAAATCCCCTATGTTTTAAGCCCAAGAGGAATGCTTATAAAGGATGTTATAAGGAAGAAGGGATTTATAAAAAAAATTATTTATATCAACCTTTTTGAAAAAAGAACAATAAATAATGCAGCAATGATTCATTTAACTTCGGAAGATGAAAGAAAAGAGATTATAAGAATGGGAATAAAAGAAGAAAAGACATTTGTTATACCAAATCCTTTTGATTTCAGTCAATATAATTCATACAAAGAAAAAAGAGAAGGGAATAAGATACTTTTCCTTGGAAGGATAAACTGGAAAAAAGGTCTTGATATTCTTATCCCTGCATTTAAAATTGTTGTTGAAGAATTTCCTGATGCAAAACTCATCGTTGCTGGACCTGATGATGGTTATCTTGATAAAGTAAAAAGATGGATAGATGAAAATGGTATCTCCAAAAATGTTGAAATTACTGGTGAAATTGTTGGTGAAAAGAAGATAGAAAAATTTTTGACTTCTGATATTTTTATACTCCCATCTTATTCTGAAAATTTTGGTATGAGTGTTGCAGAGTCATTATTTTATAAAACCCCTGTTATAATCTCTGAAAAAGTTGGTATTAAAGAATATATTGAAAGATATAATTGCGGAATTATTACAAAATTAAATGTTGACGAAATTGCAAATTCTATTATAAGATTATTAAAGGATAAAGAGATGAGAGTAAAAATGGGAATTAAAGGCTATAAGATGGTTATTAATGAATTCAATCCTTTAAGGATTGCAAAAGATATGAAAAAAGAGTATGAAAGAATTGTTAAAAAGGGGGAAAGATGAAGATACTCGGAATCTGTGCTTATCATCCTGATAGCTCTGCGTGTCTCATTGTTGATGGGAAACTCATTGCAGCAGCAGAGGAAGAAAGATTTAAGAGGATAAAACACTGGGCAGGATTCCCTGAGGAATCAATAAAATATTGTCTTAAAGAAGCAGGTTTGAAATTAAAAGAGATAGATTATGTTGCTCTTGGAAGGAATAAATGGGTGAATATAGGTAAGAAGATAAGATATCTTTTGCAGAAGATGCCAGATGTTGATCTGCTAAAAGAAAGAATGAGAAACTGGGGGAATGTCCTTGGAATAAAAGAGAGACTTTTAAAAATACAGGATGCAAAGGGACTAAAATTTATGAATATAGAGCATCACAATGCACATATAGCATCTTCTTTTTTCCTTTCACCATTTGAGAAATCCGCATTTTTGAGTGTTGATGGATTTGGTGATTTTGTGAGCACAAGATGGGGATATGGTGAAGGGAATAATATTGAGATTTTTGGTAGTGTTTATTTTCCGCATTCCTTAGGCATACTTTATACTGCAATAACACAATTTTTAGGTTTTAAAAAATTTGGAGATGAATACAAGGTTATGGGTTTATCAGCATTTGGAGAACCTGAAAACGAGAATTACAAAAAGATGAAAAAACTTGTTTCTTATAATGATGATAAATTTGAGTTAAACCTTGAATATTTTGTCCATCACATAAAGAATACAAATTTTTGCTGGAGTGATGCAGAACCAAAATTAGGGAATCTTTATTCTGATAAGATGCTACAATTATTTGGAAAACCAAGGGAATATAATGAACCTATTAATGAAAGATATCAGGATATTGCTTCAGCATTGCAGAGAATCCTTGAGGATATAGTTTTTGGAATATTAAATAAACTTTATGAAAAGACAAAATGCCCAAATCTCTGTATATCTGGTGGTGTTGGATACAATAGTGTTTTGAATGGAAAGATAACTGAATTCACACCTTTTGAAAATGTTTTTATTCCACCTTTCGCAGGTGATTCAGGAACATCTGTTGGTGCAGCATTTTATGTTTATAATCACATATTCCATAATGAGAGAAGATTTGTTCTTGAAGATGCATATTATGGTCCATCATTCAGCAATTCATATATTGAAGATGTGATAAATAAAAAAGTGAAGGGTAATTACAGGATAAAAAAAATGAATGATGATGAGATACTAAAATATACTGCGAAAGCGATTGCGGATGGCAAGATAGTTGGATGGTTTCAGGGAAGGATGGAGATAGGTCCAAGGGCACTTGGAGCAAGGAGCATTGTTGTTGACCCGAGAAGAAAAGAGATGAAGGATATACTTAACGAAAGGATAAAGAGGAGAGAACCTTTCAGACCTTTTGCACCATCAATACTTGAAGAATATGTTGGGGAATACTTTGAAAATCCTGCAAAAGAACCATTTATGCAAAGAGTATTAAGGGTGAAACCTGAAAAAAGAGACTTAATCCCTGCTGTTGTTCATATTGATGGAACAGGAAGATTACAGACTGTTTCAGAAAAGACAAATCCAAAATATTATAACCTGATAAAAGAATTCTATAAAATCACAAATATTCCACTTGTTTTAAATACCTCTTTTAATGAAAATGAGCCAATAGTTTTAAGTCCTGAAGAGGCGATTGATTGTTTTTTAAGAACAAAAATGGACTTACTTGTTATGGAAAACTGGTTAGTGGAAAGGAATGAGTTGTTTTGAAAGATAAAGTTGTAAAAGGTGCATTCTGGGTTTTTGGAATAAAAATAATAGGTTATATTTTCAGTTTTGTGAGAATTACGATACTTGGAAGACTTCTTTTACCATCTGACTTTGGAATAATGGGAATTGCTTTACTCACAATCTCAATATTTGAAACATTCACACAGGTTGGCTTTAGGCAGGCATTAATACAGAAGAAAGAGGGTATCGAGAAATATCTTGATTCTGCCTGGACCTTTCTTATCATTAGAGGGTTCTTTATTTATTTACTAATATTTTTCTTTTCTTATTTTTCATCTTCATTTTTCAAAACTCCTGAGGCAAATGCCATAATAAAGGTTTTTGGTCTTTCAATCATCATAAGCAGTTTTACTAATATCGGAGTTGTCTATTTTCAGAAGGAATTTGAATTTAATAAACAATTTTTCTATGAATTTCTTGGAAGCATAATGGATTTCATTATTTCAATAACATTTGTTATTGTTTTACGGAATGTTTGGGCACTTGTAATTGGTGCACTTGCAGGGCATTTAACAAGATGTATTGTAAGTTTTATAATAATACCTTATAAACCTAAATTTAATTTTAATATTGATGAAATAAAAGAATTATGGGATTTCGGAAGATGGGCAACACTCTCAAATATACTGATATTTTTTTCAACGCAGGGTGATGATATATTTGTTGGAAGATTTTTAGGTTCTTTTTCACTTGGGCTTTATCAGATGGCTTACAGGATTTCAAATATGCCTGCAACTGAAATAACACATGTGATATCTTCTGTTTCTTTCCCTGCTTATTCAAAATTGCAGGATGAGAATGAAAGATTAAGAAATGCATATCTAAAAATATACCAGATGACAAGTTTTTTCTCATTTCTTCTTGCAGGTTTAATCTTCACATTATCAGATGACTTTATAAGATTATTTCTAACATCAAAATGGGAACCTGCTATACCTTCAATAAAGATACTTTCAATAGAAGGGCTTTTAAGGTCAATAGCAGCAACAACAGGTCCAATCTTCTATGCAATTAAGAAACCAAAGATGGAGACATTCTTGCAATTTATAAGGTTTTTAATACTAATAATTTTCATATATCCTTTAACATCAAGGTATGGGATATCGGGAACATCGTTTTGTGTTCTATTAAGTGTTCTTGTTTCAACAATAGGATTTATAATTATGTGCAGGAGGTTAATAAATTTCAATCTCAATACACTTTTAAGAATATCATTTTTTTCATTTATATGCGCATTTTTTATGCCTTTTCTTTATAACTTTATAAAAAAATTTACTGGAATAAATGTCTTTTATTTAGAGTTCTTCATACTCGCATTTTTAATTGTAATCATTTATTCATTTATTTTTATACTATTCAGCAGATTTATGTATATTAATCAAATTAAATTAATAAAGGAGGTTTGTAATGAATTTTTTAAAAAAACTTAATGATAAATTTATATTTTATAAAACAATAATTAAAACTTTGATAAAAATAATGTTCATATTCCCCGAAGATATAGTTCTGCTTCATAAAATGTTAATATCAATGAATAAAAATCAGGATGTTCCATGGTTAAACTATAAGGCATTAAGATGGCTTGAAAGTTATTTGAAACCTGATATGAATGTTTTTGAATACGGAAGTGGAAAATCCACAATTTATTTTTCGAAAAAAGTAAAATCCGTAGTTTCTATTGAACATAATAAAATTTTTTATCAGATTTGGAAAGAGAGAATAGAAAAAGAAGGTCTCAAAAATATAAATTATGTATTGATTGAGCCTGAAAAAGGGGTTAAAAATTCAGAATTATTTTCATCAAAATTTTCCAAAGAATTTGAAGACTTGAGTTTCGAAAAATATGTGAAGTATATTGAAAAATTCCCAGATAAATACTTTGATTTTATTTTGATAGATGGAAGGGCAAGATGTGGATGCTTAAAATATGCGATTAAAAAATTGAAAGATAACGGAGTAATAATGTTGGATAATTCTGAAAGATCCAGATATTTAGAATGTTCAAAAAAATTTCTTAAAGAATTTAAGAAAAAAGATTTTTATGGAATAGGTCCAAATGAAATATCACCATGGAGAACAAGTGTTTTTTTTAGAAAAAAGGAGGTTTTGTGAATAATCTGAAAGATACTTTTGAAGAAGCAAAAGTTTTCAGTAAATTTCATCATAGTAGAATTCCTTTTTTTGAGATCGCCTATGAATATTTTAAGAATTCTTCACGGATACTTGATTTAGGCTCTGGAAGAGGCATTTTTATAGATTTCCTTAATGAAAAAGGATTTAAAGGTGAAATATATGCTTATGATAGGAACAAAGAAACTTTAAAAAATTTAAAAAAGAAAGGTATAAAAGCAAAATACGGAATTTTACCTGAAATAAAATTTAAAGATGATTTTTTTGACGGGATAAATGCAAGTCATATCCTTGAACATCTTTATCCTGAAGAATTATACGAAACATTGAGAGAAATAAAAAGGGTATTAAAGAAGAACGGCATACTCGTCATAAGCGGACCTTTATTATGGGAAGATTTTTATTCCGATTTATCACATATAAGACCTTATAATCCAGGTGTTTTTATCAAATATCTATGCGAAGACAAAAGCGAGAACCCATCTCATCCACTTGTCAAGGGTTTTGAACTTGTTAAAATTATTTATAGATATAGATTTGTTGGTATTAATCCTTTATGTTTTAAGCATTCAACACTTTTCAATTTTCTTTCACTACTTTTTTTTAAATTTTTAAGAAAGATTGGTATTGGTCATTACGAAAAAACAGGATATACGATTATTTTGAGAAAAGTATAATACGATTGTCATCGTGAAGTGCCAGAGGCATTGTGAAAATTGCATATTGACTTCACCCAAGAGTCGTCATTGCGAGCACCTGAAAGGTGCGTGGCAATCCCATTGTTGACTACTATGGAATGGTGTTAATGTTTTTTTCAAAAACCGATACTATCAGGTGAGTATGCGATTCCTCACTATGTTCGGAATGACAAAAAAAGGTGTCATCACGAGCCTGCCAAAGGCAGGCGTGGTGATCGCATATTGACTACAACAGAAAAGCCGTCATTGTGAGCGAACGGAGTGAGCGTGACAATCCCATATTGACTATAGAATTTTGGCTGTCATTGCGAACGAACGAAGTGAGTGTGGCAATCGAATTATTTGCTATTCGCATATTTTTAAATGCGACCCCTCGTTTCCTCGGGTGACGACTTCGCCGTCATTTTGCAATTAGATTCGTAGAACCTGTGTAGGTTTGCCCCTACAATATTTCATTTTGAATTTTTCTTGAAAAAAAAGATTTTCTCTTTAAGATAATGAAAAAAGGAGATAAGATGAAAAAATATATAGTTCTTGGTGCTGGTGGTTTTATAGGTTCACATATGGTAAAAAGATTGAAAAAAGATGGACACTGGGTGAGAGGTGTTGATTTAAAATACCCTGAATTTTCAGAGACAGAAGCAGATGATTTTATCATAGGTGATTTAAGAGACCCTCATATTTGCAGATATGTTCTTGATATGAAATTTGATGGTGTATTCCAGTTTGCAGCAGATATGGGTGGTGCAGGATATGTCTTTACTGGTGATAATGATGCTGATATTATGCATAATTCAGCACTCATAAATTTGAATGTCCTTGAAGCGTGTCATAAAAGGAATATTAAAAGGATATTTTATTCCTCATCAGCGTGTATGTATCCAGCATACAATCAGAAAGACCCTGAAAATCCCAAATGTTCTGAGGATTCGGCATATCCAGCAGAACCTGATTCAGAGTATGGATGGGAGAAACTTTTCAGTGAAAGGCTCTATCTTGCATTTCACAGGAATTATGGTCTTGAAGTAAGAATAGCAAGGTATCATAACATTTTTGGTCCTGAAGGAACCTGGAAAGGTGGAAGGGAGAAGGCACCTGCTGCAATATGCAGGAAGGTAGCAGAGGCTGAAGATGGTGGTGAAATAGAGATTTGGGGTGATGGTAAGCAGACAAGGTCATTCTTATACATAGATGAATGTATTGAAGGAACACTAAGGCTTATGAATTCAGACTGGACAGGTCCTGTTAACATAGGTTCTGAGGAGATGGTAACAATTAACAAACTTGCAGAGATGATAATAGGAATCTCAGGGAAGAAACTAAAGATAAAACATGTACCAGGACCACAGGGTGTTCGTGGAAGGAATTCTGATAATAGATTGATAAAGGAAAAACTTGGATGGGCACCATCAATGCCACTTATTGAAGGATTAAAGATAACTTATAAGTGGATTGAAGAACAGGTAAAAAAAATTAGGGGATGAGAAAACCACTTGTAAGTATCATTATACCGAACTATAACAAAGAGAAATATATTAAAGAAGCGATAGATTCTGCCTTAAACCAGACATATAAAAACATAGAAGTAATAGTGGTTGATGATGGTTCAACGGATGGTTCAAAAGAGATAATAAAATCTTATGGAAATAGAATAAGGGCATACTTCCTTCCACATAGAAATGCGAATGTTTGCAGGAATTTTGGAATAAAGAATTCAAAAGGTGAATATATACAATTTCTTGATTCAGATGATATAATTTCAAAAGATAAGATAGAAAAACAGATAGAGGTTTTTAAAAAAATTGATGCAGGAATTGTGGGTTGCTGGTGGAAATATTTAATTGAAAGAGAAGAGGGAATATTCATAGAAAGTGAAGTTCAGAAACCATTTATAAGTAGCGATGTTGTATCTTGTACAATATTAGATAAAGGTTGGTCTCCGCCTAATGCTTACCTTTTTAAAAAGGAATTAGTCCAATCAGTGTCGGGATTTGATGAAAACTTAAATTGTGTTCAAGATGTGGATTTTATTGTTAATATAGCGATGAAAGGTATAAGATTTGAAATATACCCAGAAGTTTTAGCATATTACAGGAGAACTCTCACTTTAACCACATCTCAGAAGGATAAAAAAGAATTTATGTTAAATTGTAAAAGAATTGCTGATAAAGCATTGAATTATTTTATTGAAACAGGATGGACTCAGGAAAGAAAAAAAAGCATTTTAAAAGCATATAACCATTTATTAAGATATTATTTTGTTAATGATAAGAAAATGTTTTATGAATGTTTAAGAAACTTAAAACTTGTTGTTCCAAGGTATATCCCTTTAGAACACAGATGGTTAAGAATTCTATCTGTTATTTTTGGTTATAAAAATGCAGAGACAATTGCTTATATATACAGAAAACTAAAAGGTAAATTTATATGAAAGTGATTCATATCCCCTATTCTTTTCATCCCGAAAATTTTGGTGGAACCGAAATTTATGTTAAGGAACTCGCAATTTCTCTTAAAAAATATAATGTTACTTCAATTGTATTATTTCCGGGAAAGAGGAATTCTATTTTCTATTACAAAGGAATAAAAGTTTATGAAATTGAAATTCCAGAAAAGATAATAAATTTAAATGAATTATATGGCGCTGGAAATAAAATTTTTACCCAGAACTTTTTTAATGTAATTCTAAAAGAAAAACCTGACATAATCCACATTCATTCTTACACAAGGGCTATAAGTAGCGAACTTGTTAAAAATTTAAAGAAACAGAATATAAAATTAATTTTTACTTATCATACTCCAACTGTTGGATGTTTGAATGGAACATTGTTATTTATGGGAAGAAAAATGTGTTTGGGGAACATCAGAACCGAAAAATGCAGTTTCTGTTTTCTTTACGGCCTTCTTTCAAGATATTTTAAATTTCCCATCTTTGTTGTGCCTTTAATTCAATTTTATTCTTTTATTTTCCCTTTCACTTTAAAAGGAAAGGTATCTACTGCTTTAAGTATTTATTCACTTACAAATTTTTACATAAAAAAATTTAAGGAATTTTTAAATTACTTTGATAAAATAGTAGTTCAATGCAAATGGTCTGTCAGATTTTTAATTTCTAACAATATTGATTCGAAAAAATTATTTTATTTAGAGCAAGGTATAAAAAGAAGCGAAATTAAGAATAATAAAAGTGAAAGAAACAATAGTTTAATAAAATTTGGGATGTTTGGAAGGCTTCATCCTGTAAAAGGATTTGATATAGTATTAAAAGGTATGAAGAAAATAAAAAACCAAAATTTTATAGTTGATATCTTTGGTATTTATGAAGATAGTAATTATTTGAGGAAAATACAAAAAATTATAGAAGATGATAAAAGATTTAAACTGAAGAAGAACATACCCAATGAAAAAATTTATAAAATTCTAAAAGAATACGATGCTATTATTATACCTTCTCAATTGCTTGAAACTGGTCCTCTTATATTACTTGAATGTATGAATGCAAAAGTTCCTGTGATAGGTTCAAATCTTGGAGGAATAGCAGAAAGAATAAAAAATACCGAGAATGGAATAATAGTTGATAATCCATTTTCTCCTGTTTCCTGGCAGGAAACAATTGAAAGAGTATTAAATGAGAAGGAATTATTGAAGAAAATAAAAGAAAATATTAAAAGTCCTTATTACATTGATTTTAACTCAAAAAAGATTTACGAACTTTATAATAAAGTGTTAATATGAAAGTTATAATATCAGTTCCAGGAAGATTTCATATATTTAACCTTGCAAGAGAACTTTATAAAAAGGGGTATCTTAAAAAAATTATCACGGGTTCGCCTTTATTTGTTGTAAAAAACGAAAATTTACCTGAAAATTTTATTTATTCAATCCCAGTTTCTTATATTTATTTTCTTAAATCAAAATTAAGATTTTTAAATCATTTCATTCCCTATTCTTTTGAAGCAGTTATGTTTGATTATATTGCTTCAAGATACATAAATGGGGTAGATATTTTTCACGGCTTTCCAAACTGGATGTTAAAATCTTCAATTGAAGCAAAGAAAAGGGATATAATTGTTGTTGCAGAAGGGAGTTCAACACATATACTTCACAGGGAAAGGTTATTATCAGAAGAATATAAAAAATTGAAAATCCCATATAAACCACACGATACACTTGAAATTAAAAGGCAGATACAGGAATATGAAATCGCTGATTATATTTTTGCTGCAAGCGAGTTTGTAAGGAAATCTTTTATTGAATATGGCATAAATGAAGAAAAAATCATTAAAATACATTATGGTGTTGACGATATATTTTTTAAAGAAATTAAAAGAGAAAAAAAAGATGAAATTATTATTGTAAGCACTATCGGTGTTAGAAAAGGAACACATCTTTTACTTGAAGCATACAGGAGATTAAAAAAAGAAGATAAAAGATTAAGATTACATCTTCTTGGATTTTTCAGGGAAGATATGAGGGAGATAATTGAAATAAACAAAGATATAATTGATTTTATAGGGAGTATTAAGAAAAAAGAACTTCCCGAGTATTTCTCAAAGGTTGACATCTTTGTTCAAATGTCTCTGGAAGAAGGATTTTCAATAATGATTCTTGAGGCAATGGCATCGGAATTACCTGTTGTTGTTTCTGAAAATACTGGAACATCAGAGATAATTGATAATGGTAAAGATGGGTTTGTTCTAAAATATGGAGATGTTGAAGGTTTATATGTTATATTGAAACTTCTCGTATCAGATATTGATTTAAGGGAAAAAATTGGAAAGAATGCAAGGGAAAAGGCAAAAGAATATAACTGGGAGAGATATGGTGAAAGATGTATTGAAACCTATGAAAGAATTATTAAAGAAAGAAAGAATTGATATTCTGATAACACATTTTACAGACCCAAGGGATTATCCAACAGAGATAAATACATTAAGAATATTTAAAGAGAATAATATAAAATTTAAAGAGATATGTATAAAAGTAGAAAAGGTAAGGGAA
>Ga0078972_1005935_pt1 | contig 30021 bp, 25 predicted proteins | sample YelNatPaOPGAMG01_FD_67568 | JGI IMG/M metagenome (GOLD analysis project Ga0078972, IMG submission 67568) | Hot spring thermophilic microbial communities from Obsidian Pool, Yellowstone National Park, USA - OP-RAMG-01 (SPADES assembly) (version 2) | ecosystem: Environmental > Aquatic > Thermal... | reverse complement strand
CGCGGCATCCCGTACGGAGCGACGCTGCCCTCAGCGGCCGGCGGCTTCTGCGACGAAGCGCATGCCGCGGACCTCGACCGCTTTTTCCGGTCGAAAGTAGCGGCCTTGAGCGGCAGCGAACGGAACCTGGCGCGCACATTGGAGAGCATCCGCCTGTGCAGCGCGCGCAGCGCCGCGCTCGAGCCGGGAATTCGGGAGTTTTTGGGAAGCCGGTGACGGGAAACCGGTGACAGGCACCTCTGTCCACGCGCGAAAGGCGCTTGGGACAGAGGAGCCAGCCACCGCTTTCCCGATCGGCAGACGCGCAAAAGGCGCTTGGGACAGAGGAGCCAGTCACCGTTTTCGCGATCGGCAGACGTGCAAAAGGCGTTGGGAAACCGGTGACAGGCACCTCTGTCCACGCGCGAAAGGCGCTTGGGACAGAGGAGCCGGGAAACCGGTGACAGGCACCTCTGTCCACGCGCGAAAGGCGCTTGGGACAGAGGAGCCAGTCACCGTTTTCCGGAGTTTTTCTATGCGCCCGGCGCGGGCAGCCAGTGCATGCGCTCGATGAACGTGGGCGGCTCGTACGTCGTGCCGCGGGCCAAGCGGCGCTCCTCGCGCCACGCGGTCCACAGCAGCACCGGGCCGAGCATGTTGGCCGAAAGCGACGAGAGCGGCCCCATGGCGCGCTCGAAATCGGAGCGCAGCGAGCGGATCGCCTCGCTCACGGCCGCATTGGTCTTGCGCAGCTTGCGCTCCATGGCCCAGAGCGCGCTCGTGTAGACCACCTTCATCAGCGCCGCTTCGCGCTCGAACCGCGCGCGGATGCGCTCGTCGGCATGGTCGCGGTATCGCTTCCAGCCCTCGAACGTCGTGCGGCAGATGCGGTAGAGGCTCGGTCCGTTGCGCTCGAAGTCGCGCCAGAACGCGTAATCGAGGAACTTCTTCGAGTCGTCGCGGGAAATCGCCTCGTGGCGGAAATTGAATTTGAACTGGCCGTGGATATCGGCGAGGTCCACATCGAGCAGTCTGCCCTGCTCGCCGACCTCCTGGTAAAGCGGCGTGCCGGGCACCGGCGTGTACAACATGAACTGGTGGAAATCGGTGTCGTGGCTGACGGCGTGCTCGATCTCGTCGATGATGTTTTCCGGCGTGTGGTGCTCCAGGCCCACAATCGTCGAGCCGAGCACGCGGATGCCGTGCCGCCGCAGGTCGGACGTCAGCCGCAGGGTCTCAATGCCCTTCAGCTTGTTGTAGTTCGATCTCGGCGACTCCAGTCCCATCCAGATCCAGGAGATGCCCAGCTCCACCAGTTCCGCCATGGTATATTTCCGGATCGCGTTGGCCGAGGAGAAGACGTAGAACTCCCAGCTCTTCTTCTCCTGCTTCATGCGCGCCAGCAACTCGAGCGCCCGCGAACGGTTCAGCAGGAAATTCTCGTCCATGATGAAGAACGACTGCACGCCGAGACCGGATTCGGCCTGCCGCATCGCTTCGAACAGCTCGTCCCCGTTTTCGAGGAAGTCGATCTGCTTGCCCTTGCCGCCGAAGAACGCGGAGGTGGTGCAGAAATTGCAACCCATCGGGCAGCCGACGGAGGGGATGATCGTGGCGGCGCTCGACCCGAACCACTCCGGCATCTTCAGGCCGAGAAAGCGGCGGCCGAAGCCGGAAACGATCTGCGGGTGAATGATCGGAGCGTTCTCGTCTTCGCCAAGGTAGCGGCGCATCCAGGCGATACCCTCGCCGCGCACATACTCGTCGGCGTCCACCATCTCCTCGATTCCGGGAATGGCCGTGACATGCCCGCCCACGACGATCTGCGACTGCGGCGACAGCTCGCGGGCCATGCGGCACATCTCGCGCACCTTGCCCACGTTCACGATGATCGACGAGATGCCGACCACGTCGTAGTTCCCCGTCTTGAGTTCGCGGGCGAAGATCTCGCGCGTGGGAAAGTCCAGCACCGTGCACGGCGCGGAGATGTTTGCCTGAATCATCATGATGCCCCAGGAGCGATGGAACATGCGGAGCGAGAACGGGCCCTGCATGCGGGTCACCTGATTGTGATAAAGCTCCATCGGGTTGATGGAGCGACTGCCGAATTCGTCGTCACGCGCGTAAGGGCCGAAAACGGAGGTCAAGAGAACACGGGCCCTGGAGCCCTTTGGATGACGGGACAATAGAATTCCTCTCTTAAGATTATGGTAGCAGGATCCGGACAGAATTATCGTGAACCGCGATTTTTATGCAGACATTTGCCGTATCGAAGGATAGTTTGTCCGGCGAAAAAAAGCGGGCCGTCATTCGTAACATCTAACCGGTGGTGCACGTCTGAATAGACAAATCCCCTTTACGATAGCGGGCGCACTCACCCTTTCACCCAACCCCGCGCCCGCTAGTTTAATTCCGCTACGCAAGGGGACGCCACAGGGCGCCCTGTTCCTAAGCGATGCCCTCAAACAACACAGAGCTCAGATACCGCTCGCCCGAGTCCGGCAACACCGTGACGATCAATTTCCCCGCGAACTCCCGCTCCCTGGCCAGGCGCACCGCCGCGGCTACGGCCGCTCCAGATGAAATTCCCGAAAGAATCCCCTCCTGGCACGCCAGGCGCCGCGCCGTCTCGATCGCTTCTTCGTTGGTGACCTGCTCGACACGATCGACCACCGAAAGATCCAGCGTCTCCGGAATGAAGCCCGCGCCCAGTCCCTGTATTTTGTGCGGACCCGGTTGGAGCGGTTGCCTGTTGAACGTCTGCGAGATCACCGGGCTCGCCGCCGGCTCGACGGCTACCGAAACGATCTTCCGGCCCTTCTCGTTCTTTATGAAACGCGACACGCCTGTAATGGTTCCGCCCGTCCCTACCCCCGAAACCACGACATCCACGCTGCCCTCGGTGTCATCCCAGATTTCCGGACCCGTAGTCCTGAAATGAATGTCGGGGTTGGCCGGATTCTTGAACTGGTTGGGCATGAAGTAGCGCTCCGGGTCGGAGGCGACGATTTCCTCGGCCTTCGCGATGGCGAGTTTCATGCCGCCGGCCGCCTCGGTCAGCACGAGGTTGGCGCCGAATGCGGCCAGCACCTTGCGCCGCTCGATGGACATGCTTTCGGGCATGGTGAGCGTGATCGGATACCCGCGCGCGGCCGCCACGAACGCGAGCGCGATACCCGTGTTGCCGCTGGTCGGCTCGACAATGTGCTTGCCCGGCTTCAACACCCCGCGCCGCTCGGCGTCCCAGATCATCGAGGCGCCGATGCGATCCTTAACCGAGTACCCCGGCCCCCGGCCTTCGATCTTCGCCAGCACCGTGGCTCGCGCGCCCTCGGTGACGCGGTTCAGTTTCACGAGCGGCGTGCGCCCGATGCTGAGTGAATTGTCGTTGTAATACATTGGTTTGCTCCTCCCAGAGATTTCAAATGTCCCAGTTGGGAACGTATCGCTGCTGCCGCTCGGTCCAGGCCCGGACCAGTTCGGCGAAATTCGTCCGGTCGATGACGCCCGAGACCGCCTCCTCCACCCGTTCCCACATTTCGGTGAACGGGTCTTCTGCCTTCCGCCTTCCGCGCGCCCCTTGGATGTAACGTAGTACTTCCCCGGCCGTAATCGTCGCAGCCGGCCGCGCCAGAAGATAGCCGCCCTCCACTCCCCGCCGCGACTCCACGAAGCCCCCTTGCTTCAAGGCCGCCAGAACCGTTTCCAGAAACTTCTGAGGGATCTTCCAGCGCCCGGAAATCTCGCCGATCTTGACAGGCTCTCCCGGAGGACGCGAGGCAAGCTCGAAGAGGGCCTTGAGGGCGTACTCGGCTTTGGTGGGCGGGGTAATCATAACTATCTCTATCGAGATTACCATATATCCGCAGGCGAGGCCCCTCACCCGCCGACGCCCCGCCCGCCGCCCGCCCGTCCGCGCCACAAATGCGGCCCTTGCAAAGCGGGCTAACCGGACGCTAAAGTTGGAGGGCTCGTATGCCTTGGCCGGAAAAGGATGAAGGGTTCGGGTTCTGGAACGCCCAGAACTCTCCCGTGCGCATCGAATACTCGATCGCGGCGCTCGAGAAGGCCGCCGCCGAGGCTGTAGATGGCTTGTACCGGTTCCGGCACGGAGGCGCCGAGGTGGGCGGCGTGCTCTACGGCACCGTCGTCAACGGTGTGATGCGCATTGAGGCCGTTCGGCCGCTCGAATGCGAATACGCGTTCGGCCCGCGATTCGTGCTGTCGGACCGCGACAAAGCCAACCTGGTCGAGCTCACCGAAGCATACGAGCAGGACCCGGAGCTCGCCGGGCTCTACCCCGTGGGGTGGTACCATTCGCACACGCGCAGCGAGATCGAGCTTTCACCGCGCGATCTGGAAATCTACGAACGCTTCTTTCCCGAGCGATGGCAGGTTTCCCTGGTACTGCGGCCCGAGCAGTACGGGCCGGTGCGCGCAGGATTCTTCTTCCGCGAGCGCAACCGGTCGGTGCGCAGCGACAGGACCAGCCAGGAGTTCCTGATCGGGATGCGGCGCGGGCAGCCGGAGGTGGTTGGCGGCGCCCCCGCCGCCGCTGAGGCGGATCCGGCGCCGGCGGACGAGGCCGCATACGAGGAGGAGGCCGGGCGCGGGCAGCCTGAAGAAGCCGTCGAAGAACCGGTTGCGGAAGCGGTGGAGCGAAGCGAGAACGAGAGCAGCTACTTCGCCGAGCCTGAGCCTGAGCCTGAGCCGGAGCCGGAACCGGAGCCGGAGCCGGAGCCTGAAACCGAACCGGAGGCCGCGCCGCTGGCCGGAATGGTCGATTTCGCCCCGGCGTTCTGCGACGCGAAGCCGAAGCGGAGGCTCGGATGGCGCTGGGTCGCGGTGCTCGCGCTACTGGCGGCGGCAAGCGGTGGAGGCGTGTATTACTATGTGTGGGCCGGCGCGTCGCAGCCGCTTTCGCTGATGGCGACCGACGTCGGGGGACAACTGCTGATCGAGTGGGACCGCACGGCGCGGCCGATTCGCGACGCGCGGACGGCGGTGCTCATGATCAAGGACGGCGACCAACTGCAGCGCATCCCGCTCGATAGCGACACGCTGCACGGAGGAAGCGCGGACTATACGCGCCAGTCCGAGATTATCGACATCAGCCTTGTGCTGGACGAGCAGGGGGGAGGCGCGCGCGCCACGCTCCGCTTTGTCGGCCCGCCCGTGAAACGCAACCCCACCCCCGAGGAGTCGGAGGTGCTGCGCGAACGCGACCAGCTCAAAGCCGAAGTCGAGAAACTGCGGGGCGAGATTCAGAAATCCCAACCCCGCCGCCGCGCCGCGCGCCGGCCGTGACAGCTCGCGATCCCTCACAACGCGGCTAAGATAGTGACTTATGGCCATTCTTGTGACCGGCGGCGCCGGCTATATCGGCAGCGCCACGGTGGAGTTGCTCCGTGAGCGCGGCGAGGATGTGGTGGTGCTGGACGATTTGTTCCGCGGGCATCGCGGCGCCATCGATCCGGACGTGCCGCTCTATATCGGCAAGATCGGCGAAGCCGAGCTGGTGGACCGCATCGTGCGCGAGCACGGGGTCGATTCGTGCATCCATTTCGCGGCGCTGGCTTATGTAGGCGAATCCGTCACGGAGCCCGCGCGCTACTTCGACAACAACGTCGCGCAGGGGCTGCGGTTGATGGAGACGCTGGCGGAAGCGGGCGTGCGGCGGGTGATCTTTTCATCCACCTGCGCCACGTACGGCGAGCCGAAGCTCGTTCCTATTCCCGAAGAGCACCCGCAATGGCCGGAAAGCCCCTACGGCTGGTCAAAATTCTTCATGGAGCGGATTCTTGAGAACTTCGACCGCGCCTACGGATTGAAGTTCGTATCGCTGCGTTACTTCAACGCCGCGGGCGCGACCCGGCGGCATGGCGAACACCACGAGCCGGAAACGCACCTGATCCCGAACGTGCTGGCGGCGGCGATGGGCAAGGCGCCGTGCGTGCAGGTGTTCGGCCGCGATTATGCGACGCCGGACGGCACGGCGATCCGCGATTACATCCACATTACCGATCTCGCCGGCGCGCACATCCTTGCGCTCGATTATTTGAAGAAGGGCGGCGCGTCCGAGTTCCTGAATCTGGGCAATGGGGCCGGCTACTCGGTGCTGGAAGTGATCGAGACGGCGCGGCGCGTGACCGGGCGGCCGATCCCGGTCGAGTTCGGGCCGCGCCGCGAGGGTGACACGACGCGCCTGATCGCGAAAGCGGATAAAGCCCGGCGCGTGCTGGGCTGGCGACCGCAATTTCCGGCGCTCGAAGACATCGTCGGGAGCGCCTGGGAGTGGCTCCGGGAGCACCCGAGAGGATATACGGATTGACCCGCCATGGGTGAAGCGGCGCTTGTCCTGGCGCTGGCCGTCACGATCACGCCGGCATTGGCGTCCGATCGCGCAGACCGCATCGTGCGCCTCTCGCCGGCGGCATTTCCTGAGCTTCCCCAAAGAGTGGCCCGGGAACTTCAGCGCCGGGGGTGCTCGATTCCGCAAACGGTGTACGCCAGGAAGCCGCATAACGTCATTCGAGGCGAATTTGCAAAAGCCGGCCAGACGGACTGGGCCGTCCTGTGTTCGGCGGACGGAGTCTCCAGGATTCTGGTTTTCTGGAACGGCTCAGACAAGGATCCGGCGGTGATTGCCCCGCTTGACGATCTCGTTTTTCTTCAGGAAATCCGTCCCGGCAAGTGGGGATTTTCGCGAATGATCAGCGCCGTCGGCAGGGCCTTCATCATGCGCCACTATGCGGCATACGGCGGGCCGAAGCCGCCGCCGATCCGTCATCAGGGGATCGACGACGCTTTCGTCGAAAAGGGGTCGGTGACGTGGTACTTCTACGGCGGGAAATGGCTGCAGTTGAGCGGGGCCGATTGAGGTCGCGCGGAGCAGGCGAGCAAAGCCGCCTGCCCCGCCATTCCCGCGACTACGCCTGCATGCCCGCCAGCGCTTCGGCCGTTTTCTGCTCGACCTCGGCGTGCAGGCTGTTGCCGTGCGAGTCCATCGTGACCACGGTCAGGAAGTTCTTCACCTTCAGGCGCCACATGGCCTCCGGAATACCGAACTCCATCAGGTAGACCCCGAGCACCTTCTCGATGGCGCGCACGTAGAACTGCGCCGCGCCGCCAATGGCGTGCAGGTAGACGGCGCCGGATTCCTTCATTCCGGCCAGCGTCTTCGGGCCCATGCCGCCCTTGCCGATGACCGCACGCACGCCATAGCGCTTGATCACCTCGGCCTCATACGGCTCCTCGCGGATGCTGGTCGTCGGGCCAGCGGCCTTCGCGAACCATTCCTCGCCCTGTTTCAGCATCACGGGACCGCAATGATAAAGCACCGCGCCGTTCAGATCCATCGGCGGCTGGTTCTTCATCAGATAGCCGTGCGCCGCGTCGCGTCCGGTGTACATCTCTCCGTTGACAAGCACGATGTCGCCGACCTTCAGCGCGCGCACCTGCTCCTCGGTGAGCGGGGTTTGCAGCACGACTTCGCGGCCGGTGAGCGGGAAGCCCGCCGTCTTTGCGAGTTTCTCGACCGGGCGCTCGGGATCGCGGTACAGCCAGCCGGTGATGGCGCCGGTCTTCGCGTCGAGACGGACGCCGAGGCGGCGGAACGCCCAGCAATCATAGGCGATCGAGACGAAGAAGCTCGCCGGCAGCCGGTTCGCCGCGGTGATCTTGCAGCCGATCAGCGAGACGTTGCCGCCGAAACCCATGGGACCGACGCCGATGCGGTTGGCGTCGTCCATGATGCGCGCTTCCAGCTCGGCGAGCTGCGGGTTCGGATTCACGTCGTCGAGCGGGCGGAGCAACTGCTGCTTGGCGAGATCGTAGCCGTGCGCGCGATCGCTGCCGATGCAGACGCCGAGGGCGCCCGGCGCGCAGCCCTTGCCCTGAGCCTTCCAGACCGCGTCCAGGATGCACTTGCGCACGCCCTCGAGGTTGCGATCGGCGCGGCCGAGGTGATCGAGCGCGCAGGGCACCGAGTACTGCGCGTTGGTGTTCTCGCAGCCGCCGCCCTTCAGAATCAGGCGCACTTCGATCTCGTCCTTATCCCACTGTTCGAAGTGGAAGACGGGCGTCTCCGTGCCCAGGTTGTTTCCGCTGTTCTTCCCGGTAATGGAATCCACCGAGTTGGGGCGCAGCTTGCCGAGGCGCGTGGCTTCCGCCACCGCGGCGCAGGCCGCCTCGCGGATTTTGACCTGATTGACGCCGACGGGGGTATGCACGAAGAACGTCGGCATGCCGGTGTCCTGACAGATCGGATCGGCGCCGTCGTACGCCATATCGATGTTGCTGGCGATGATTTCGAGCGCCTGGGAGGCTTGTGTGCCGGGGCGCTCGGAGGCGATCGCCTTTTTCATCACCGCGCGGACGTCCGGGGGAAGGTTCGTGGAAGTCTGGGTGATCAGTTCGAGCAGGCTATTAGTTAAGAATTGCATAGAAGCTCCGAGCCACTATGGTACATGAAGCGGAAGGAGCCGTGAAAAAATCCGGGGACAGGCGTGCCCGCGATCAGCTCAGCTTGATTCGAACCTGGACGGCGGCGCCGGGCTGAAGCACGGGACTGGGACTGGTGAAGCGCACGATGATTTGCCCGTGGTCCACGCCGGCCACCTTGGCCGGAATGGATTCGGGCAGGTCGGTTGAGACGATCAGCGCGTCCTGGCCCGGGCGGATGCGCGCGAGCACGGGCGGTTGCGCATCCACCACCGCTTCGAGATCGTTCAGATTGACGGCGATCTGGAAAAGGTCGGCGACCGCGGGGCCGACCTCGTCGCCGACCCGCCTCGTGCATGCGACGACGACGCCGTCCACGGGGGAACGAAGGTCGGCGGCCGCGGCCTCATTGGCCGCGTCGTCGGCCGCCTGCTTCTTTTCGTCCAGCGTCTTCTTGGCAGCGTCGAGATTCCGGCTGATTACGGAGGCTCGCTCCTCGGAAGCGGCCGCGACGGCCGCCAGCGTGTCCCATTGCGTTTTCGCTTCGGTGCTCGCCTTTTCCGCCTTCTCATACACGAGGCGCGGCGTAGCGCCGGCCTTGTATAGGACCTGCTGGTGCTCGAACACGCGCTGGGCGGCTTCGTAAGCGGCCTGGGCGCGGGTGGCTTCGCCGCGGTCGCGCGCGGCCCCGGCACGCGCCGAGATCAACTGGTTCTGAAGTTCGTTCACGCGCGCCTGCGCCTCTTCGAGGTCGGAAGCAGCCGTTTGCCGTGAATTTTCCAGGCCCGTATTCAGTATGTGCGCGATCGCCTGGCCCTCGTAGACGGATTCGCCCGGCTGGACCTCGATGAGATCAAGCGTGCCCTCGATGGGGGCGGCGACGGGCACGACCGTATGCGCGCGGACGGTTCCGGGCAGCATGATTTCGGCGCCGGAAAAGACGGCCGCTTTGGGCGCGGGTTTCGGCAGCGGCGCGGGCGCGGTGTGCCGCTGCAACTGGTACAGCGCGCCGGCAGTGATTCCCGCCAGCAGCACGATTCCGAAGACTGGGACCCACTTGCCCCGCATAAGAATCGATGATACCCGAAAGAGGGATGGCCGCATTTGCGCCGCGCACGTGCATTTGAAATGTAATACGATTTGGGGATGCTGACCATCGCGGCAACCCGACCTGCGTTTCTTCCGCGCATCCCCGAGAGACTCGAAGACCTGGATATTTCGCCGTCGCTCGTGATGGACCTGATCCTCCGGCGCGTCTACGTTTCCGGCCAGAGCAGCCTCATAGGCCTGAGCGAAGGGCTGAAGCTGTCGCCGCAACTGCTGGAAACCGTTTTTCGCGACATGCGCCAGCAACTCCTGGTCGAGGTGAAGGGCATGGTGGGGAACGATTACCAGTTCGGCCTTTCGCAGGCGGGCAAGGCGCTTGCGGCCGAGCGCTACCAAATCACGCACTACGCCGGAGTCGCGCCCGTTTCGCTGAAGCAATACCACAGGGCGGCCAAGGCGCAGGCGGCCAGAATCCGTATCGACCGCGCCGGGCTGAAGAAGGCGTTTGCAGACCTGGTAGTTCCGGATTCGCTGCTCGACAAGGTAGGCCCGGCACTGATTTCGCAGGACTCCGTGTTTCTATACGGCCCGACCGGCTCGGGAAAGACCAGCATCGCCGAGCGGATGCTGCGGGCGTATTCGGACGCGATCCTGGTGCCGTATGCGGTCGAGGTGGACGGGCAGATCATCCAACTGTTCGATCCGGTCGTGCACGAGCAGGTGGAAAACAGCGAGTTCGAGTACGACCCCCGCTGGGTGCTGTGCCGCCGGCCGTGCGTAGTCGTCGGGGGCGAGCTTGCGCCGGGCATGCTGGAACTGAAACTGGACGACGCCACGGGCATCTACGCCGCACCCCTGCAGATGAAAGCGAACAACGGCGTATTCGTAATCGACGATTTCGGCCGGCAGCTCATCGCGCCGCGCGAGCTGCTGAACCGGTGGATCGTGCCGCTTGACCGCCGCGTCGATTACCTTTCCCTGCGCTACGGCGTGAAATTCCAGATCCCGTTCGAGATGCTCGTGGTTTTTTCGACGAACCTCAACCCGCTGGATCTGGCCGACGAGGCCTTTCTGCGGCGCATCCAGAACAAGATCCTCGTGCCGACCGTGGAGCCGGAACATTTCGACGAGATCTTCCGGCGGGTGGCGCTGGCGCGGAATCTGCCCTGCGAGCCGGACAGCGCGGCGTACCTGCGCAGCCTGTGCGCCGAACACGGAGAGTTGCGCGCCTGCCATCCGGCCGACATCTGCAAGATCCTGATCTCGATCAGCACGTACGAGGGCAGGACGCCGCGCGTCACGAAGGCCGATCTCGAACGCGCCGTAGCGCAGTATTTCACGCAACAGTAGAGCCGGCCCGCTGCTCCGGCGCCCCCCGGACCGGGGGCCGGGGGGCCGGCCGTCAGGCGTGCATGTTCGGCGCACCCCGGACCGGGTCCGGGGGACCGGCCGTCAGGCGTGCATGCGCTTGGGCAGCAGTTCGACTTTGATCCAGCCGGGCTGGCGCTGGTCGAACGCCTTGTAGGCGTCGATGACCGAGGTCAGCGGCTCCACTTCGGTCAGCACCTTCGTCGGATCGATCGCGTCCATGCGGACCATCTCAATCAGTTCCGGAATGTACTTCCGGTGATTGCAGTTGCCCATCTGCAGGGTGAGGTTCTTGTTCATGGCGAGGCCGATGGGGAACCACTGCATGGATTCCGGATAGACGCCGATGATCGAGAGCGTGCCGGCCTTGGCGCAGGACTTCACCTCCCATTCCAGGGCCAGCGAAGGCGCGTCGCCCGGATGCCAGCTCGGGCCTTGGGGCTTCGCCTTCGGCGCGATCTTCTTCAACTCGCTTTCGAACTCCTCGGCGCGCTTCTCGACCTCCTCGAGCGCGGGGCCGGAGTGCGGCCGCACGGAATCGACCCCGACCGCGTCAATCACCCGATCCGCGCCGATGCCGCCCGTCAACTCGCGAATCATCTCCACCGGGTGCTCTTTGTTGAAGTCGATGACCTCCGCGCCCTGGCTGCGCGCCATATCGAGGCGCGACGGAATGGTATCGACGGCGAGCACCCGGCCGGCGCCGAGCAGCATCGCGCTCGCGATCGCGAACTGCCCGACCGGCCCGCAGCCGAACACGGCCACGATGTCGCCCTTCTTGATCTCGGCGAGCTTGGCGGCGAACCAGCCGGTCGGGAAAATATCCGAGAGCAGGATCGCCTGGTCGTCGGAGACCTCGTCGGGCAGCTTCACCATGTTCACGTTCGCGAAAGGTATGCGCGCCCGCTCGGCCTGCAGCCCCTGAAACGGGCCGCTCGATTTCGGGCCGCCGAAAAACGCGGTGCCGGCCAGCTTGCCGTTCGGATTTGCGTTGTCGCACTGGGAAAAATAGCCGGAGCGGCAATAGGCGCAGTAACCGCAGGCAATCGTGGAGCCGATCACCACGCGGTCGCCGGCATTGAAGTCGCGAACGCCCCGGCCGAGCTCCTCGACGACGCCCACTCCCTCGTGCCCCAGAATGGTGCCGGGTTCCATCTCTCCCAGCGTGCCGCGGACCATGTGCAGGTCGGTGCCGCAGATGGCGCTGGCGGTAAGCCGCACGATGGCGTCGGCCGGCTGTTCGAGCACCGGATCGCGGACGCTCTCCAGCCTGATGTCGCCGATATCATGGAAAACAACTGCGTTCATAGCATCTCCCCCTCTACCCCCAAGTTACCCCAAAACCCGTGACAGTATTCTCAATTCCGGAAAACGGCGGCCGGCCCGAAATTCAGGATTTAAGGGACTTAAAATCACCTTTTGCCGCAGATGCGGGATAATGAGAGCGTCGGTGCGTATACTCCTGGTTTCGACTTACGAGCTCGGCAGGCAGCCGTTCGGCCTCGCCTCTCCCGCCGCCTGGCTGCGACGGGACGGGCACGAGGTGGCTTGCGTCGATCTGGCCGTCGAATCGCCGGAGCCGGATGCCGTGCGCGACGCCGATATGATCGCGTTCCACATTCCGATGCACACGGCGACGCGGCTGGCCTCGCGCGTCATCCCGCGTTTCCGCGCGTTGAATCCGCGCGCGCGATTCTGCTGCTACGGCTTGTACGCGCCGCTCAATGAGGCATACCTGCGCAGCCTGGGCGTGGACGCGGTCATCGGCGGCGAATTCGAGACGGCGCTGTCGCGCGCCGCGTCGGGGGAAGATACGCCGGGCGGCGTTTCACTGGGCCGGCAGCGGTTCCTGACGCCGGACCGCTCGGGCCTGCCGCCCCTCTCGCAGTATGCGCACGTGCACGTGAACGGCGCGCGCAAGCCGGCCGGTTACACGGAAGCAAGCCGCGGCTGCAAGCACCTGTGCCGGCATTGCCCGGTGGCGCCGGTCTACGGCGGCCGGTTTCGAATCATTGAACGGAATGTGGTGCTCGAGGACGTGCGGCGGCAGGTCGCAGCCGGCGCGCAGCATATCACGTTCGGCGATCCGGATTTCCTGAACGGGCCGGCGCACTCGCTGCGCATCGTGCGCGCGCTGCACGAGGAGCACCCTTCGCTGACCTACGATGTCACGGCGAAGATCGAGCACCTGAAGCAGCATCGCGGCGCGCTCGGCGTGTTGAAGCAGACCGGCTGCCTGTTCGTGACGACCGCGGTAGAGTCCGTCGAGGACGACGTGCTGCGGCGCCTCAAGAAGGGCCACACGCGCGAGGATTTCGTTCAAGCGGCGCGCGACTGCCGCGAAGCCGGGCTGGCGCTCGCGCCGACCTTCGTGCCGTTCACGCCATGGACGACGCTGGCGGGCTACCGCGAACTCTTGCGCGCGCTTGTCGATCTCGACCTCGTGGATCACGTTCCTCCGGTGCAGCTCGGCCTGAGGCTGCTGATCACGGCGGGTTCGCGTCTGCTTGAGCTGCCGGACGTGCGCGCGCTCGTCCAGCCCTTCGAAGAAGCCTCGCTCGTCTACCCGTGGAAGCACCGCGACCCGGCGCTTGACGAGCTCAGCGCGGAGATCCTCGCCTTCGCAGCGGCCCACAAAGGTTCCCGCCGCGAGGCGTTCGCCAGGATCTGGGAGCTGGCCTGCGACAAGCCCCTTCCGAGGAATTTCAAGCTCATCCCGCGCGCGGCCGTGCCTTACCTGGACGAGCCCTGGTATTGTTGAGCGGAGCCTACGACAGAGCAGTTGGCTCTGGTGTGAAAATCCCGCAACCCGGGTCGAGAACGGCGGCGATTGCGAAAGGGCCGCCGGAAGGCGCTGGCGGAAGCTAGTGGGAGTCGAACCCACCCGTGACGCGATGGCCACACGCCGGATTTGAAGTCCGGGCCCGGCACCGGCCAAGACTAGCTTCCAGGTGAAATTCTAGCGCGCCCGGGCGATCTCGGTCAGGATGCGGTCGATCATTGCGGGCACCCGCGCGGCAATCGCCGGCGAGAGGTCCGTCTCGATGCAGGCGTAATCGACCCCGATCGCGACCACGGTGAACTCCACGGAGGCGAGCGCCGGCGAGGTCGCCTGCAGCAGGCCGATCGCATCCACCACCGAAAGATGATGCGCGCCGCCCGGCTCGCTGCACAGGTCCTCGAAGGACCGGTACACGGTAACGCTGCCCGGCGCTTCGAGATCCAGAATCGCGTCGATCAACACCACGCGATCGCGCTCCTCCATCCGGTCCGCGCAGGACAGCAGATCCGTTCCGCCGTACATGACCTCGACGGTTTCCGGCAGCCGCTCATCGGACGCAAGCTGCCCGGCAAGATGCCACCCGATGCCCTCGTCACCCATCAGCGGGTTGCCGAGGCCGATCACCAGAACCGGCTTGATACCACGGGCGGCGGCCGCAAGACCGCCGCCCTGAAAGGAAATCACGCGGACCCTCTTTTCTGAATCAGGTGCACGGAACAGGAAATGCACGGGTCGTAGGCCCGCGCAATCATCTCGAGCTTGCGCGTCAGCGCCGGAACGGATTTGTCGGCGCTCTGCTCGACTGCGTGGCGGAAATGATCCTCGATGCTGGCGGCGTTGATCGCGGTAGGCGTGATCACGTCGGCCGAAACAATCCTGCCGTCGGCATCGTAGGCGTAGCTGTGGAACAGCAGGCCGCGCGGCGCTTCGGTCACGGCCGTGGCGGCGCCCGCCTTCGGTTTCACCGGGACGCGCGGCGCCTCGTTCAGACCTTCGGCCAGCAGCTTATCGACGATGGCGAGGGCGCGGCCGACGTCGTAGATCAGCTCGACGGCCTGCGCCATGTTGTTGTCCATGGGATTGCCGCTCGGCAGGCGCAGCCCGAGCCGCCTCATCGCCGACGCAGCGGCGTCGTCGGGCAGCGCGTTCACGGTGAGCCGCGCGAGCGCGCCCACCATGAACGGCTTGCCGTCGAAGGAGCTGTGCTTGGCGTGCGCGTGCGGCACCGGCGTCTCGTTCGTGAGCGACCGGTAGTCGGCCGCGCGCACCCTCCTCTGTCTGCCGTTCGCCTTGACGACGATCTCGTCGCCGGCATAGTAGCCGTAATCGCCCTTCATGTCGAGACCGGCGAAGACGGTCGGCGAGTGGCAGAAGTCGGCCGGCGGCAGCCCGGAGAGCAGGTCGAGCGTCGCCTTGCAGTCTTCCACGCCGTGCAGGAGGCCGGCGCGCAGCGCCCGCAACTCGTCTGCGGACGGCAGCTTGCCGAATCCGCCCGGAACCACGTTCACGGGATGGATGGCGCGCCCGCCGATCGTCTCCTGGATCAGGTTGCCGAGTTTCTTCAGGCGCAGCCCCGTCTTCACCGCATCGGGATGATCCGCGGCCAGCGCGGTCGCGCTCGGATAGCCGAGGTAATCCGGCGCCGCGAGGCAGAACAGGTGCAGCGCGTGGCTTTCGATGTTTTCGCCGCGATAGAGCAGATCGCGAAGCAGATGCGTCTGCGGGCTGACCTCGATGCCGAACGCCGCCTCGGTCGCCTTGATCGACGTGAGCGAATGCGCGGCCGAGCAGATGGCGCAGATGCGCGAAACGATCTGCGCGACGTCCTCGTAGCTGCGCCCGCGGATCAGCGATTCCAGCAGCCGCGCGCCCTCGAACAGGTCGAACCGCACGGCGGTGACTGCGCCGCCGTCCATCTCGACCGTGATTCCGCCGTGGCCCTCCACTCGGGCCAGGTGTTCCACCCTGATTGTCGTGCTCATTGGCCACCTCCGGCCGCATTTGCGAATGTTTTGAGCTTCGCCGTGATCCGGTCCGCGCCGATCCCCTTCGCGGCGAACATCTCCATCGCGGAGGGGAAGTTGGCGTCGGCGGCGGGGCCGCGGCAACCCACGCAGGCGATGCCGAGTCCCGGACAGCGGGCGCCGCATCCGGCCACTGTGAGCGGGCCGCAGCACACCTGGTGGTTCTCGACCAGCAGGCAGTTGTTTTCGCGCATCTTGCACTCGGCGCAGACGGCGTACCCGGCCAGCAGCGGCGCATCGCCGTTGAGCAGGTTCGCCACCGCGCCCAGGAACTGGTCTTTCTCGATGGGGCAGCCCGAAATCTTCAGGTCCACCTTCACCACTTCGCCGAGCGCGCGGGCCGGCGTGGAATCGTAGCGCGCGCCGGCCGGGCCGTAGACTTCGTTCAGCATCTCATCGCGGCCGCGGCCGCCGTCCATGGCGGCCACGCCGCCCCAGACCGCGCAGGTGCCGATCGCCACCAGCGTTTTGGCGCGGGCGCGAATCTTCTTCAGGTACTCCTCATCGTGTTTGGAAAGCACCGCGCCTTCAACGAACGCGATGTCGAGCTGGCAAGTATGATCGCCTTCGGAAGCCGCCATCACGAAGTCCCGGATGTCGAGCAGGTTGACGAGGTCGAGCAACTCATCTTCGCAATTGATGATGGCGAGTTGATCCCCGGCGCAGCCGGTTAAACCGAAAATGCCGACAGTTGGTTTGCTCATCAGATCATCTCCGGAAGATTGATTGCGTCCCAATACGTGAAGATGGGGCCGTGAATGCAGGTGTATTTGTAGCCCACGCTGCAATGGCCGCACTTGCCGACGCCGCACTTCATCCGCCGCTCGAGCGACATGAGAATGCGGTCCTTCGGAAAGCCGAGGGCGAGCAGCCGCTGGAGCACGAACTTGTAGACGATGGGCGGCCCGCAGACCGCGGCGAAGGTGCGCTGCGGATTCACCTCGGCGTAGTCGAACATCTGCGGCAGCAGCGCGATGTGATTCTTCCACGCGCCGGTGGGATCGCGGTCCACCGTGAGCAAACACCGCATGTCGGCGCGGTCCACCAGCGACTGCAGTTCCTCGCGGAACAGCACATCGGCCGGGGTCTTGCTGCCGTACATGAGAATGATGTTTTCGAACTTTTCGCGGTTGTCGAGCGCGTACCAGAGCAGCGAGCGCAGCGGCGCCATGCCGAGGCCGCCGGCGGCGAGCAGCAGGTCGTTGCCGGCGAGCCGTTCCACCGGGAATCCGTTGCCGTACGGCCCGCGGATGCCGACGAGATCGTTCGTCTTCAGGCGATAGAGCGCGTTCGTCACGCGGCCGGTCCGGCGCACGCACAATTCGAGCACTCCGGGCCGCGACGGCGACGAGGAGATCGAGATGGGCGCTTCGCCGGCGCCGGGGACGCTCAGCATCACGAACTGGCCGGGCTTGTGACGGAACGCGGCGGCCTGCGCGTCGTCGGCGAAGCGGAACGTAAACAGGTAATTGTCCGGCACCATCCTGTAGATCCGGACGATGCGCGCCGGCAGCGGCTGATACGGATTGTCGGCGGCGGACTGCGCGCGGGTTCGGGCTTGTTCGACCTCAACCGGCATATTGCACTCCTCTCACTCTGTTCAGCACCTCGACGATGTCGATTCCCACCGGGCAGGCGGTGATGCAGCGGCCGCAGCCGACGCAGCTCGGCCGGCCGTGCTCGGCGACGAAACCCCGCTGCTTGTGGTAGTAGCGGAATTTGATGCGGCTGGAGCGTTCCTCGCGGAAATTCTCGCCGCCGGCCACCAGCGCATGGGTCGAGAACAGGCACGAATCCCAGACGCGGTCCCGGCTGCCGGCCGTCGAGCCGAGCTCGACCGTGTCCACAACGTCGTAGCAGTAGCAGGTCGGGCAGACCATGCTGCACGACCCGCAGGAGAGGCACTTGTCTCCCAGCTCGGCCCAGATCTCGCTCTCGTACTCCATATCGAGCATCTCGGGCAGGTCGCGAATCTCGACGTCGAGCCGGAACGCCTTGCGCTTATTCGCGGAGAGGCGCTTGTACTCGTCGAAGTCTTCTCTCGTGATCGGCTCGAACAGCTCGGCCGCGGCCAGCACCATGTTGTCGCCGAGCGCGGTTCCGACCGCGGTCTGGTAACACTCGCCGAGATCGTGCAGGAAGAGGTCGAAGCCCTCCTCGACGAAATCGGCGCGCATCGAGCGGCAAAAGCAGTGCTCGTCCGGCATGCAGTCGATGCCGATGATCGCGATGTTCTTGCGGCGCGTCTGGTAATAGGGGTCGTTGTACTTGCCGTTGAACACCAGGTCGAGGATGCCCAGGGCGTAGACGTCGCAGGCGTGCACTCCGAAGAGCACCATCCGCTTTTCGAGATCGCGGGTGTTGGCCACGTATCCCTTGCCGGGGCTGTAGTGGAACAGGGTGTCGCGCGGCGGCAGAAAGTACTTCTTCAGCGGCAGAATAGTGCGGGAATACCGGAGCCGGGCGTCGGCCCAGTCCGTAATCCGCTGAAAGACGTATTTCCCGTTCTGCTCGACCGGCGCGTGCACTTCGCCGAATTTCTGCCGGATGACGGCGGCGAAGTGATCGAGCTTGTCTTTACGCAGTTTCAGGATTTTCAAGCGATCGCCTCCTGAACGGCGGAACTGCGGCCGTTCCGTCGGGGTTGGTTATGAGTTCGGGCGCGCGGCGCGCGCCGATGAATCAGAGAGGATGGCGTGGATTCGCCCGGCACCGGGCGGCGAAGGACGGCATGAGACAGTCGCGCCAAATCACAGATTATAAGGTATTGTTATCCGAAATGCGACCGGGTGGGCGAAGGCCCTGGGCGGCCGGCCGGCCCGCCTACTTCAGCGCTTCGCGATCGTAGACGTTCGAGGGGCTCCACATCATGTAGCCGGCGTAGCGGTCGCCGAGCGCGTCGCGCACGGCCTTGATCTCGGCCTCGATCATCGCGGTGTCGTAGCGAGCGCCGAGGTTGAAGTCCTGCAGCCACGGCCGGAGCTTGACGTGAGGAGCGGGCCGCGGCTTCGCGTCGGGCTTCACGGCGGCGACAGGCTCGATGGCCGCGGAAGGACCGGAGGCGGCCGGAGCCGCCGGCGCGGGCGGATTCAGAAAGAGCTGCAGGCGCTCGGCCGCGCGGCGCATCGAGTAGTTCACGACCTCGTAGGGGTGATCCGCCGGATTCGGATATCCGAGGAATTTCTTCGCGAAATGCGATGGATACACCATCGGGCAAACGAAATTGAACTCCGCGTAGCTGTCCTCGATCACCTGGCCGATGCCGAGGTCGTCCTGGTTGACGGTCGCCAGGCCGAAGAGATCGGCCGAGATGGGCACGCCGGGCAGCTCGTCGCGCAGGTAGGCGAAGAATTTGCCGATCACCTTGTGCTTGGGCGTCTTTCCGTCCCAGGAGGGGTAGTACATGTCCTTCATGTTGCCGTCCGAGGGGAAGCGCACGTAATCGAAGTTCAGCTCGTCGAAGCCGTGGCTGAGGACGTCGCGCGCGATGGCCACGATGTACTCCCAGGCGGGCCGCGACGCGGGGTCGATCCACGCCAGGCCCTTGCGGTCGAGCCACAGGCTGGAGGCGGTGAGCGGCGGCTTCGCCCCCGGCGGCAGCTTCGAGAGGCGGTGCACGGCCAGGTCGGGACGGGCCGCGGCGAGGACCGGATCCTGGAACACGGTGATCCGCGCGATGGCGTAAATGCCCTCGGAATGCAGCCGGTCCACCAGCGCGTCGATGTCGCGAACGGTGCGCCGTATGGCGTGATACTCGGACGCCTGGGGAACGGCGACGGGATACGAGAGGTAGCCCGAGTAATCTTTGATATCGAAGACGGCGGCGTTGACGGCGGTGGTCTTGTGCAGATCGATGAGGTAATCGATGCGGCTGCGGATGCCCGCCGACCAGCTCGTGAAATAGACCGCGTGGATGATCTTCGGCGGCTCAGCCAGGCGCTCGGGGCGCGGCTTGGGCGGCTCGGGGGCAGGCGCCGGCGCGGCGGAAGCGGCCTGCGGCGCAGATGGCGGCGAAGGCTTTTCGGCTCGCGGCGCGGCGGAAGCGGCGGGCGGCTTGGCTGCCTGCGCGGCGGGCGCCGGCCGGGCGGCGCGGGAGGCGGGTTTGGCCGGAGCGTCCGCCCCGGTGCATGACACAAGGGCAAGCGCCGGCGCCATCAAAGCAACGGCGCACGCAAACCGGAGTTGAAGCTGCACAATTTGAGCTTAGCCGGATTCCGGCGAATTAAAAAGCGCGCCCCGAAGCGGCTGCCGTTGCGGTGCGCCCGGCAGAACCTATTCTGAGGTAAACTGCTAGACCTGAGAGGACACGCCATCGTGTTTAGGCGACTTCTACTGATTGCATTACCGTTCGCCCTGATCTGCATCGGGCAGGAGAAAGAAACCGAGAAGCTGGCGCCCTACTATCCCACGCCGGAGGTGATCGTCGAACGAATGCTTAAATTCGGCGAGCTCAAACCGGGCGAGAAGATGTTCGATCTCGGCAGCGGGGACGGCCGCATCGTCATTATGGCCGCGCAGAAATTCGGAGCCGACGCCACGGGGGTCGAATTCGACAAGGACCTGTGGAAGCAGAGCACCGATAAGATCAAGAGCCTTGGCCTCGAAAAGCGAGCCCGCATCATCAACGGGGATGTCATGAAGCAGGACTATAGCTCGGCGAACCTGATCACCGTGTACCTTTTGCCGGGCTCGAACGATAAGCTGCGCCCGATCCTGGAAAAGCAGTTGAAGAAGGGCACGCGGATCGTTTCCCACGACTTCGAGTTCTCCGCATGGACGCCGGAGAAGACCGAGCACATCGACGACGACGGGGAAGGCCGCAGCCACACGTTGTACCTGTACCGGAGGTAAACGGCGGAGTTTCCAGTAGCCGAAAATCGACCCATGGCCGCCGAAAAGCCGCCGAGGGCGTGGAACTGGCCCCGTATCCGCACTATTTATCGCGCCCCGCTGGCAGTCGCCTGCCTCAGCGCGCAATTCCTTTACGCTCCCGCGGGGGTGTCGGCGCCCCTGGTCATTGCCGTTGTCTTCACGGTCTACTCCCTGGCCGCCCTGGTCTGGCGGAAGCTGGACCGGCTGCAGCTCTCGCTGATGTGCCTTTTCCTGGAAACCGCCGTGTTCATCATCCTCTCGGCCTATGGCGCGGACCGCAGCGGCTGGATCGGCTCGATGTTTTATCTGTACCTGATGCTCGCGGCCGCGTTCAGCTATGAGTGGACCGACGTCTTCATCGTGGCCGGCGCCTCGCTGGCGTTTTTCGGCTTCGTGCACTCGCCGAATGCGCAGGTGCTGCGCCACGTAGTGCTCGTGAGCGGATTGCTGGCATGCGTCGTGGGGCTTCAGAAGCGGCAACTGCTGGACAAGCTGAACCAGAGCCACAGCCGCGAGCAGATGCTCAAAGCGGAGGCCGAAAAGGTCTGCGACTCGGAGCGGCAGCGGATCGCGAACGATTTCCACGACGGCCCGCTGCAGACCTTCATCGCGCTGCAGGTGCGGCTGGAGATCCTGGGCACGCTGCTCAAGCGCGACCCGGCCGCCGGAATGGAGGATCTCAAGGAGCTGCAGCAGCTCGCGAAAGCGCAGGTGGCCGAGATCCGCTCGTTCCTGCGCAGCATGAAGCCGATCGAAGTGGACAACAGCGACCTGGTGGCCTCGGCGCGCCAGATCGTTCAGTATTTCCAGAAGGACACCGGCATTCCGGCCCGCTTCGTCAGCTCGGAGGCCGTCATCAAGATGCCGCCCGAGACCAGCCACGAGGCCATCCAGATCCTGCGGGAGGCGCTGCAGAACGTCTCCAAGCACTCCAAGGCTTCGCGCGTGGTGGTTTCGACCGAGCAGATCGGCAAGATGGTGGAGATTTCGGTGGACGACGACGGCGTCGGATTCTCCTTCAGCGGATCGTTCACCCTCGATGAGCTGGACCTTCTGCGCCTGGGCCCGCAAAGCATCAAGCGCCGCATCCGCAGCGTGAGCGGCGATCTGGTCATCGACTCCCGCCCCGGCCATGGCGCCAGCCTGAAACTGCGCATCCCGGCCTGATGTTAACCTGTCTGCGTGAGGATCGGAATCACCTGTTATCCAACTTACGGCGGCAGCGGCATCGTCGCGACCGAGCTCGGGCTTGAGCTGGCCAACCGCGGCCACGAGGTCCACTTCATTTCCTACGCCAACCCGATCCGGCTCGACCCGGGCGTGCCGCGCATCCATTACCACGAGGTCGAGGTCTCGAACTATCCGCTGTTCCAATATCCGCCGTATTCGCTGGCGCTGGCCTCACGCATGGCGGAAGTGGCCGAAATCTATTCGCTCGACCTGCTGCACGTGCACTACGCCATCCCGCATTCCATCTCGGCGCTGCTGGCGCGGGAAATGCTCGGGCGCGCCGGCCGCAGGCTGCCGTTCATCACCACGCTCCATGGGACCGACATCACGCTGGTTGGGGCGGACCGCTCCTACCTGCCGATCACGCGCTTCTCGATCGAGGAGTCCGACGGCGTCACCGCGGTGAGCGAATACCTGCGCGCCGCGACGGTGGAAGCTTTCAGCGTCCGGAACGATATCCGCGTCATCACGAACTTCGTGAACTGCGAGATTTACCAGCCCCAGCCGGAGCGGCGCAGCGAATCGGAATTCGCGCGGCCCGGGGAAAAGCTGCTGATCCATATCTCGAACTTCCGCCCGGTGAAGCGCGTGCTGGACTGCGTACGCATCCTGAAGGAAGTGCGCCGGCACACGGCGGCGCACCTGCTCATGGTGGGCGACGGCCCGGACCGCGCTCCGGCCGAAACGCTGGCGCACGAAATGGGGATGTCGCCGCACGTTACGTTTCTGGGCAAGCAGGGGCATGTCGAGCGCATCATCCCGCTGGCGCACGCGATGCTGTTGCCGAGCCGGGAGGAGTCCTTCGGGCTGGCGGCGCTGGAGGGAATGGCGTGCGGCGTCCCCCCGGTGGCAACGCGCGTGGGAGGGCTGCCGGAGCTGGTGACGCACGGCGTGGACGGCTTTCTCGAGCCGGTGGGCGACATCGACGCGCAGGCCGCGCGCGTGATCGAATTGCTGACCAATGAGAGCCTGTACCGGCAGGTGGCCGGCGCGGCGCGCACGACGGCCCAGACGCGCTTTTGCAGCTCCCTGGTGATTCCGAAGTACGAGCGCTACTACGAGGAAGTCCTGCTGCGAAATCGGGAGCTTACGGCCGCCCCTGCCTGATGCGGAGATCATCGGCACGAAGGCGCACGGCGTCTCCGCGAAGGGGACGCGGGCTATGATGTCTGCATGGGCTACATGGTGAACCTGGCGCTCGAGGGCAGGCCGGCGCTGGTCGTAGGCGGCGGGAAGGTGGCGCTGCGCAAGGCGCAGGACCTGCTCGCGGCCAAAGCGCGGGTCACTGTCGTGGCGCCGGATCCGTGCCCTGAAGTGCGCGCTCTGGCGTTGCAGGACCGTGTGGCCGGCATCTGGCGCGCATACAATTCGCAGGATCTCGAAGGCGCCGCCGTAGTGGTCGCGGCGACCGCCGACGAGCAGGTGAACGCGCGCGTGGCGGCGGAAGCGCAGGCCGCGCGCGTGCCGGTGAACGTGGTGGACCGCCCCGCGCTCTGCACGTTCACCGTGCCCGCCACCGTGCGCCGCGGCGACCTGACGATCGCGGTCACCACCGAGGGGCGCGCGCCCGCGCTCGCCGGCGTGCTGCGCGAGGAGCTCGAAACACACTACGGCCCCGAATACGCGGAACTCGTGGATCTGTTCGCGGACCTGCGCGCGCAAATGCTCGGCGCCGGATGGACCGGCGCGCGCATTCGCGCGGCGATGCGGGAGCTTTACCGGGACGGAATTACGAAGGCGATCGCGAACGGGGGCCGGCCTGCGGCGGAGCAGTTCGTTCGCGCGCGGCTGGCCTTGTAGACCGCGCCATGCCGCCGCCGCGCCGGCGGGCACGCGCGCTCACAGGCAGGCATCCCCGTCATACTGCGTGGGGTGCCAATGCACTGGGCACAAAAGCGCGCTGTGAAGGTTCGGATTCGGCGCTTTGTAGAGGTAAGTCCAGCACTTCAGCGACCGGTGAAAGGGCGCGGTCCGGCCGAGAAAGGACGGCTGCTCGATCCAGCAACCTGCGTTTTCGAGCACGTGGATTCCCTCGCGGCGGCAACACTGAATCGCGTAGGCGATTACCGAGCGGCAGAGTTCCGGCCCCGGATCGAGTTGCTGGTAGTCCACCAGACGCATTCGTTTGAGGTTCCCCTGCTGCGTGTCGCGCCGCTCCAGGATCGCGTACGCGACCAGCCGCGAGCCGAGGTAAGCTCCCAGGATCCGGATCCAGTCCTGCCGCAGCGCGTACTTGAAATGCCAGTCGAGAGCGGCTCTCGATCTGGATGCAAGGAGCAGTTGAGAACTTTGCGCCTTCGCCTCCCAGAACTCGTCGAACGCCGCGTCGAACTCCGCTCGGCGCCTGAGTTCGATTCCGGTCTTCAGCCGCTGTGGAGGCCATGCCGCGGCGCCGGGTCTGGTTCCGTGCAATCCCGGAATGTTCACCACCCACAGCGCCGCCCGGTTCCACTGTCCCGCAGGAGGCGGAGCGAAGCCAAGCCGCGAAAACAACAGTGCCGTGGTCGGCCCCGGCGTCGTCGTCACGTGCAGGTCGACGCCCGGCTGCTGTAAGAGGCTGGAAAGCAGCAGAATCGAAAAGCCGCGGTACGCGGGATCCACGGCCCACCCGCATCCGGTCACCCCCAGGTATTTCCGGGCGTCGAAGTGATACGTAAACGGGACATTCCCGATCGACCCCACGATTCGACCGCGATCGTCCTCGAGAACCCAACCGATGTTCCAGTCCGGGTGATCATGAATTGCGGGATTTTCGGTCCAGAGGTGCTCCCATTCCTCACGCGGCTTGCGCCGGAGGCCGTTCGCCTCCTGCAGCGCAGCGATTCCGGGATAATCCGCCAGCGCCGCCGGCCGCAACAGCGGGGGCTTGACCGCCTGTTTCAGGCCGGAAGCGGCCTGGGCGCCGGCCGCGGGACCGGTGTTTGAGCGCAAAAAATGATTCACCCCCATCGATCCCCCTTGCGCGATCATTGGCCTTTGGACACCTGGCATTCGGAAAGAAACTCTATAAACTTCGCGGCTATGAGGTCACGGTTGAATTGATCGGAAGCAGCCTTCCGGCCGTTGCTTCCAAGCTTCGCTCTTAAATCCGCATCGCAGGCGAGCCGCTGGATACACCCGCAGAGCGAATCGGCATCTCCCGGTTTGGCCGTCAATCCACAACGCGTCCTGCGCACAATATCGGCGGACTCGCCGCCGCTGGCGAGAACCACCGGCACGCCGGCCGCCATCGCCTCGTACAGTTTCGAGGGCACCGCGCCGTCGATTGTCCGCTTGAGCGGCACGAGCACAATATCGGCGGCGCGCAACAGCGCCGGGATCGAATGCCGAGGCTGCGGGTCCAGGAACTTCACGTTCTTGAGAGAGAGCCGGGCCGCCTGTGCCTTGAGCGCTTCTTTTTCGGGGCCGTCGCCCGCCAGGACGAACCGCAACGAGGGGAAAGCCTGCAATCGCGCCGCGGCCTTGAGCACGATATCCAAGCCTTGCGCAATTCCGTGCAGGCCCGCATAGACGATTTTGATTTCGCCCGGGTTCGAGGTCCGGGAGGCCGGTTCCGGCCCCCGTCCTTCCTCAGTGAAGAAGGCCGGATCCGCGCCATTCGACAGCAGGTAGGTCCGGGCGCCGGCATGACGGGCGCGAACCTGTTCCAGAATCTCGCGGCTTTGGCCCGTTACGAGCCACGCGTTCCGATAACAGAACCGCTCGAGGGCTTCAGCGATCCGGAGCGGAATTCCCTGCCCCAAAACGCCGAGTTGCACGGCGCTCGATGGCCATAGGTCGGCCACATTGAAGATCCAGCGTGCGTGTTTTAGAGCTGCAAGCAGCCAGCCTGTGAGGCCCAGAAACAGGGGAGGGCTTTCGGTGAGGAGGTAATCGCAAGGTGGCAGACGCCATGCGCCGACGACGGCGGACGAGCATGTAAAAGACCAGTAGCAGGCGAGGCGGCGGACCAGGCCGACACTCTTCGTCGGATAGATCCAACTCCGGTACACGGGAGATCCGTCGTAGAATTCCGTGCGGGCGAAGCCGTGGTAGCCAGGGTAGATCTTTCCAGTCGGGTAATTCGGGAATGCGGTCAGGATATGCACCTCGTGCCCGTGAGCCCGGAAGGCGCGGGCCAGTTGCGAGAGCCTGGCCTGTGGAGCGCCGATCTCAGGCGGATAATACTGAGTCAGAATGCCCAGTTTCATAAGCGCCCACCGAAGCTCCTTCCGGCATGGAATCTGTCCGGGCCGCCAGCAAGGCGTCTACGATGCGGTCGGCCGCATGCCCATCCCATAGGGGCGGAACCGTTCCGAAGCGCGGCGGCCCGTTGAGCACGGAAAGAGCGATTTCACGGATGCGCTTGGGATCGGCGCCGGCCAGGATATTCGTTCCGATAAGGCAGGTGATCGGGCGTTCCGTATTGGGCCGCATGGTCACGCACGGGACGCCCAGCACGGTGGTTTCTTCCTGAATGCCTCCGCTGTCGGTGAGCACCATCCGCGAGCGTGCGACCAGTCCGATGAAATCGAGATAGCTCAACGGCTCTGTCGCCTGGATCCCGATCGGGACCGGGATCCGGGACAACATCGGCAACGTCCGGGGGTGGACCGGGAAGACAATGCGGAGCTGAGCGGCAACCGCGGAAAGAGCTTCGAGCAATGACGAGAGGACAACCGGGTCGTCCACGTTCGAAGGGCGATGCAACGTAAGCACAGCGAAGCGCCCCGGGACCAGGCCCGGCAACAGGGGCGTCGCCAGAGCCCGGTCGAGATTGCGGAGCAGAGTGTCGATCATGGTGTTCCCGGCGCACCGGATGCGTTCCGAGGGCACGCCCTCGTTTCGAAGGTTCTCGTCGGCCAGGGAATCCGTCGTGAACAGCAGGTTCGAAATCGCGTCCGTGCAAACGCGGTTAATCTCCTCGGGCATCGCCATGTCACGCGAGCGGAGGCCGGCTTCGACATGCGCAACGCGAATGCCCAGCTTTCGCGCCGTCAGCGCGCAAGCAAGCGTTGAGTTGACATCGCCTACCACCACGACCCAATCGGGATTCTCATTCATGCAGACCCGCTCGAACGCAATCATGATGCGAGCCGTTTGCGCGGCATGCGATCCGGATCCGACCCGCAGGTTGATGTCGGGCGCCCGAATGCCGAGGTCCTGAAAGAACCGGCCGGACATGGCCGGGTCGTAATGCTGCCCGGTGTGGACGAGTAAAACGTCTTTGTGATTACGGCGCCGGAATGCCTCCAGCAGAGGCGCGACTTTCATGAAATTCGGACGGGCGCCCGCAACGAGGATGAACTTCATATCGATCCGTGAACGTTCGGATGTTTCGCCGGCGGGCGCTGGGACGCCCGGCCGGGCTTGCAACGGGCATTCAGTCCGATGCGGCGGCGCCGGCTGCGGTTTTCCGGCGAAGGGGCGAGCCATTCACTCCCGCGTAGGCAATGTATTCCGGCACGAGGGCGTTCAGGTGCGCTCTCACGCCCGCCGAATCGCGCTCCGCGATCAGAACTCGCAGCATTTCCAGCCAGTGCGCCAGATACTGCGTGCCGGGACCGTGCGAGCGAAAGATCTTGATCTTCTCGTGATAGGTCGGCAGAATGTCCTCGCCCTCGATTTTCAGCTCTTCGAAAAGCTTCTCTCCGGGTCTGGGGCCGGTGAACCGGATGTCGATGTCCTCCTCGGGCTCCAGTCCGGCCAGACGGATCATGTTGCGGGCGAGCTCGAGAATCGGAACCGGCTCGCCCATGTCGAGCACGAACACTTCGGAGCCGTTGCCCATGGTGGAAGCCTGCAGGACGAGCTGTACCGCCTCGGGGATGCTCATGAAATACCGCCGCATCTCCGGGTGGGTCACGGTGACCGGGCCTCCGGCTGCGATCTGCTTTTGGAATACCTGCACGACGCTGCCGGCGCTGGCAAGCACGTTGCCGAAGCGGACCGACACGAAGGTAGTCGCGCCCGACGTGCCGTCGAGCGGCATCGCGGAAACAATCAACTCCGCGGCCCGCTTGGTGGCTCCCATCACGCTCGTGGGATTGACGGCCTTGTCCGTCGAGATCATGACGAACTTCCGCACGCCTTCCCGGTGGGCGGCCAGCGCGACATGATAAGTGCCCAGGACGTTGTTCTCCACCGCTTCGAGCGCGTTCTCCTCCATGAGCGGCACGTGCTTGTAAGCGGCCGCATGGAACAGGATGTCCGCCCGGTGCTTCGCCAGGACCTCCCGGACGCGCACCGCGCGGCGCACATCGCCGATTTCGGTGACCAGATTCAGATGCCGATGCAGCGAGCGCAGCTCCAGGGCGAGCATGAACATCTCGCTTTCGGCCTGATCGAAAATGACGAGCTTCGCCGGATCGAAGCGCGCGAGCTGGCGGCACAGCTCGGATCCGATCGAGCCGCACCCTCCGGTGACCAGCACGACCTTGCCCTCGACCGCCCCGCGGATCCTGCTTTCCTCGATGCGGACCGGCGCGCGCCCAAGCAGGTCGTTGACGGACACGTCCCGGAGCTGGCGGCTGAGGAACTTGCCGTTGAGCAGCTCGCCGAGGCTCGGGACGGTCTTGAACGGCACCCCGGCGGAGCGGCAGTTCGCGATGGCCGAGCGCATCTCGCGGCCGGTTGCCGACGGCATCGCGATGATGATTTCCGCGATCGACCGCTGGCGGCGCTTGTGTTGCGCCACGAGCCGCGCCGCATCGCGTCCGGTTCCCACGATCGGGATTCCGGCGACCGTTCCGTTGCGCTTCCTGAGGTCGTCGTCCAGGAATCCGGCGATCTTCATCCCCAGCCCCGGGTTCGCGCGAATCTCCTTCGCCAGCGTGAGGCCCGCGGCTCCGGCGCCGTAAATGAAGACCGATTTCTGTTCGCGCGAAGTTCGGCCGGGCCGCACCGGCATCTCGCGATACAGCCTGATGCTGAACGGAAGACCGGCCGTCACGAGGAAGCAAAGCGCGCCGTCGATGATGTAAATCGAGCGCGGGAACGACGTACCGATGTACGCCAACGCCATCGCGGACGCCGCCGCCGAGGCGCAGAGATTCGCGCAGGCAATCCGCACGAGGTCAAAAACGCCGACCAGCCGCCAGGAGATCTGGTGCAGCCGGAAGAAGTAAAACGCGGCGGCTTTCGCGGGAAGGAACACCAGCAGCCCGGTTTCGAGCAGCCGGCGCTCGGCGTCGCCGACCGCGAATTCGAATCGAAGCAGGAAGGCCGCCGTCAACGACACGCCGGCCGCCGCGACCAGCGGCAGCAGGCGAAGAAATTTCCGAAAGTCGTAATTCATCGGCCCCGGCCTTTCCAGAAATCAGTTTGCTGCCGCTACCGTCAGCGCCCGCCTGTTTTCACGGACAATGGCGACCACCGAGGCGATGATGTATTCGATCTCCTCGTCGGTGAGCGCCGGGTAAAGCGGCAGCGACACCAGGCGGGGGAACATTTCCAGCGCCCGGGGACATTTGGCGCGCGCGATTCCGGGATTTCGCGCGAAGTACGGATGCATGGGAATGGGAATGAAGTGCACGCTGGCGCCGATGCCGCGGCGCCGCAGTTCCTCGATGAACTCGCTCCGGTCGATCGCGAGCCTGTCGAGGTTCAGCCGGAGCGGATACAGATGCCACGCATGCCGGCATCCCGCGCGGCCGCCCGGAACTTCCAGTTCCGGCAACTCCCGGAAGCTCCGGGTATAACGTTCGGCGATCTGTTCCCGCATCGTCAGGAAGCGGTCCAGCTTATGGAGCTGCTCGATGCCGATCGCCGATTGTATATCGCTCAGGTTGTACTTGAACCCGCAGTCAACCACTTCGTAATACCAGTTGCCCTTTTCCGTGTAGCGCGCCCAGGCGTCCTTGCCGATGCCGTGCAGGCACAGGACGCGCATGCGCTCCCAGACCTCCGGCCGGTGGCAGGTGACCATGCCGCCTTCGCCGGTGGTGAGGTTTTTCGTGGCATAGAAGGAGAACGCGACTGCATCGGAACTGCCGCTGCCGCCGACCGGCCGGCCGCCATAGCGCGCGCCGGCTGCGTGCGCCGCGTCTTCAACGACGCGAATGCCGCGCTCCCGCGCCATGGCCCAAATGGAAGCCATGTCGCACGGCAAGCCCCCGAAGTGCACCGGCAGGATCGCCCTTGTCCGCCCGGTAATCGCGGCGCGAATGCCGTCCGGGTCGATGTTGCCGTCCGGGCCCACGTCCGCAAGCACCGGGCTTGCGCCGGTGTGCAGGATGCAGTTGACGGTCGAACAAAACGTCATCGGGCTCGTGATCACCTCGTCGCCGGGGCCGATCC
>Ga0078972_1005932_pt1 | contig 30037 bp, 27 predicted proteins | sample YelNatPaOPGAMG01_FD_67568 | JGI IMG/M metagenome (GOLD analysis project Ga0078972, IMG submission 67568) | Hot spring thermophilic microbial communities from Obsidian Pool, Yellowstone National Park, USA - OP-RAMG-01 (SPADES assembly) (version 2) | ecosystem: Environmental > Aquatic > Thermal... | reverse complement strand
CAATTATAAATTTGATAAATTTTAAAACAATCAATCCAACAATTGACTATCAAAATATAAAACATTTTTTAACCCCAAAAGTAGAATACAAAAGCGAACTAGATCTGGTAAAAATTTTTGCCGACAACAACACATTAACAGAACTTTTGACAGCTTATTTTAATGGAGATGATACAAGTCTCGCTGAAAAAATCGGCAAAAGCAATTGGAACAACCTTAGAGAATTAGCAATGAAATATTCACTGAATTGTTGGCGCGCGGATAATTATTTTCTGGATTCAACACAAAAAATTTTTTCGAAGGATAATCCCTTATCTACTTAAGTTTTCTAAAACTGCCTTTGCGATTTTTATTTGTCCTAGAGCAATCCCGCCATTGTTAGAAGGAACTTTTTCATTGAAATATACTTCTAACCTGACTTTCTTAAGTTCTCTAATACATGCTTCAAGCAGTAAAAAGTTCTGAAACAAACCGCCTGATAAGCAAACTTTTTTTATTTTTTGCTCTTTTGAAATCGTTTTGCAAGCTTTAGCAATAGCTTTCCCCAAAGTGTTATGAAACTTGTATGAAATATTTTCAACCGGCACAGAAGATTTTATGTCTTGGATAATTTCTCTTATTAGTGCAAATGTGTCAATAACATTATCGTTTGTAACATCAAAATCATAAGATTTGTAACCTTTCCCGGAAGCTATAGATTCTAACTCAATGATTGTTTGTCCTGTGTAATTCGACTCTTCACACAAGCCTGTGACGCATGCAATTGTGTCAAATAAACTTACCAAACTATCAGAAATTTTTAGTGAGTTCTTATCTGCTAAATATCTTTTTACTTCTTTCAAATCATTTATTCTCTTCTTTATAAAATCTATTTTGACTTTGGTTACTTCTTCGCCAAAAGTTTGAAATAAAATTGCCAAGGCAATTTTTGAAATATCTTTTGGAGAAGAAATGGAAGGAAGATTTATTTGGGTAAAACCGCCCTTTTTTACAAAATTAGTTAGATCACCAACATATATTCCGCTACCTTGGCTGTCAAGAGCTACGCCAATAACGTTGCCAGAAATGTTGTGTTCAGCCATAACTGAGGCAATGTGTGCATGATGATGTAAAACAGGTACATGTTTTACACCATGAATTGATTTAGCACAGTGGTTTTTATAACTGTTTCTGCATGCTGGCAAAAATAATTATTGCATCATATAGAGAAAAATCGCCATAAATTAAGCTTTTAAATGATTGCACAGAGTTTTTATTTAGGGGGCTTTTTTGTTTAAAAAAGCATTTTTTGCTCTTGCATTAATTTTCATTGCTGAGCTATGCTATGCGCAGAGTTTTCAGAGCAATTACAGAAGCATACCAAAAAGCAACAATCTCTTTTCCTATTATGTGCCAAAGCCATACAAAACATATGCTACTGAAAGCGATTGCATAGAGGCCTACAAATGGGCCTGTTACTGCAGAGATGCTGTTATGTGCGGCCATTACACATTTGGCCAAACAGACTATTGGTTTTTTGGCGGCTGTAGCAATATAAGATGTGCCGAGTGCTATGCTGAAAAATACCTTTGTGAGTTTTATAACGGCGGAAAGTGCAGTTGCCCTTATGCTGCAACATGCAAATACAACAGCGCAAAGCAATGCTACGAGTTTAGCCATTGCGACTATTCAAAATGCCGCCCCACAAGAGAAGAGCTAGAGACAAAAGCAATTTTGAAGTTTGTGATTAAGGATTATTGCTCTGGTGGCTTTAGCACATGCGATCCAACAAAGGGCTATAATTCTCAAAATATGGATGAGGCAATAAGAACTTGCGAGTTCATCGCAAAAAACAGAGCAACATGTGACACTGGAATAAGGGCAACAACATGTGTTTATGAAAAGTGCGTTCCAAAGCAAGTTGAAAAAGCATTGTGGGGCATTGTTGACTGCAAGGTTACTGCGCAAGGTTGTTATGGTACGCAGTGCATCTATTATTTTAAGCCAAATTGCCCACCAGGAACCTCACCTGAAAGCAACCCACTACCATTTGCGGGCGGCAACACAATGGAAGATGCAAAGTACAGATGCGAAAAGATGCTTCCTGTAAAATGCGTAACTACGGCAACAAAATGTCAAGCAAGGTGCATGTGCCGCGATGAACATGGCAACTGCTTGATATATTGCGCAGAGCCAGTGTGCGAAAGCAGCACAAGTTATTCAAATCCAAGCAGAAGCACAAAGCTAACAAATGGCATTTACAGCTACATAACAAGGTATACAAAATAATGCCTAAACAATTGGATACGCCTATATTTTTTCTGAATCCCCCTGGCGCGCTGTGCTTTTCCAAGCAGCGAGCATTTTTTTAGCTTCCTTTTCATCAAGCTTTTTTATGACCATTCTGAACTGAACCAAAACCCAATCGCCTGCATTCGCTTTTGCAAATGAATTGTCCACATCTCTTCTTTCGAATCCATAGTCGATTACTGCAATTTTGCCATTTTCTTTCAGCTCAACGACCTTTCCTGGAATTGCCAAGCACATAATCTTCCTTACAAACTTTGGGAGGAAAAAAATTTATTACATTCAGCATGTTATTCAAATTGCACACAATATTGCTTTGTGCAATAAATTTAACAAATAAATTTGATTTTCATTGCAATTTTTTCTGCGCACTGCTTGCTTTTCTTAACCTATTCATTATCGCAAGGCCTAAGCCTCTCTCGTCGATGGCATTTGCAACTATAACCTCAACCCCAATGCTATCAAGCATCCTAAGTGCTGCAAAAAGATTTCTTGCAATGTCCTCCTTTTTGCGCAGCCAGATGATTTTAAGGCCTTTAGTTTTTACCTTTTTATCGCTGCCAAGCAGAAGCAGTGCTGTTTTCTTCCCTTTTTTCAAATATCCCCTTGCTGTTCTAACAGCTTCTTTGATTGCCATCTCCTTTTTTCCTTCAACAAGAATCAGCTTTGCCTCTGGCGCATAATGCCTATATTTTGTACCAGGCGACCTTGCAACTGTTACCATTTTCTTTGCACGTGCAACAGCATGCACCTTTATTTTTGGCAAAATTTCTTTTATCTGCTCCGCAGTGATGCCGCCAGGCCTCAATATTGTAGGCCTTTTTGATGTCAGGTCAACAACAGTTGATTCAACGCCGATGTTTGTGCTTCCACCATCAATTATGCATGCAACCTTTTCTTTGAAATCCCTTATTGCATGAGCTGCGCATGTGGCGCTTGGGCGTCCAGAGATATTTGCAGAAGGTGCTGCAATTGGCACGCCAGCATATTTGCAAAGAAGCCTTGCTATCCTATGCGAAGGCATCCTAATAGCAACAGTTTTTAAGCCTGCCGTAACCTCATCAGGCACAACATTTCTTTTTGGGAGAATCATTGTCAGAGGCCCAGGCCAAAATTTTTTTGAAAGAAGCATTGCGCTTTTTGGAATTTTTTTTGCAAGCTTGTGCAGCTGCCTTACGCTATAGATATGAACGATTATTGGGTTATCTTGAGGCCTGCCCTTTGCTTCAAAAATTTTTTTTACCGCATTTCGGTTAAGCGCATCTGCGCCAAGGCCATAAACTGTTTCGGTGGGAAAAACCACGAGCTCGCCATTTCTTATGAACCTTGCTGCCTTTTTTATCCTTGCAATGCTTGGCTTCTTTGGGTTTATTTTCAGAATAAGTGTCTTCATGGATACCTAACCATAAAGCATGCCGATATACATGCGGTCAATAATTGATGCATATCTATGCTCCGGGCTCAAGGCTTCGTGCACAAAGTATTCTAAAGGCATCGCGTAGTAAGCGACGTTTTCACCAATCTTTAGGCCAAAGACGTTGCCTTTTGCATTTGTAACAATAAATGGCATTGTTTTGCTATAAGCCTTACCTTCATAGGTTACCTTGGAGCCAAAGTCAAGTACCATGATGCTTGTGCTTGTGCCACGCTCTATTGGCTTCACAAAAGCAAAGTCAGTTTCTGGGGTGATATAAAACCTGAGAGAAGGCGAGATTCCATAAACAAAAGGATTTTCTGGGTTGAGCACTATTAAACTTCCTACGAGTGTTTCATGCGTGCTAGGGCCTCTTATATTGGAATAGTTGCATACATATTCAAGTGAAAGAAGTTCATTAAGGAGCACTGCATTGTTGCCTGCTTTTCTTGCCCAAACATTTATCATCTCATGCGGCGCATTTTCATCGCCAAGCTCATCTTTGTAAAGATATTCATCGCTGCTTTCAGCCTCTGCCGCAGCATCGCCAGTCCATATCAGGTTGCCACCAGTGTTTACATAGTCGACAAACATTTTTACCTTCTCAGAGCTCATTTTTCTTGCCCTTTCAACAATAACAAGGTCATATTCCTTAAGATTGCCTGGCTTTATGTTGTCTATGTGCAATGCCACAGGCCTAACGCCAAGGCCTGCAGGCCTCATCATTGCTGCTGTTAAAAGCTCTGGGTCTCCAAGGCCTTCGTCGCCGAATGCGATAAGCACCTTTGGCTTTCCTTTCAGCGCATAGTAAACATTACACCAGCCAGGAATGCTCTTGCATTTGAGCGTATTTGTCCAAGTAAGGATATATAGAAGAATAAAAACTAAAAGTATCAGAACTAGCACTCTTACTGCAAGTTTGCCAACATCTGTTGTGTTTGTGCCTTCAGCCATATTTTTAAATAGTTCTTCCCTTTATAAAATTATATTGTTTAGCTCTTGAGGTGCAAATATGGTCAAGCTTTCTAAAGGCAAAAGAACTTATGGGCCAAGCGGAACCCTTGGCATAATGCGATTCTTCGATGCAGAGACAAAGGCACCGCAGGTAACCCCAGAGTTAGTAATTGGCGTCATTGTGATAGTCATAATTATAATTTTGCTTATCAATTTTGGCATACTGCCAACTCCATAAATAGAGACAAGCAACTTGTTCTTCGAATAGGCAAAACTTCTTTTTATGCTGCAAGTTTCTAAATAATAATGCAATGCTGCACAAACGCGAATAATCTTTGTATTAACTACAATATCTAATATTTGCTTAAAGCATAACAATTTTTTCTTACAACCTTTTCTATGTTCAATGCAGAATTGTGATTCCTGCGAGTTGCATGCTTACATTTGCTTTCGCATATAGAAATCAATTTATTTTTTAATATGCATAAGGTTTCTTTTATGCCTGGCATGCTTGAGCTTTTGAAAGGCCTTATAGAGCTTATGAGGCCTGCTGAATGGAGCAAATCGCTGGCCAACATGATTGTTGCATTTGTTTTTGCTGGTTTCATGTATGGGGCAAAATTTGATGCATTTGTTTTTGCCACTGGTGCTGCTTCGGTATTCTTGCTATGGTCAGGGCTCTATACCCTTAACGATTACACAGATAGGCATGAGGATGCTTTGCATCCTCTGAAGAAAAGAAGAGCAATACCATCTGGGCGAGTGCCTGCAAAGCTTGCCTTGGTTTTTTCGCTAGCATTAATCTTGCTTTCTTTTTTAATTGCTTTCAATCTAAATAGGCTTCTTGTTCTTTGCCTTTGTGCAATGCTAATGAATCAAATCCTTTATACCTTGAAACCTTTTAATTTCAAAAAAAGGCCTGTTGTTGACCTCATTTCAGGTTCTCTCGTGAATCCGCTCTTCAGATTTTATTCAGGTTGGGTTCTTTTCGTGCCTGAATTCAACGCGCCAATTCTCGCTCTTGTGATGATACTTGGTCTCCAGCTAGGCGGCTATGGCATTTACAGAATGATATCTGGTGATTTTGAAAAAAGCAGAGGCTATGGAAGCAGCATAGTGTTTTTCGGACCGAAAATAAAATACATATTCTATGCAAGCATATTGCTTGGCATATCTGCATACTTTTTTGCATGCTTGAACAGCATGCTTAAAATCCCAGGCATAGGTTTCTTGCCCTTAAGATACCTATGGTTAGCACTTCTCTCAATACCACTGGTGCCACTTTACTTGCCGATTATTGCAAATCCAAACAAAGTGAACACAACAAATGTTTATAGGTTCATTTACGCATTGCTCTATTTGCACACATTTGTGTTTTTTCTCCTCTTTTTCCTTCTTTACGTGCTTTTCTAAAGCAATAGCGCAAAAGCACTTGCAACAAAATTGTTTTTATGCATGCATAAAACAAATATGAAACAATCAAGCTAAGCATTCATATTAGAGAAAGAGGCAAGTTTAGCTAGGCTTCCACAAGAGGAAAACATGCATCGCTTTTCTCATGGTATTGTTTTTGCTTTATCCGCTCGTAACAATGGCTTTAGCTATTTGCTAAGAATGCTTGCTTTCGCAATATCGTGTTTACCAAGAAAGCACAGAATTGCAAAAACCCGGTTATGCCCTTGCTCTCTCGCGCAAATAGCGATGCTTGCGCTGTCTTCTTCTGTATTTCTTTTTTACCCATTTCCATCTCTGTTGCGCGTGGGTTTTCTTAAACCTCGAACTGTCCTTTGAGCGAGTTCCCAAGCAAATCACCAATAACAAGATTTTGCAAAACAATGTCTGCAATAACCTATATAGAATGACTATGCATATGTTTCATTTAAAAATTTATATGCTGGCAGTTCGTTTAACGGTTTCATGTTCAAACACAGCATTGCAATTGTCTAGCTCATTTTCAAGCTCTTGAAATTCATTGAGGAAAAGAACAAGCTGCTTGATCCAATCCTCGCATATTGAGAAGCACCCATTGATTTGAACAATCAGGCCTGAATTTTCAAGCTCTAAGAGTGCAATTTCAAGCTGCATGCAGCCAATGTTTGGCAAGAGCCCTGAGGTGAATTTATAGGTTTCATAAAAATTCAGCGATTCTGCCTTTGAAAGCGCTAATAATATCTCTCTGTAAGGCGAAACGCTTACATAATAAAGATAACTTATATCAGTCATTCCCAATAATAAAATTAAAACTTCTATTTAAATTTGATGTTGACTGCTTTCTGTTTAATTTTTTTATCCAGCTCCGCCCCCACCACCGCCACCACCAAACCCACCGCCACCACCAAACCCACCAACGCCACGTCTGCCCCTGCTACTTAATGCTTGAGAAAAAGCCGAGGATAGCGATTCATTCAGCAATTTGAAGCTAGCTGCTAAAAAACTTGCTGCGCTTCCTAAAACAAATATTGAAGACCCCCCTTCTCCTCCCTTATAATCAGCGAATAATACTTTTTCCATAGCTTTTTCCACCTTATCTGCAACCCCTAATGGAATTGCATACACTAAATATTTCTCCCAAAGCACAATTGACTCAGGAGGTACTGTTTTAAGGCTGCTGAAATCGCTCAAAAATCTCTTTAGGCGTGTCCACTTTATATAGTGTTCTACTCCTTTTTGAGTTCTTCTTATCAGCGCTTCGGGCAAAAATGTGTGTGCTATTACTGCAATGCCCATCACTATGGTAATGCTAACTGGATTTCTAATAAAAAAACCAATGAGGCAAAGTATTGCCGTGCCAATTGAAAAAATTAAATATGCTTTTTTACTTAAAAATTGCTGCTCATCTGCAAATTCCCTTGCGGCTTTTTGCCAATTTTTAAAGAAAAGCATTGAAGTGAAAGAGTTTTCCTTTATGTATGCTAAAAGTTCTTTCAGAGTTATTTCATTTGGGGTTGAATCATTTGCGAGTATGCTAAAAATAAAGAGTTTTTTTATGCCGTATGGTGCAGCTTCGCAGAGCAAATCCAAAAGTTGCGCCTCACTTTTCGGGAGACCTTCTTTGCTCGGATTTACAATTATTATCTTGTAAGATTCCTTCTCACCAAAAAGTGTTTTCTCTTTAATCTTTTCAAGCTTAAGTCTTCCTTTTAAGCAGAGGTCAAGAACCTCCGCAGCAATGGACTTTGGTGTCGGCGTGTCCTTCAATGGCTTCATAAGAAACTCAACCACGGCAGGGCTATAATCATAGGGGGGCTCTCTTTCATATATGCCTTGCAAATCAACCTTTGGGTCTCTCCCAAAGAAAAACCAGACAAGCACAAAAAGCGCAATTTCTGCAGCACCAAACAAAAGCCCTTCCACAAAAAGATTTTGCGATCTATGTGCAATTGAAGAAAAAGATTTTACATCGGACAAAAGAAAAGTAAGGAAAATGCCGAGTATCGGGAGGATCGTGAAAATTAAAAGGGCCTTTTTTAACTTTTCTGCAGTCTCAGGTGAGCCAAACACAGATGAAAAAATTATTAAACCAACTATTAAGATAGTTACAAAGAGAGTAGAAAACAATATGATCACAAGTGCATTCTCCAAACCTTTTAAGAAACCTTCTAAGTCCTCTTCTAAGCCCTCTGTTTTTTCAGATTTTTCCCAATTTTTTTCCTGCCAAAGAATGCTGGCAAGGCCTTCTTCATTAATTGTAAATGCATTTTCCGTGCTGGTAAGCATTTCCCTTGGAAATACCACTCGTATTTCAACCCATTGGCGCGACGGAACATCAAAAGCATGAAAATTAACCTTCTTGTTTTCGCTCAGCTCTATTGTTCCATTTATTTTCGGGTGCCCCCAGAAGTAGATTTTGTTTGCATCATCTGCTGAAGCAGGAAGCTCAACATAACCCAAGATCTCTTTAACAGGAACTTCCCAATCTGAGCCCCAAACCTTCCAGTAGAATTCAGCAACATCGTTGTATGCTTTAACCGCCCCAACGAGTTCGTATTTAAGCACAAATTTTTTGCGCTCGTTTGTTGCTGAATAATACCATGTGTATTTTATTTTATCATTGGACAAACGTACTCCTTCAAATGATTTTGTAACATTGAGCTCTTTCTCGATATTGTCTGTCACATCGTATACCTTAAAAGATCGAACCGTGTAACTATCCAAAGGAATAGTTCTATATGCAAAGGAAAAACTTCCTATGAAATTAAACTCCAAGTGCTCTTCAGCAATCACAAGGCCATCTTGGCCTATTTTGTAGTAGAGCTCGGCTTTCTCAATCGAATAACTTTTGGCCTGCGCTGTTGCAGTAAAAACGAGAAATACAAATGCAAGCACTAGAATTGACTTTTGCATTACAATATTTCGCATTCCATATTAAAAAACTTTTTATTGCATTCAAAGTGCATAAAAAAAGCTTTGGGGCTGCTGGGATTTGAACCCAGGTTGCTAGCACCCCAAGCTAGAGTGATAGACCAGGCTACACTACAGCCCCAATTCCACAAACCATTTTAATTGCACATGCCTTTGCTTGCATTTTTTAAGCAAATTAAATTATTTGGTGCTTTTTGCACCATCTTTAACAAATTAGGCATGGAAAAGAAATATAAACCTTCAAGGCATTTTATTTAGAGGATTATGGGTTACTTAGAAAATAAAATCTGCGCAAATATGAGCGCGATACTCTCTTATTTTAGAAAAGGCCGTGCCTTAGAGCTTAGAATACTGGCAAATGATTTAATAAGGCATGCTGTAAAGTTAGACAACAAGGTTCTTGCTGAGCAAAGCGTAATTGCCTATGTTCTTCACAAGATACTCACAAAAGAGCACATAATAAGCTCGCGCACATGGCCAAAAAACAAGGCAAGGATTTTGGAAGATCTGGAAAAAATGGTACTTTATCTAAGGCGCAGCGAACTCGAGAATTTTGAGAACACAATTTCACACTTGCACATAAACCTTGAAAGGATTGATGACTACTTTGGGCGCTTTGTGCAGGGGCTTCTTGATAAGGCAAGAGTAAAATATGCTGCTGACGCTTACTTCATGGGGGTTTCGCTTGGGCATGCAGCCCAACTTCTTGGTGCTGACAAAAAAACTTTGATAGCATACATAGGTGCGACAAAGTTTTATGATAAAGAAACACCTTTGATCGGCATAGAGGATCGCCTTAAAAATCTGAAAAAAGCATTGGGGGATTGAATGCAAGGCACGCTTACAATAGATTCTGGTTCGCTGATATCTCTTTCCACATCATGCCTTTTCGATATAATCAAAGAGCTCTCAAATCTTGGCATAAGATTTGTTGTCTCAACTTCCGTTGTGGAGGAAAGCGTTTCTTATCCTTTGAAGGTAAAGCGGTTTGAACTTAATGCACTTAGGATAAGCAGGGGAATCAGCGATGGGTGGCTTCACACAATGAAGTTGGATGAAAGCTCTCTGGCCATGAAAAAGCAGATAATGGAGCATGCAAACAGAAGCTATTATTCAAAACATGGGCCTATAACAATATTGCAAGAAGGCGAGGCAGAAATAATGGCTCTTGCATATGTCCTTAATGCTAATGGGATTGTAACTGACGAGAGAACAATGCGTATGCTCATAGAAGATCCATATGGGCTTAAAGATCTGCTTCAAATGAGGCGCGGTGAGAAGATAAAGATAAATCCAGAGGTGGCTGAGTTTTTCAGGAAAAAATTTAAGGACATTGTTGTTGTGAGGTCTGCCGAGCTTATAGCGCTTTCCTATGAAAAGGGCATTCTTCAGAAAATTGTTGGCGATGTTCCAAATCTGCTTGAAGGCGCTTTATATTCCCTTAAGTATGCTGGCTGCTCATTGAGCTCTGAAGAGATTGAAAGGTTCTTAAGGCACTGATGGGTTGTCAAGATTAAAAGTGCTGCTAACATCCATCGAGCTTAGGGTCTTTTTACCTTGCATAAGCATTGAATTAAAAAATTTGGTGAAAATGAAAAATTTGCTAAGTTTTAATAAATTTTGAAAATCCTTTGAACTACTTCAAGAGCGATGTGTGGTTTATAACCCTCTTCAATAAGTGCTCGATATATTGCACCAGGTTTATATTTTTCCTTTGCTGGTCCGAGCGTTTTGCAAAGCTTATTGATTGTTTCAAGCTCTTCCTTGGAATAAAGGCCTGATTCTTCTTCAGCTGGCCTTTCGATGCTAGCTGAAATCTCAGGCCTTGCTGCTGGCTTTTGGCCTTCCTCTTCCTTGGCAAGCATCTTTGCCAATGTTGTTTCTTTTTCAATCTTTTCAATCTTCTCAATTGGCTTTTCCGCAGGTTTAATCTTTCGGAGGGGTTCAATCTTTTTTATCCTTATCTCTGGCACGATTTCTTCAGGTAACTCGAATTTCGCTTCCATCGCTGGTGGTGGCTTTGGCCATTCAGGCACAATCGCAGGCTCATTACGCATTGGCATTGGCTGTATTGTTTCTTTTGGCGCTTCTTTTAGCATTTCTGTTTCTTTTATAACTTTTGTTTCAGTTTTTGGCGCCAAAGCTCGCTTTGGCATAAGTGACTTAATGGCAAGAGCAATTGAAGATAGCCGTGTGAAAATATTTTTTGCGAAAACCCCTTTATTAAAGCCATGTGGTTTTTGAAGCTCTTTTTCAATAGTATCCATTTCATTCTGAAGCATAATCATCTTGCTTTTATAGTCTTCAATAGAAATCTTCCTTGAAAAAAGAGCAGCTTGATAATCTTTCATTTCTGTTTCTATCTGTGAAAGCCTGCTAAGCAGCTTTCTTTTTTCAGCTGCGCCATATTTTGCCCTCGTTATCAGCACATAAGCGAAGATTGCAAATGCTACAACCACCACAAGCAGCATTACTATTATATGCCATGGAATTTGTTCCTCAATCGTGCATGTTATTGATTTTGAACCAAAGAATGTTTCACTTATCTCCAGACGAAGTTTATGCTCACCTAAAAATTTATCAGCAAAGTTGAAATAGTAGTATCCCCTGTTTTTGTCTCTATTAAGAACTATCTCTTGGGAGCGCTCATCTATCATAAGCGTTGCCTTGACCTTGTCAGCAGAAAGGAGTGTGCCATCAGGATACCTAAGCTCAACAATAAGCCGATTTTCCGAAGAAAATGCTGTTTTTTCCTTTTCAGATGGATAAAGGAATGTAATCTTTACGTCCCTTGTAATTGTAGCACGATAAGCCTCAATGTCAGCATAATTTGTACCTTCGGCCAGCGCAATTATCTCAAATGGCGTATACATTGCAGAGCGTACTGGTGCAACAAAGTCAAGGGAAAAAATATTGCCGTTTCTTTTAAATCTTTGTGTGATTCCAAACTCAGGCATGTTTAGGAAAACACTCACGTTTTCTAGGTCAATGTTCAAATCTGTGCTAAGCGCCACTGTGAGCTGAATCTTTTCCATTATACCTAGTGTGACATCTCTATATAGCTTTGGGCTTTGCAGCTCGATGTTAAATCTTGGATTGTTATTTAAAACATTGAATTCGTATTGCGATTCCTTTATAATATTGCCGAATTCATCTTGACCATAGATCTTAATAGCAAACCTCTTTTTGAAATCTTCAAGTTTAAAAATATAGTTAAAATCCGCATAAAATAAATTCTCTTCAATTTTTGTAGGAGCAACCTGAATGCTATTTCCATCTGCAAAAAGCTCAGCATAAACAATTGCTTTCTTAACTGAGCCGTTGTCTGGATAATCGCTCACCCGAAACGCGATCTTGCCAAGGTTGTCGCCTATGTAAATTTTTGCATCGCGTAGCGGTGGCTCAACAATTTCAAGATAAAGAGGCTCAAAGTAAAGCGGAATATTTGCATCTAGGTTCGTGAAACCACAACTTGCTTTAATGCGCAGAAAATCTACTGGGTTATATTCGTGATTTGGAGGTATTGTTATATCGAATCTCCCTTCAACTCCAAGCTTAAGCTCAAGATTTGTATCCTTAATTTGTGCTGTTATTGACTTGCATTTTACAAGCGGATTTGTCACTATTTTGCCACTATAGTCAAGAATTGCTAAGGTTAATGTATGCGGTTGGTCCTTTGTATAAAAGGTGGTAATGTCCGGGTAAAGGACTTTTGCCTTTACCTGCGATGGTCGCTTGACCTTTATCGTTATGCTTTTAGTGTCAGAACCAGCTTCATTGGTTATTGTCAAAGAAACATTAAAATCCTTGGAATACTGCTCTGTGTCAATATAAAACACGTAATAGGCCTTTGGAATATTGCCTGAAATACCATGCCCATCGCCGAAGTACCATGCATAGTTTGTATCCTTTGTCAGTCCAGCAATCGAAGCATTGATTTCAAGGAGCTCGCCCTCATAGAGCACGGTTTTGTTAGGCACCAAAGCAATGATTTTCGGGGCTTGTGGCTGTGCAAGCGCATTGCTAAGCAAACTAATGAATATCCATGCGAGCAGTATTTTTCTCCACATATTCCTAAATTTTAAAGATATTTCTAATTAATAAAGGTTACTACACGTAGCAGTTTATACAGCAGATAAAAAATGCATTCAAAAATACCCCAACAATTAACAGCTGAAAATTTTGGTTTAACGCAGTTTATTGCTTAAAAATAACCAAAATAGTATGTCGAAAAATTAAAGGTGCTGGCTTGCTAAGCAAGCAGTTGTTTGGCTTAACGTTCCATAACTTTCTGCTTGCTACATGAGTAGCACAAAGAGAAGTGTGCCAATCGTAGTAACTTAACGTTCCATAACTTTCTGCTTGCTACCTGCTTTCTTTTTCCTAATGGCCAAAGCTTAATCCCTGCAGAATTTCCCTTTCCAAACTCATAATTATTGCTCAAATTCAGAATAAGGCCAAAATAAATTGAATGTGGGGTCAGCGGGATTTGAACCCGCACTAACAGGTGACTCCCAATAGGAGCCATGAAAATTTTTCATGGCTAATGCCTATTCTCACCTGAAAAATCATCATCGCTTTCGCTCTGTGCTCCAATCCTTTTTCTTTCTTTTCAAGAAAGATGACTGGAGCCTGCTGGGCTGCCTGGTTACCCCATGACCCCACGAATAAATTAAAGGTGTTGAATGTTTATATTTCTTTTCTATATGCAAAAACCGTTTTTATCATCAAGGCTTTTAATCGCCCTTGCTAAGCACAAGATGCTTTATGAGCGTTGAATTTGCATCAAGGTGAATGCCAGAGCAAAGAGTTTTTTCATTCCAAAGTACGTTGTAATCGCCAGCGCTCAATTCTGCAATATAAAACCCATTGCATTCAACCTGTTTTGTTTCGCTCGTGCTATTAAAAAAAAAGCTTTGCAGCTTGCACAAACCCGTTTTCATCATAACATGTGCCAGCAACTATTACCTTGTTTGTATCACTCAATGGCTCAAGTATTATGTCTCGATTCTTTGAGATGAGCTCCGAGGCATTCATAACAATAAACTTTGGATAATACCCATCTTTGTAAAGATAAAGGGCTACCTGCTGAGATGCGTTTATGTTGAGCAACGGCAGGTTATAATAGGATTCGCCAAGAAGCTCAAACCTTATCCTCTTTTTCCCATCATAAAGCTCGGAAACCAAGCCTGTGTTATCTCCAGAATCCTTAAGTATTGCTTTTCCGCGTGCGATGCCAAGCTCTGATGATTTAAGTTGAGCAAGCTTTGTTTTAGCTTCAGAAGCATTTGCACTTTCAGAGTTTGAAACAAACTCAAGGTTGTATGCTGCAGCAAAGTAATTTCTAGCATTTATTATGTCACTTGAAATTTCTTCAGAGTGAATTGCCGAGTAAAGGTTTCCAAGCTCAAATCTTGTATCAAGAAGTTTCATGCGCTGATTTGTCCAGTGATAGTTGTCTGCAAGAAGCTCAAGAATTTTTATATAGAGCGCCCTTGTTTCCGCATTAAGGTCAGCCCCATGCAGGTCCTGTTTTGCAGAAAGTGCAAAGATAATTGATTTTTCAAAGTCCTCAACCGCGTTGTACCTTCTTGCATTCTCATATTTCTGCATGGTGCTAAGCTGCGACATCATAAGTGCACAGCGCATGTCTGGTTCGGAATATTCTCTCTTTATATCTATAAGCTCTTGCTCTATCCTGCGCTTATATGCAAATGCGCTTTCTTCCTGCACATATTTTACTATGCGACCATTTTTGTAATCAAAATATAAAGTGCCACTTACGCTTCTTGTGCCGAGATTGTTTGTTCTTTTTCCTGAAAACTCTATTTCAAGCACATCGAAGCTGCCTGCAAGGGTTTCAATTTTTGAGGCCTTTAATACGCTGTATCTTATGCCTTCAAAGCTCCAACCATCACCAACACGAATGGCACGCTGCGGCATATAAAAGTTTGTAGTCGAAGTCCAGCCATAATCAACCTTTCCGTCAATGTAAATATTCATATCAGAAACCTTGCTGCTATATGCAATCTCGCCACATAGGTCTCTTGTGCCATTTTTATCAAGGGCGATTGCCTTGAGCATAACAACCTTGATGTGCGAATAATCAGCATTAATTTCAGAAGGAATAGTCACAGTTTCCATTATCTGTGTTGGTTGTTGGTTTTCATCAATCGTTGTTTCAACCCTTACCCTATGAAACAAAGCCACGCCTTTTTCAAATTTATAGCCAAGGCGATATTCTTGCAAAGGTTGTTCTAAGCTTGGCGTAACGCTTGGCAAAGGCGTTGGTTTTCCAGCATTATTTCCTGGGCTTATGCAGCCAGCTGTTAGCACGATAAGGCCTAAGATGCATAAAAAAAACAAATTTCTATTTGAATTCAAAGCCATCACCAAAAGAAACAAAGCAGCAATATAGAAGGTATTAACTTAAGTTTTTAAAATGTGGCATTTGGTAAAAATCTTTAATTGTTCCTCTTTTTAAGCTCGCTTAGCACAGCAATTATTGCATTTGCCTCCCTCTTTGTTATCGGCGCTCTTGCCACAAGATGCTTAAAAGATGCAACAGTTGCCTCCTTATTCCTTACATTATCAAGCCCTTGCGCAAGCTCTTTAAAAAGCCTTATGAGCGTATTCTTTGTTTCGCTGCTTGCGCTTTCAAATCTATTTGCATGTTTTGTTACAAAAAGCTCATAGAAGATTATCGCTGCCGCATGCGAAACATTCAGCGTTCTGTAATCGCGGCTTGATGGAATGTTTACAATAAAATCGCACATTGAAAGCTCTTTATTTGTAAGGCCATTGGATTCTCTGCCAAATACGATTGCTAGTTTTGCATCTGTTTTGGCAAAATGTTTTGAAAGCACTCTTGGCGTTATCGCATTGCGCTCAATCCTCTTATCTTTGCAGCATATCGCAGTTGTTGCAGCGCTAAAATCTACTTCGGCCAAAGCCTTCTCCAGTGAGTCAAAAATCCTTGCTTTTTTAAGCAGCTCAGCCGCATGCATTGCCCTGCTTATCGCGCCTGTCTCATCCGGCTTGGCCAAAGGTTTTACAAGCCATAGGTCTTTGAGGGCAAAATTCTTCATTGCGCGCGCGATAAGGCCTATGTTTTCGCTGTACTCAGGTTCAACAAGAATTACTATTGGGCGCATAAAGAAATAAGCGATTGAATGTTTAAATTCCTTTCAGCTCTTACCAAAGAAAACAATTTTAATATAGAAGTATTAAATTTATTAGATGGCATTTATGAAAAAAATGCTCTTTGTAGCGCTTATTTTGTTTCTTTTGCCCAAAGCAATGCTTAGCATCGAATACGAGCCTGCGCAGTATGTGACAAAGCAAACCCATTTGCTTCGCGAGAATGAAAGCATTGACAGTGTGCAAGAGATAACGCTTGATGGCAAGGCATATTATGTGCTTCAAATTCTCGCAAACAAGCAGCTTGCAGGATACCTTGCGCTTGAAAGATTTGAAAAAAAGGTTGTCTCAGATCGGTTAAAGCTCAAGCGCCTTTTTCAGACAATGGAATTCGTTGACCTTTATACAAAATTCAAGAAAAAGGTTGCTGACAATCCAAGCTATGTTTGGTTTGTACTTCAGAGCTCCCAGATACCGCAGATAAAGCAGGCGCTCGAAACAGAAAAATATGAGCTCCAGACAATAGCCGATGTCATGAAAAGCAGCGATGCAAGCGAAAAGGTTTCAAACCTTACCCTCATCCTTGACCAAATCTCATCAGAGCTTGAAAACCTTAAAAGCGTTGAGCTGGATGCTGTTTCCTTTGAATCGGAATTTTTAAATTCAATCAAGGCAGGTGATGAATTAAAGCTAAAGGATAAGATGTTATCCTGCTATGAAAAGCTTGAGGCGATATTCAAAAGCAAGCAGCAGTATGAAACGCAGCTGACTCTCTTGAGGCTCGATATAGCAAACGCACAGCACCTTGACATTGAAGAAAAAAAGTCTTTGCAAAAGGCATCTGAGATGCCATCAGAATTTGCTACAATAGACTTATGGTATTCAAGCGCCATCAACATCCACTTCAAAGAAAATATTGAAAATGCTTATTATTCAGCGGTGCAAAACTCACTTTCTTTTGCAGAAGCTGTTGCGTTTCGCATAAAAAGGGATGAATGCTATCGGTTCATTTATGAGGAAAATGATGTGCTGCGGAAGGAAACAAACAACGAGTTCTTGAATCTCAAACAGGCCTATGAGACAATTGTGAGCGAGAAGTATTATGATAAATGGGTTAATCAAGAGCAATTAAAGGAGCTCAAGGCCAATTGGTCTAGGGTAAACTCTGCTTTGGAAAAGGATGACTATGACGGCGCATTGCAGTATGCAAAAAAAGCAATGAACAATGCAATCTCAGTTTACAGGGATGGCTGGATTTCAGATAATGATAATGGTATCAACTATGACCTAGTTTTCAAGGCAATCTTTGCGCTTGTGCTTATCCTTATTGGGCTTATTGGCTTTAGATATGCGAAGAGAAAAGGGCTTTTTTTCTTTGCGCGTAGCGGCGAAAACTATGAAGAGGTTGAGATTAGGAAACCTTAGCTATGTTCTGCTTTGCTTATTTTTAATAGCAGAAGCAGCAAATTCAAGATTGATAGCAGAAATTCTGCCGGAGAAAGGGCAAAACCCACTAGAGCTTTACAATGATGAGCTTGGCCGCTATGAGATAAGGATAACAAATGCTGACCAAGAAGATGTAAGCAACCTTTTTGTCAAGATTGTTGCAAGTGGAAATCTTGCAATAATAAAAGGTCTTGAGGAAACAAAGGAAGTTTTCTTTAGCCTTGGTCCTCTGAAAGCCGGCGCAGAAAAATCTGTTCTCATAAAGGTAAAACCTGTTGATAAAGTAGAAAAAGAAGGCGTTAGCAATGCAATAACTGTTTACTTTGGCTCTGGCGAATATACCCAATTTGTAGGAACATACGTAAAAGTTTTGGAACCACCAGTAAATGTGAAAGCAAGCCTTGAAAAATATCTTATGGCAAGCAATGAGGATAATAAAGCAGAGGTTGAGATTGAAAATGTATCTGCTGTGGATGGCATACAAAACATCTTTATCTCTTTGCAGCTGCCAGAAAAATTTAATGCAAGAGAGCAAAGCTACAAGGTAAGCGCTCTCAAATTGGGCGAATCAATAAAGAAGAGCTTTTCCTTTGAGGCAGCACCTGATTCTACAGGCCAGCATTATTTAGCTATTGTTGTTGAGTTCACTGATTCAAAAGGCGCACATGCTATTGAAAAAAATTTCAAGCTCGAGGTGCAAGGCATAAAGCTTGGAACAACAATAGCAATTGCATTGATAATTGGCTTGATTGTTGCGTATCTTGTGCTGAAGAATGAAAAGAAGCATGAGGCAAAAGATTCTGAGCAAAAGCAAAAAGGCTAGTTGCAATAAGCGCGGCTTCTAAATTTTTTGCATAAGCGAAAGGCTGCGTTCTTTAGTAAAGCTCAACAATGTCGCCATGCTGCAAAACATAATCTTTTGCAACCTTCTGCCCAGCAAACCTTGTGCTGCCCCAAACCCTGGCATATTTTAAATTATAGTAAAGCTCCTTATGAACAACCTTTGCCACATCTTCAACCGTTGAGCCTTTTGGCAACGCAAGTGGCTTATCTGCTACACAGCCTCCTGGCTTTTTCGTATATACAAGCACAACATCCAAGAGGCCAAAGATAGCATTTTTTATTTCCGCTATGCAGCTTTCATCGATTTGCCTCACAAGAATCGCTTGCATGCTTCTGCTTATTTCCTCTGGCACTAAGCATTGCCCAAACTTGTCCATCAACACTGCAATGGCTTTTTTGTAAACGAGCCTCTTGTTAAGCGCCATCTCAATTTTTTTATAGTCAGTTGGCTCAGACACTATCACGCTTATATTGTTATGAAAGCCGCGTGCCTTCAAAAAGGCCTCAAGCTCCTTTCTTGGCATCAAAAGAAATTTCTCGCCAACTATTGATATGCCTTGAAATTCCGATTTCTTCAGCTCAACCTTTGGCCTTTCTACATTTAAAAGAATATCTGCGCTTGAGAGCTCCTTTTTAAGAACCTCGTATTCATAAAGCGCATTTGCCGCATCTAATACAAGCACAATGGCATCGGCATTTCTAATTAAGCTAAGCATTTCCTGGCCACGTGCCTTTCCAGCGCTGCTTCCTTCCACAATCGCAGGAATCTCAACAATCTGTATCTGCGCTTTATTGTAGTCCATCATCCCAATTGCTGGCTCCTTTGTTGTGAATGGATATGGTGCGATTTCAACATCTACATCTGTAAGCGCCTTAAGCAGCGTGCTTTTGCCTGAGTTTGGCATGCCAACAAGAGCCACTTGAGCGATGCCCTCTTTCTTTATGCCGACAACACGCGAGGAAATTTTTTTCCTCTGTTCCTCTTGCTTCTCAAGTTTCTCACGAATTTTGTGTATTTTCCTGCTTATCTCAGCTCGCAGGTTCTCTGCGCCTTTATGGTCCGGCGCGGTTCTTTGCATCTCAAGCAGTGCTTGCAGCTTTTCTTCAAGGGTCTTTGCTTCTTCATATTTCTTCTGTGCAAGCGCATACTCAACAGTCACATTTGTTGGCATAAAAAATCTAACCAAAAAAACGGTTAAAAATACTAATCTGAAAAGATGTTTAGCTGTGTTTAGATTAGGTTGCTATAAAGCATTAGGCTTACTTGGAATAGTATTCTGGCACTATGAATCGCGCAAATGCGCTAATGATCGCTTGCTCAAACGCATCTTTGCGCGTTATCAAATTTTTTGTGAGCACACCAACTGCGCCCTGCCTTTTCTTTATGTCCTTCTCTCCAAAAAGTGTATCCATAACAGGGCCAAGCTCTTTTCCATTGCGTATCTCTTCTGCAACCTTTTCGGGAAGCTGTATTTTTGAGGTGCAGCCAAGGCCAAAGGTGCCATTTTTATCAACAACTGCAACCCAGCCGCAGAGAAACATGCCATACTTTGTGTCAACAGTTGTGCCTTCGAGCCCAAGGCCAAAGTCCGCCTTCACCTTTTTTAGTCCTTCCTTTGCCCTATTCAGCGCGCCTTCTATTGCTTCATCATCGCTTTTTGGCTGAACGCTTACACCTGAGTTTACCTCAGCAGCAACTACTTCTGCATCAGGCCATATGCGGCGCAAAGCAGATTTTGCAGCATCAATCTTTGCAGCATTTGTTGTTCCAACAACGATGCGCATAATATGCAAAAGCTACAAAACTAATAAATAATTTGCAGAAGTTTTGCAAGCATTTAAAAACAAAAATTGAAATATGCAAAAAATATTAATTTGCCTCTGAAACCAAAAGCGATTTTCCTTCGCAGTAGCGCATCTCGGCGCACGCATTCGGAAATCCGCTTATCTCAAAAACAGTAGCCATGATATCGCTTGCAGTGCCTTTTCTAAGCAAGGCATTACTTCCAAATAAGATAAGCGGTATTTCCCTAGCATAGGGGTTTTCTGGGCTATCTGCATGATGCCCCTTGCAGTTGGCACAATCAAAAACCATCCCGTGGTCTGCTGTGATAAAAATAATTGTGTTTGAGTCCCGAGAATTTGCAAGGGATGAAAGCGTTGCATCAAGGCCTTCGATGCAGGATATATACGCCTCTAAGCCAAGCTTATGGCCACAAAGGTCAATGCCTTTTGCATTTGAAAAAAGAAAAAATTTCTTTGAAGGGAATTTTTCCCTCATAAATTTCACTAGTTTTGCATCTGTTTCAATTATAAAAGCAGAATACATCACATAAAAGTTGATATCGCTGCTTTGCTGCTCGTGTTGTGCTTTGACAATGTCCTTCAGAAACTCACCAACGCCAACAGCTTCTTTTGAATTGCTGTTAACCTCAACATCAAAGCTAAATATTCCTTTATCATATAAAACAACATCAAATTCATTTCGCGCCTCTTTAAAATCCCCTGCTTCGCTTACCATTATGCAAAGATATCCTTTTGACCTGTAAAAATCACATATCGTTGTTGTGCCAGAATTATCAACGCAATATTTTATATCTTGCCACTGCTTACCGCAGTCGCCAGCTATGTAGTAGAGCGAATGCGCGGAGATTGTTTCAGTAAATTCTTGCTCTGCAGTTGTAAAAGACGCAGATGCAATGCTTAACAATTTAGCCTTTTCTATTTTGGCACCTTCGATTTCCAAAGGCATGGCATCAAGACCCTCAATGTATTTTGCACCAGCACCATCAAGAACTAGAAAAATCACACTTTTTGTTTCTTTAGGCTCGTTTTCCTGAAAATAAAACGGATAGATTGCAATAAAAATGCAAAAAATTGCGATAAAAACAGAAAAAAGCAAAAGAGTGCGCGAAAAGAACCTAGCCATAGCTATTTTTAATACTTCCCAAAATCAATTTAAAATATTCACTGTAAAAAAATAATTGGGAATTCTTTATGATTACCATTGTACTCGCTTCACTCGTGGCTGTGCTTTTTTTAGCCAATGCTTTGCTTTACATTTTCCCAAAAAAAGAGCATGAAGTGGAACTAATAGAAAAGCCAAACAATTTGGCTCGCAGCTCAATCATTCAATTTGGGAACTCTAATAATTCATCAGCCTTGGCTGAAATAAAAAGGTCTCTTGCGCTCATAGAGCATAAGCTTGACAAAAATTGCGCAAGAATTGAATACGCATTTCAGAGGATAAACAAGCTTGAAAATGCGCTCTCAAGCAATGGCTTTTCTTTGGTTTCGCATGAGGAGCTGATCAAAAAGGTTGAAAGGCTTGAGGATTTCAGAAGAGATGCACTAATAACCATTGAAGCATTGAAGGATTATCTTAAAGGGAAACAGAAAAAGAAGAAGGAAGTAATGGATAAAGAGATGGAAGAGAAGATAAGAAGCTTAATTTTCAGAGGCCGCCCCCAGTGATTTTGTTTGCCAGATTTTTCTGACGGCAAGGAATGCTTGTCGTTGTGCTATCCCATAGTTGCACCCAGTGATTTTGTTTTCCAGGTCTTTCTTATCCTCTTATTTGGCGATTTTTCCCTTGCAAGCTTTGCAAGGATGCTTGCTGCGCTGATTGTTGCACAGAGGTCATCGCCATGAATGATGAATTCAACATTTTCAACATCGCCAATAGGCGCCCCATCAACCTTTGTCTTAAAATTGATTGCCTTGTTTTCAAACAATTTTGGAGCAAGCAATATAAACCTTTTCTGAAGCTCGTTTACCGTTAAGCCGGCTTTTCTTACAATATCGATAAATTCTGGTGAGAAGCTGACAACAACATTTGCCAAGCAGTTTTCTTCAACAATCTTTGCCTTTTCTTCAAACCTCTTTGGGTCAATTTTTTTACTATCGCGAAGCTCTCGCATTTTGTTGTTGTCTGCAAGCACTGCAGCTATTGTAAAAACACCAGTGCGCTCACCGCGGCCTGCTTCATCAATGCCCAAAACTATGTCCTCTTTTGTGATAAGTTTGCCAAGAAGCTTTTTGGCTAAAGCTTCGCAATTATTACCTTGAACAACAAGCTTACCTGACTTGTAGAGCGTTACAGTGCAGCCATCAACAGACCAGCGTTTCTCCTCAAAATAAGCAGTAACAGGCCTTTCAGTGGCTGATTTAAGAGCTTCTTTTATGCCCTCTTTTTCCTGCTCAGTAAAATTCAGCACCACTGATTTTTTTGCATTATTCTGCAACAATCTCACTGCCTTTTTTGAATACCACTTTTTTCACATGCATTGTTTTTTCCACTTCTTCTCGAATCTTTTCCGCATCTTTAGCTTTCGGATGTGTTATAGTTGCGCATTCAATCTCTGCTGCAAGCGAAATGTTCTTTTGCTTCTTGAGCTTGCGCAATGCTGCAATGCATTCAACTGCAATGCGGCCGAGCTTAAGTGCATTCTTGTTCTTCCAGCTTTTCTCTGCTTTAGGCCATGCGCTGATGTGAATGCTTTTTTCCTTCTCCTGTTTCCTGAAAATAAGCTGGTAGATTTCTTCGGTTATGAATGGGATGAAAGGTGCGAACAATTTGAGCTGTATTAAGAGTGCATTGTAAAGAGTCCATACTGCAGAGGCCTTTTCTTTGTTAGCATAAAGCCTATGCTTTATCATCTCAAGATAATAATCGCAGAAAATATTCCAGAAGAAATTCTCTGCTGTGGCTTTAGCTTTGCTATATTCGTATTTTTCAAATGCCTCTGTGCAATTTTTAATGACATCATGGAGCTCTGCAAGAAGCCATGCATCTACTATGTGCAGCCTTTTTGGCTTATTAGGTTTTTTATCCAAGTGCATTGATGCAAAGCGTGCAGTGTTCCAAAGCTTTGTTGCATGGCGCATGCCAACCTGCAAGTCCTCTTCTCTAAAGTTTAGATCTTCGCCCAGCTTTACGCTCGCAGCCCACCATCGCAGCGCATCAGCAGAATATTTTTTCATAATGTCAAGCGGCAACACAACGTTGCCTCGGCTCTTGCTCATCTTGCGACCATACCTGTCAAGGCCATGCCCTGATATCATTATGTTTTTGAATGGAACTTTGCCTGTGTGGAAAAGGCACATGACAATTGTGTTAAAATCCCAAAATGTAATGATGTCATGTGCATTAGGCCTCAGATCCATAGGATAAGCCCTATTGAATAGCTCTTGCTTTTCACCCTTTTCGCCCCAGCCAAGATTTATTAAAGGCGTTAATGCACTTGTTGCCCATGTATCAAGGACATCCTTTTCTGGCTCAAATTCTTCGCTGCCACAAGAGCATTTCTTTTTTGGCTTGTCCTTAATTGGGTCTACAGGCAATTGTTCATAATCAGCAACAATCTCCTTGCCGCATCTTTTGCAGTACCATACTGGAAAAGGCACACCAAAATATCTTTGCCTTGAGATACACCATTCCCATTGCAAGCCTTTGATCCAATTTTCATAGCGCACACGCATGTGCTCAGGCCACCATTTTATCTTCCTGCCAGCTTCGATAAACTTTTGCTTAAAATCAAGGTATTTAACAAACCATTGTTTTGTGAGCAGAAATTCCACTTCTGTATCGCAGCGCTCATGCACATTTAAAGTGTGCTTTAAGGGAAGCTGCTTTGTTAACAGCCCCTGTTTTTTAAGGTCCTCAATTATCGCATTTCTTGCCTCTATTACCTTGAGCCCTTGGTATTTTCCTGCCAAGGAATTCATCCTGCCATCGCTTGCTATGCTTATCTTTGGCTCAAAATTATAGGCGTTAAACCATTCTACATCTGTGAGGTCGCCGAAGGTACAGAACATCACAATACCAGTGCCCTTGTTTGGGTCTGCGCGCCTATCTGCAATTATTGGAACCTGAAAGTTGAATATCGGCACCTTTGCTTTTTTGCCAACCAGATCCTTGTAACGCGCATCATCAGGGTTAACAAAAATCGCACAGCAGCTTGAAAGAAGCTCTGGCCTTGTTGTGGCAACCTCAATCTTTTTCCCATCCTCAAGTTCAAAAAGGATATAATTGAACATTGACTCTGTTTCTTTATCCTTAAGCTCAACCTGGGCTATTGCGGTCTCGCATTTTGGGCACCAAAGTGTAGGTGCAAGTCTTCTGTAAACTAGGCCTTTTTCATAAAGCTTTAGGAATGAGGTTTGAGAAATTTTTTGAACCCTTGGCTCAATGGTTCTGTAAGTTAGCGTCCAATCGCATGAGAGCCCCATGCGTTTGAAAACCTCTTCATATTGTTGCTCAATTCTTTGCGATGTCTCAAGGCAAAGCCTAACAAACTCTTCCCTTGGCATGTTCTTTGCTTTCACATTGTGCATCTCTTCCGTAAGGCGCTCTGTTGGCAAGCCATTGTTGTCATATCCAAATGGATAAAACACCTCAAAGCCGCGCATACGCTTGTAGCGTGCTATGAACTCTGCCTGCGCATATGAAAACGCATGCCCGATGTGAAGCTTTCCACTTATTGTCGGTGGTGGCGTATCGATGCTGTAAATGGAGTTTTTGGACCCAGGTTTGAATTTATAGATATTCTCCTTTGCCCAAAATTCTGCAATTCTTGGCTCTAATTCATTGAAATTTGGCCTTACTGGGAATTCCATGAAATCGCCGCTATGCGTTTTATAATAAAAACAAAATACAAAAGAATAAATTTAAATTGTATCGCGCAGACGTTATTGCTTCTTTTTATCGATTTGGACTGGCCGGGACTTGAACCCGGAGCCTCTTGCGTGCGAAGCAAGCGCTCTGCCATTGAGCTACCAGCCCTGCCTGTTAGAACAAAAATAAATAGCATTTGAATGGTTTTAAACCTTAATGTTTCACAGCAAAAACTTCTTCATTTGCATGCTAGCTTGTCTTTGAATTAATGTCTTCTGAATCTATCTCATAATAATAAATGCTCCATCCAATCCTTTCTTTCGGCTCATAGTTAAGGAGCCATCTGTGGCAATTTGCATCCTTGATTACCCCTATGATTGCTGTTGCACTTATTGCAAACCTTTCCTTTTTTGCTTCGCAAATATCTTCCCAGTGGAAGCGCATGAACATCCATGGATAAGGCCAGCCAAAATAAATAAGGTGAGGGTTTTCCCAATTTCGGTCCTTTGCAAACTCCATGAAATAAAAGAAATCCTGACCCCAATCGATGTTTGAGTCGCTAAGATACTTCAGGCCATTCGCAGGGCCACCAATAAGCTCATTGAAATAGGAAAGGTAGTGCGGATAGATTGATAATGATGAAATGATGTGCCAAAAAAGAAGCACTGCAATAAGCAGAAGAATTTTTTTACCACAATTTGTTTTTTCCAGATAGGGTGCAAAAGCTCCTGCAATAAAAGCAAATAAAAAAGGAAATGCTGGAAGAGCATATCGAAGGCCTATGTAAAATCTGCTGAAAAGGGAAAGCAAGATAAAAAAGATAAGCCCAGGCAAGAGGATTTTTAGCACCTCAATATTTGGCCTTTTCACAAATAGCAAAAATCCTAACGCAGTGAGTATTAAAATTGGCACAGTGGTCTTTATTAGAAAAGCCCCGAGATAATATTCTGGTATATAACTTCTGTATTCAAAAAAGAACCAGCCATCACGTCCTCCTTCAGCCCAATGCCTCATAAAATCATAGCCTTCAAAAACCCTGCTTGGGATGACAAGATAGATGTTTTCTTTGTAGTGATCAAATGCGTAGATGATATTTGCAAAAATAATTGGCGTGATGAGAATTGCAATGAAAAATATTGCATAGTATGTCTTTGCCTTGCTTCCAAATTTTTCATTAAGTTTTTTGCGATAAAATAGTGAGAAAGCCATGAGCAATGGGATAAAGATAAGGCCGCTGTATTTTGTAAGCACCGCAAACGTTATGCTTATAACAGAAAGCGCTAAAAATCTCCTCCTGCCAGAATTTGCGAATTTCCATGTAAAGTAAAAACTTGCGAAAACAAACAACGTTAATGGTAAATCAAGTGCTGCAATGCTTCCATGTGCAATGATGTTTGGCTCAAAGCAGTAGATGCATAATGCGAGCAAAGATGCCTTTTTTCCAAACGCTTCTTTTGTCCAAAGAAAAATTAGAAAACTAAGGATTGTTGCAAGGATGATTGCAACAACACGCGCGCTAAAAACTATTGTCCGAAACATATTGAGGTTTTCTATGTAAAAATCAGATGCAAAGGCATAGTTTGCAACAACATCTATGTTTGCACTCTTATTCCAATTTTCATTTTTTTCTATAGGCAATTTTGGATTTAAAAAAAGCAGAGGCAAGCCATAAAGGGCCTTCATAAATACTGGGTGCTCAATGTTTATCCTGAAATCGCCTGTTTTTAGGTATGCGTAGCCTGCCACAATATAGAGCGATTCATCAACAGTTGTGTATTTGTTAAGCACCGATGTTATGCATGTGATGAAAAAAACGAGCAGGAGCAAAAGGGCGCAAACATTTATTGGATCTCTTATAAATTTTTTCATAGTATCACGACTTGCTTAGTGTAAGCTCGCCATTCCAAATTAAGCGCCTTCTTATAAATTTTTTTCATAGCTTTGCCATTTATCTTTTATGAAACCACTTCTTATTATTTCTTCCAACTGTTTCGCAGCCAGTGTTTTCAGGATTTTATTCCTTTTTCCTATCGCATCCTCTAATCCTTCATCGTAGCATATCATTCCAAGAAAATCTATGCCGAGAGAGACTGCAAACTCCTTTGCTCTATCTTTCCTTTTGCTCATATTGCTTATTATTCCAAGTATTGGAATGTTTAGCTCCTTAAGCGCAATTGCAAGCTTTTTTACCCCTTCTAATGAGAGCTTTGAATCAGTCGTAACTAAAATAAATTCCGCATTTCCTGCCAAGCGTAGAATGTCAAGCGTAGCGTCACCAATACCAGGTGGCATGTCTATTATTAAAAAATCAAGCTCAGGCCAGCGAGTAATTGCAAGCAATTCAATTATTGCATTTGAAACATCATTGCCTCGAATCAATACAGGATTTTCCCCAGTAAAATGTATTATGGACATAAAGCTTATGCCTGCAATTTCTGGAGCAATTATTCCCTTATCTTCTTTTGGAGAAACCTTCTTTGTGCCAAGCATTATGTGCTGCGATGGGCTAAAAAAATCAAGGTCCAAGAGGCCAACCTTATGCCCTTTTTTTGAAAGCAAGAGAGCAAGCAAAGAGGCAATGGTGCTTTTGCCAACGCCTCCTTTTGAGCCAGAAACAGCTATGACCCTTTTTATTTCTGAAAGCCTTTTCTCAACAATGCTGAGCCTAGGGTCTATCATTGCATTTTTTTTCTTCAATTTCTTACCTCTTTTTAGATGAAACCTTCTTGTGAATTACTGCTATGCTATCAATGTATATGCCTCGGCCTTTTACAATCTCAAAATCAGGGCTATGGCATCTTGGGCACCTCATATAGCAATGTGCAACATCTGGCAAAAAATGAATCCGCTCTGCATCATTTGCATTTAAGTTGTTTTTTCCCTTGGAAAAATTCCATTCGAAGTTGCAAGCCCTGCATCTAAAACTTGCGCCCTCATCTTTTATCTTTATCTTTGCTCGCAAGCCGCATTCCTTTTTTATCTCATTTAGCGCATCTCTGAATATGCCCTTGTCGATTTGCTGCAATTCGCCGAGAACAACAGTAGCTTCAACAAGGTGCTTTATTTTGTTTTTTTCGCAAAACTCTGCAATGGCATTTATCACTGCCTGAGCAAGAGAGTATTCGTGCATAAAATCAAGATTACTAATGTGAAAAAGGATTAAAAATTGGCTTGCAACATGAGCAAAATTTTTTGGCATCATTCTAAAAATTTTTTAAGCTGTAAGCAATTCTCAACTGCGAAAGCATTTGCGTCGTTGTTGAAATAAACCCATGAATTTTCTGGCTTTGCTTTTTTGATTCTTTCCGCCCATTCCTTTAATTCTTCTTCACTATAATTGTACCTGTACAATGCAGCTTTTCCATGAAATCTCACATATATGTCTTTGCTTGTTTTGACAAACTCTTCAGGAAGCATTGGCGAGCTTACCATGCAAAAGATAATGTTTGCTTTTTTCAATTCATCATAGACCTCTTGTTTGAACCAACTTCTATGCCTGAATTCGATAACATTTTTTCTTTCCAAATCAAGTTGCGCAATGATTTCTTTTAATTTTTTTTCATCAAATTTCATGCTCGGCGGCAACTGAAAAAGAAAACAGCCAATCTTTTCTTTCAATTCGTCCCCAAGTTTATAAAAGTCATCTATCATCTTTTGCGTGTTGTGAAATTTTTTTATGTGCGTAATATTTTTGTTGACCTTGAGCGTGTAGACAAAACCTTCCGGTGCTTGCCTGTACCAATTCCTTGCGGTTGATAACTTTGGAAAATTGTAAAATGTAGAATTTAGCTCTACTGTGTTGAAATGCTTTGCATAGTATTGAAACCATTTGCTTTGCGGCAGCTCATTTGGATAGAATTTTCCTTTCCAATGCCAATAAAACCAGCCTGAGCAACCCAAGTAATTCATATGTTTTCACATGTTTTTCCTGAATTCTATTTTCATAAATTCTTTCATAAATTCTATGTTGTTATTCTATATATTCTATAGCGTTGGATAGAAATAATTGGAGACAAATTGATTTAAATTTATTTAAATTTTTACAAAATTTTATAAACGCAAATGGATTTATTTAAACAAAAAAATCAAAAAATTGCGCAAATTTTTAAAATTTTGGAAATTATTGAATTTTCTTTAGAAGTAAGGTATTTCTTTATAACTTTTAATCCCCTTAAGTTATTTGGCCCTTAAATTGCCAGAAATTTGCCTAAAGCTTGTCTAAATGGCATTATGTGGTCTTTGAAAATAAGTTAATAGGTCTGTTAACAGGCCTTTATCGAAAGCTTTTTAAATAAGTTGATTACACTATTAATATAGTAGGGTAGTGTGTGAGTGCATAGCCTTTTGCATTTTTGGGAATGCAAAGGCAAAAACACATTTTCACTTAGGCCTAAACTTTGACTATTACGTTAGGCCGATTATTTTTAATGCTCAACGTGATTGATGAGCATCCAAGCTTCTTGGATGTGATGTTGTCCAAAAGTCAGGGTCAAACGATACAGCGCAAGCAATCCATCAAGATTTCGCAAATTCCAGCTGATCCTGCTGGCGGGTACTGCTATGGGAATGCGACTAAGACATGCAAGTCTAAGAGTGCTAGCCATGAAGCACTCTGGCGGACGGCTCAGTAACACGTGGACAATCTACCCTAAGGAGGGGTTAATCCCGGGAAACTGGGGCTAATGCCACATAGGTAATAGGTACTGGAATGTCCTATTACCGAAAGGCTGCTGTTTCATGCTACAGTAGCGCCTTAGGATGAGTCTGCGGCGGAATAGGTAGTTGGCGGGGTAACTGCCCACCAAGCCGAAGATCCGTACGGGCCTTGGAAGAGGGAGCCCGGAGAAGGGCACTGAGATAAGGGCCCTAGCTCTACGGAGTGCAGCAGTCGCGAAACCTTTACAATGCGCGAAAGCGCGATAAGGGTATTCCCAGTGCCAGCTCTGCTGGCTTTTGTCGAGTTTAAAAAACTCGGC
>Ga0078972_1005931_pt1 | contig 30054 bp, 22 predicted proteins | sample YelNatPaOPGAMG01_FD_67568 | JGI IMG/M metagenome (GOLD analysis project Ga0078972, IMG submission 67568) | Hot spring thermophilic microbial communities from Obsidian Pool, Yellowstone National Park, USA - OP-RAMG-01 (SPADES assembly) (version 2) | ecosystem: Environmental > Aquatic > Thermal... | reverse complement strand
GTGTACACTTCAAAGGGTCGATATGGAAAAGCGCCAGGGGAGTCCTGAAGACATAGCAAAGTACGGACCGCTGCCGGAGGTGCAAATGGAGAGGAGGACAAAAGTGCGAGGGCTACTCGCATTCGTAAGTACAACCAACGATGGCAAGAAACGTATGCGGTTTGTGAACCGAGACTTTAACGCCGCCGTCAATATAAGGAGATGCGCGGCGATTGAGAAAAGACCTCCACAGCAGACAAGAGAGAACTTTGTTGGACAACCTCTCAAAGTCCAACTATATGAGAAAAAGTTGAAACCAGTGGTGGGTGGCCCGCCCAGAAAGGCTGGGATGCGTCTGCCCGTCAGCTGGAGACTGCTTGTCCGGGGCGCGTTCGCCGCCACTACTGTGCACCACTGGCGGCAGCGTTTTTCTTTAGACAGGCTTTTGTTTTCGCTGCCGTCGTCCTCCAGAAGCAAAATGAACGCTGAACCAGGTGTTCCCAACTCGGACCACAACCGCACACGACAAATGCCTGGTGGGAACACAACCGAGCAGGACGCACTCGCCGATCGCTTGCTTCGCTTTCTCGATGCGTCACCGTCTCCGTACCACGCAGTCGAGACCGCAAAACTGCTTCTAGAAACAGCTGGCTATACTGAGCTTCGGGAGGACTGTTCCTGGTTGGGGCGAGTTCATCCCGGAGGACGCTATTATACGACACGCAACGAGTCAACAATCGTTGCCTTTCGAGTGGGGCGAGCGTTTCACGTCGACGCGGTGAACGGCGGTGAGCTCCGACTCGTTGGCGCGCACACCGACTCGCCGTGCCTTCGAGTCAAACCACGAAGTCGCGTGAGCGACGCAAATTATGAAAAAGTTGCAGTCGAGTGCTACGGGGGCGGCCTCTGGTACACCTGGTTCGATCGCGACCTCAAGTGTGCTGGGCGGGTCATCTGGCGCTGTGCGTCCCCAACGGACCCGGCACAGGGCACCAGCCGATCGACCAGTTGGCAGTGCACACTCGTTCATGTACGGGAACCCATTTTGAGAATTCCATCATTGGCAATCCACTTAGATCGAGAAGTGAATCAGGGCTTCGCCCCGAACCGACAAACGCATTTGGTGCCGGTTGCCGCCACCGCATTGAACAGAACAAAGTTGCCACAGTGTCAAGAGCGCCATGCCACTGCACTTATGGGAGCAGTTATTCACACTCTTCAACAGGACATCATGCCCGTTAAAGAAGATCCGATGAGCATCACGCGTGATGCAGGCGGTATCGTTATTCATGACTTTGACCTCTGTTTGGCAGACGCACAGCCAGCGAGCATTGGTGGCGTTCAGCGGGAGTTCATCTTCGCTTCGCGTCTAGACAACCTGTTTTCCTGTTTCGCGGCACTCGAAGCGCTCCTCTCCCTGGATTCCGAGGCTGGGGTGGAAAGCGGTGCCGAGTCGGCGGTCTGCATGGTTGCGCTTTTCGACCATGAGGAGTGCGGTAGCGGTAGTGCGCAAGGCGCTGCGTCTCCGCTTGTCAGCGACCTGATTCGACGTGTTCTAGCGTGTTTATGGACGGGGAAAACGGATGCAGGCGCTTTCGAGGACGCTGTTCAATACACGATCCGCCGCTCATTCTTGATCAGTCTCGATATGGCGCATGCTGTCCATCCAAACTACGCGGAAAAGCATGAGAGTGGCCATCAGCCGCTCTTAGGCCATGGCCCTGTTCTGAAAGTCAACGCAAACCAGCGGTATGCAACTGACGGGTGGAGCGCGCATCTCCTCCGCGCTGTTGCCGAATGCTGTGATTCACCTATCCCGCTGCAGGAGTACGTTGTGCGGAACGATATGCCTTGCGGCAGCACCATTGGACCCATTGTAGCTGCTGGTACCGGCGTACGAACTGTTGATGTAGGTGCACCAAGTCTTTCTATGCACTCGATTCGGGAAATGGCGCATGTACGAGATCTATGGTACACCGTCAAGCTTTTGCAAGCGTTCATGCGATGTTTCGGTGAGGTCCGGGCGTCGCATAATACAGCGTGCGTGACGTAGGTGCACAGATGGGGAATTACCGTTCGAAACGCGCACAAATGATGAGCTGACCGTGAATGATACGTAAAGAGAGTCCGTTGCACGATCTGCTGTCGATTTCTGTACGCTACGAGCTACAGGCAGACTTTTATAGCGCATCCGTTTCGCGGAGACATCCAGCATTGCATATGCAGGGAAAACCTGTTCCACGAAACCGTCGCAAAGCTTGTTCGCTTTCGCTCTTGATCAAAAAAGCCCAGGTCACGAGCGCGGTCGTGCAAGACGCCAGCAACAACCCACCATGGTCAAAAGATGGATCCGCAGCTTGATCGAGCAACATCCGATCGAGGTTCGCCGCTGTCAAGACACCTTTGACGCCACGAATCGACCGCTGTGGTGCGTCTGTCTCCAAAGTGGCTCCAGTAGTCAGGCTCGCCGGCAAAAAAGCATCCTCGATACCAGTAATCGACCGCAACGGGAGGTGCTGCATACGACTCTGTCCGAGAGAAACCAAATCGAATCCGTCGTTTCATCAGCAGCTTCAGTTGGTCGCGGGACAACGCAAAGCCCTTCTTACGTCCAGAAAAGCTCGTGCGGAATCAGCAGGGACACAGAAGCGACAGCCGTGGCGACAGCAGGGAGCGCAGCTTGCCGTGCAGCAGCCCCTGAAAGCCAGCGCTCGTCTCCGTCTGCGCCGTACGAGCTGACTGTTACGTGCAGCGAAGCCACAAAACACCAGCGATGGGTCAGTCGAGTTTTGCACGTAAAAAGATGCAAAAAGAGGAGCAAGTAACGACTTCTCTAGCGCGGATAGACCGTGCCAAGGTAAGCTGTACGACGCTCTACCGAGAGCGCTCAAAAGTACTCCCGTCACAAACTGCTGTCCACCAGCAAATCTCTAGCGAATCGCAGCGACCTTGTACCACGCTTTCAAAGACGTTGCTCATCCTAAAAACGATCAGGGCCACCGCAACCACGAATCGCTGTTCCTACCGCAAGGAAGAAGCCAAACACAGCTGCTCCACCAAGGGTCGCCCGCGCCGCCAAACCAACGCGTTGCGCAACAGAAACACTTCGGTACCGCGAGGCCTCGTAGCCACCGAAGAGAGCGCCAAAGGTAGCTCCAACAGCACCACCTAGCATAGCGCCGTACTCGATCTTACGCAGGCATGCGTCGTTCAAGGCCATGACGCTAACCACGCGACTCGAAGTACGCAAGGCAGCACGGCAGGCGATGCGCAGCGAAGCAGGCAGTCGCAGCGCTGCCGCGAGATTCCAACTGCGCTGCACGGCGAGGCAGATGCCTGTTTGTTCAGACGTGATCAAAACCAGTGTCATGAAAAATAGCCTCTGTTGCACATGGAAAGACAAGGCATAGATGGGGTTGTGGAATATCAGAGGGTATGGGCAAAAGATGAGCATCCTACGGGGCTCGTGCACAAGGCTAACGCGCACCAACGGGTTTCGTCTGTTGCAAAGATTCTGCCCCCAAGACAGACACGTACCGGGCAGCATGGCTTTTGGATGCACGGGCATGACGAGGCCTCTTGGGAAAACATACGCTGTACCCTATGATTATGAGCAGTAGCTGCCCGATCGAATGCGTCTGGTCCGAGGCATCAATCGAACGCCTGAGCTAAAACGTTGATGGCAGCGGGCTCGACACCCATGCTCGAATACTATAGAATGGCTCCAGTTGCCGAGCTTGTGCGTGATCACCAAGGTTTGGCTCTTTCTCTCTAGTATAATCAGCACCATCCAATGCAGGATTTTTATGCGAAAGCTCCCTCTTCCTGTTTCTTTCCTCGGATTTGAGGATACCAGTCTCTCCTACTACGCGAGCTTCTTTTTCGTCAGTCATAAAATCTTGATGGCGGTACTCGAGTCCCGATTTCACGGTTTCTACCTACTACTGACGATGCGTTTGATTCATCGACGGTATTTCCGACCAATGCTTCATTTGCCATGTCCATCTTCTCGGCATGCGGCCTCGATGTGCTCGTCGCAGCGGTGATACGTTCCTGTGCTCAGCAGTTTTCAAATGTACAACGCAGTTGCTTTCCAGAGCGCAAACTGCGGGGCCCGGACGCTTCATGTATCGCTCAGTACATGCCCTTGAGAGATTCAGAGGGCTTGCCTCGATGCCCTGCTTTGCTCCGCCCAGAGCCGTATCTACGATCAGGGGCTTCTCCCGGGCGATGCTGTCGGCGAGTATCCTGTTCGATATACGTGCAAGAGCTCGCCGCGCCGTGCTATGCAGCGTTTATAGAACGCGATGTTCTCGAGTACGGAGAGAGTACCATAAAGAGAAGCTACGCCAGAGATCAAGTCGAGCAAGTTCGATCTGTCCACGGTTCCGTCACACAGAGCGACAACGCACGCTCCAATGGAAACGACCGCAGCGATCACTCCAATCCGAGGCCAGCACCCATTTTACGTGCAAAAAGACGAGGCAGGAGCACCCCGGAGCATATTCCGTGAGCGCTTCTATCCTGATGTAGGATATTGTTTCAACGATGACCAAAAATTATGGCGACTTTGTTTTTCGAGTTACCCAGGTAATTCTATACAAAATAATTTAGTTAGATTTCGGCATGAGTCTGTGAAAAAGTCGTCAAGGCACGACGTCAAGCTCGTTTCCGCATCAGTACAAAAGCGCGAAATGATACGCCCACGATTAATCTTGAAAATTAAAGATAAGAAACCACAACACTTCGTGTTTTGAACATGCTCCACACCAGAGAATGAGAACAATGGAGACTTTGAAGTATGTAGAGCACAACGATTTCCGTTTTTTTAAAAAGCATTTTTGGAAAGCATTCAAAATCATCTTGATTCCGGGTATGGAACAAATTCCAGCAGCAACGTTTCGAGCGAGCAACTCTGAAACGACAACCGAAAATTCTAGCACTGGGCATGGATTTGCAAGACGCTATTGCTGTGCTAACAAAGCTGATGCTTCATATGGAACATGGATCAAATAATCCAAAGACAGAAGCAGTCTCATCAGTCGAACGTACCAGTTCACAATGAAACGATTGCAGCGCATCATCGGTAAGCGAACGCACAGCAGCTTGGCGGGAAAATCCTGCAGAGCTGCGTGTTGTCGATCGATGCGTGCAGCAAGTCACGCATGATGCGCTTCTCGGGCAGTCCCGCACGGTAGACAGAGGCGGTGCACAGCACCCACGAGAATCGTTTGATAACCGCGTTGTTCATGGAAACCCCCGAATTAGGTTGTAATTCTGATCTAACGGAAACGCGGGAGGTTCTAGAATACGTCCTGCACCTCGCTGAGGAAGTAGAACGAAACCGCGGGGGTGCCGTGCGCTTCGAGGATACCGCTTTACGAACGGTGGCGGAACTCGTTCGAGCGTATGTGACCCAGACACTAGTGCCCGACCTGGTTGCGTTTGCCAGGCACGCTAAAAGACAGCGGCTCCTTGCAGCCGACGTTTTGCTCTGTGCTCGACGAAATACTGACCTACGAGTCGCACTAGAGCAAAAACTGCAGCGACCCGACTTTGAAAGCGAAGCAGATACCACCGCCGACATGCCGCTGAACGAGCCGCAGCCGGATGATGCTTTATTCTAGTGACGCGCGGGGCTTGTTGCAGAACCATATATCCCTAAGTTGTCTACGGCAATGAATATCTCACAGACGGGTGGGTTTCACGGCCGAAGCGCGCCGCTCGGAAGCGACACTGGACACCACCCAGCATCAGCTGCTGCTGCTGCCGCCTGCGGGCGCCAGACTGCACTGGCCATAGGCTGTTGCGCACCTATCGAAGGCGAACCAGCAACGATCCGTAGCTCGCTGCCCGGCACTGCCATGCGAATAGTCAACGCGTCTCTGCAGGCGAGTCGTCGGCTCATACCCGCATAGATTTCACGCCATACTTGGGATGGCGATCCGCGACGTCCTGCATTAGATTCCATCCGGCGGTGTCGCTTGGGAGCCTCGAATCCGTTGCGGCTGCTACTGTCACCCGTGCGACAGTCATCGACCAGCATCCGAGGAACGGGCGGCTGCTCGGCGTAAGCAGTCTGCCTGTCACATTCAGCCTGGAGTAGCTGGCGGCAATGAGCCGCGGGCACGTGCCCTCCGCATAGCCAACATATCCGCACGACTCGCCACGATTCAAGCATATCAGATGACACGGGCGCGCTGGTGACGATGCTCATGTCAGGTGCGCAGTCAGTCTTCACGAGGGGAGATCTCCACTTTTCGACCCTGCTCAGGTTGTTGCGAAACCACGATCCAGGCACTTGCTGAACTAGTCACCTAGGGCGCGCTGCGCATGGATTCGTCCGTCGCTCCGTCCTAGAACTAGGTCATTCAGCAGGAAGGCGTTTTGCGCTTTTTCCTGTGCGCTCTGTCGAATCATTCTCATGGTATGGGAACGGGCTTCCCAGAAAAATAATGCGCAAGAGCGCCGCGAATGGGATGTGCCATCGGCGCTGCATGAAACAAATAAGGTAGTAGCATCCCCCGGAAAACACGAAGCTGAAAAGAAAAGCGCACCTCCAAGCCGCATCTACCCATGATAGTTGCCTACGAAGCAACATGCTCGCGAGGCGCTGTAAGAAACGAGTTATCGAATAAGCAATCGCTGCCGAAAACCACCTGAGGAAAAAAGCATGAACCTGAGCAAGGTGATCGAGCATCGTGCTGAGAAGCTGCGCCCCTAGAAACTGAGTAAGACCTATCGCCGCGATCCCTAGCGTGAGCTTATACGCGAAGTAGGCGACCTCATTTTCGCCCTTTCCCCGGATATCATACCAGTACGTTGAATTCCATTCGCGGTACAGATCCAGAAAGCGCAAACTGGTGCGCCGCAGCAGGAAATAGTCCGCGAGAATGATTCCCGTCAGCGTTCCCGCTAAAGCGCCCATCACTGGCAGCACAATCCGTCGCAGACCCGTGGCACCCAAAAAGAGCGTGACACCGAGCGAGCTCGCGGCCAGCGACGTGGCCCCAATGGCAAGCACTGCGGTGATTGCCCGCGTGAGCAACCCGTGACCAAAGAACTTCTCGAGCGACCGGCGTGCTGGCATTAGATGCACGGCATTGTTCGAGAGAAGCACGGCTCCAGCAAAGCACAGCGCTGCAGCGGGCCGCGTCCAGGCAAAAGCGTCCGCAATGAGCGTGGACGGGGCGAACAGCCGCTCCAGAGAGTCAAGTGTTGAAGCGCCCCAGAACAACTGACTCAGATAGCTCATCGCAAAGATCGTTGGAACAACGCCCAGCGCCACGCCCATCAGTTGGTGTGTCTGGTCCTTGGCTCCCTTTGCAACATCGCCATACGTCACAATGGGCAAGGCTAGTGCGCTCCCCACGAGACAAGTAAGCGGAAGCATCATCGAGGGATCGAAGACGCCATAGGCAGCTGCTCGTTCCAATACACCACTCCAGACAGAACGATTCCATCCGGTCGCCGGTAACGATGCGACCAAGCCCGGCACTAGGCCCGACGCGGCTATGAAAGACCCAGATAGCCACAGCACAGGTGCAACCGTGCGGCTCAAGATAACTGCCCTGCCAACGTTTCTAGCATAACGCGGCACACTGAGAGTCGTTTGCGCTGAACGCGCATCCTGTTGTGGGGTCAATCGAAAAAGCCCCCACAAGGGCGGCTCTTCCGAATACGGCGTCAGTGTCATCAACGTCTGTTGCCTGGCGAGTGGCCCGCTCTGGCTCAGCAGCACAAGCTGCAACACATAGAAGACCAGTTTCCCCGTTGACCGAGCAATCGCTGGTTCTACGCGCACCGTCGAAAGCCAGGGAGGACAATGCCGTGCGAGCGCCGTCAACAACGGGCTCATCCCAGCAAACGCTTCTGCAAGACATGCGGCTCCAAACGCTGAAGTGATGCTGTAGATCAGCACCGCTATCAGGATTCGCGTGCAGCAGAATATCAACCTGCCGCCCCGATGACCAAAGGCGGCTCTGCTAACGACGCCCGTACTGGTGCCGTATCGTGTCGTAGGATGCACTAAGAGCGCCGTCAAAAGCACAAGAGCTAGCGACGCAAACGTTAGCGTCAACACAGACGCAGACATGCCGTGCCAAGCTAGCACTTGTACAAGCTGAGGCAGCGCTCCGCCGTACCTGGACCCCGCAACCCCATCGGATGCGATTTTCTCTGCCAGTTGGCTCGCGATGGGAGCCCCTGCCCAGCTCATTGCATTGAGCGCACATAACAGCCAGAGCGCACCATTATTGATTGTCTGGGTGAACCACCAGAATGCGAGCGAGAAACCATGCTGTGCTCGCGACCTCGCTGGAAAGTACTCGCCAAGCGTGCACTTCCAGTCCAGTTCGCTGGGTTGTACGAGCGGCTCGTACGGCTTCGAGCCGCCGCCGCGGAAGAGCCATCCGAGGCCCCAGGCAACGTCGGCGATGAGTAGCAACAGGATACCCAGTTGGACGGGGCGCTCAAGTCGTAGTGCTGCAGGAAAGTGCGGTGAAACAAGCCAGATAAAAAGAAGTACATACGCTGCGAGCCACGAAGCCGAAACATAGCGACCCAGCAATCGAACACGAGCGCGAAAGAGCTGAGAGCGCAGCATCCACAGAGCGTGACCCCAGGTCGACTCGCTTTCACTTGCATCCAGGGTTTGTGCTGGAGGATCAGCGTGCACTCTTGCTCGATTCGCGTTGGGCTCTACGTCACAATCTCGCCAAGCTGAGAAACCGCCGCGCCGCACCTGAAGCCGCCTCACTCGGTGCACAGCCTTGACGCAGGGCTTAGGTCCTAGCTTGGCGTCTACTGGTGCCCAGCTGCTTCTTCGATAGGTGCCGTACCAAGCATCAACGACCTGGAAACACTGGACGCAGCTGCCGACGAAGCCCAGTGCCCTATCCGCGCTCCAGGGTTTGCCGATCGGCACCCAGTGCGACCGGCAACGAGTACGTTCCCCGCCGCGACACCAAAGTAGCGGTTGTAGTGTTCCGGATACCCTCACTTCTGAATATGGATCGCAGCTCCCGCGAAAGCACCTCGGTTGCATTGTCCCGTGACACGACAGCACGTCGACGGATACCCGCAAGGCACCAGCGGCAGCAACAAAAGCAGTACAGAATACTTGACCGCTGCAGCGACGCGTCGTCAGCCACAGACGTCTGAGATTGCAATGAATCCCCGAAGCGCTCGCTCTGCTCTTTTCGTGGTATTGCATTGATGAGCTTTTCTTGAATACGTATTGTTCACAATTGGAGTGAAGCAATGAGGGTCTACGGATGCATACCTAGTTTTCTTATTCTTGATTGTCTTTTATCGAATGGCTTCTTCGACTTGACATCGCAGGATTTCGTGAGAGATCGCCAGAATCGACATCACTTGCGAGGCCCTGAACGTAGCGTTCGTCAAATAATTGAGAACATGATCCAGTGTATTGGTAGAGGCGTCCGCTCTACTGCTTTCCTTGTGTGCAACATGCTCAAATCATGCATGCTTCAAGTTTTCCATGTTTTTGTTACGTAGCAGCTGTAAGGTACAGCAATTCTCGCAGCTGCATTTGCGAGGAAAATGATTGACATCTTAACTTGGCGACTGTTTCTAACGCGCATACCGAAAGATCTCAAATTTTGGTAACTCCAATCATCGGGTCGGTTCGAAAGGAAAATCCTCCACTGGCTGAGACAATTGACGAAACGAGTTTCGGCATCTGCTTGGTGCGTCTCACACTGTATACTTCCACCGTCTGCCGTCTTTTCTCGCAGCATACGAAAGGGTGCTGGGCTCGAGCTTGAAATCGACACAGCGATCGATCCTAGCGGAGCGGGTGTCAACGCTACCAACAAGGGCGCGTCATCGAATCGACTTTGTTCGATTTTCCCCAAGCCTGGAATTTCCTTTCGGTACTCGACTCGTACTGGGCAGCAATTCGTTCCAGCAATGCTCTATCAAGTGGTTTAGCGTGCACGTGCGCGTCCAGCGGACAGTCTACTCGTCCAGGGTATCACGCAGCACTAGCCCGCGATCGTAAGGCCCCGACCGGGTGCCGCAAACCATGGCATCAGGGCAAACCTTCCGAATCCATCGACGACATGTACGGAGCGATGAAGCACGCCTCGAAGTCGCAAAGGATCGCCCTCAGAGAATCAGGCGTGGTGGTGGACATCCTAGAGAACACCTGGCCGCGGTCAAGTGTCACCACTGCGAATGGCGTACCAATGCTGTATGCGAACTGGATGAGCATCTCAAACGAAGTGTAGATCGCAGCTTCTACCAGTGCATGGTATTCGTCGGCAACAGCCGGATACATCGTAATGGGCCTTTAAAACTGTCATGAGCATGCTTCGAGTGCTGCCAGCAGAACTGGTGCGACAAGGGCACCGGCGTATTGAAAGCCGGTGACAAGAGAGAGGCAATGAACGTAGCTTCGGAAAATGCCCCGCATATGCTATCGCTTCTGATAGCCCGAGGGTGCCAAAACTCTAGCTTATGCGCCAGTTTTGGATACCCGTTCCATTGTATTCCGATATGGACGTAGCGTCACCACTAGCACGGTAGTGAATGCTTTCATCGAGGTATCCATGGACAACATTGGAAAGAAACGCTACCTGAATCCAGATCAAGCGACATGATGCGTCTTGGACCGTGGGTTCGGAGCCGCAAAAACGCGGACGCAACACCAACTTGGATATGCTGCGCTCCAGCAGGGAACACGACGTTCCGCATGATACACGTCTCTTCCGAGGCGAGATGCCGCATCCTAGATACCGATGCGACGAACCTGGGCGTTGTCGCTCAGTAGCCTACGCATGATGCCGGACATCCTCAATGAAATGCCAGTCACAACTATGTGCGCAAAAAAACTCAAGCGACCGGATGGTGTTCGCAATCATTTGCGCCATTCGACGACTCCGCATCTCGCCGGATATAGAACAGAATATAACCGCAATCGCTAGAGCATGAACCGGTAACGCTCTGGCCACTCTCTGAGATGCCAAACACTTCCTGGAGGGAGTAGTCCTCCACAACCTCTACCTGGTCGTCGTCGTAGAGCATCCAGATGCCGCCGCTGCTCTTAGCCAGCGTAACATAATGTCCATGGCTGGGGCCTGCACCCACGTGCACCACCACAGAGAATAGCTCGTAGAGGCCATCCACGTCCTCGGCGTCATCACTGACGTTGCAAACGCGAAGCTCCATCGGAAACGAAATGCGATAATTCAGTTTCTTGTACAAGAGCTTCATGTTCGCCTCGAGAAATTTGAAACGCTTCAGATGCAGCGCCAGAACTTGAGGCACTCTGCGAATGAGCATGCGTTTCTCGGCCTCCTGCAGCGTTCGACAGACGTTGCAATAGAACTTGTCACCAGAACGCAACATCTCATGGGCAGAAAAGTTTCTTAAGCAGGCAGATATAGAACTATGCTGCTCAATATCAAGACTCAAGTCCAAAAAATGCTCTTCACGCCGCGTTATCGTCTCACAGCCCAGACATCGCGTTTCGTTGACGAGCTCGCCTTGGAAAATGCGCTCGACGAACGTTGTAAACTGCTCCTCTGAGCTCACGCCGCCTTGGCTAGGCTCAGACGCCAACAGGTGCATTCGGTGCTCCTCCTTCAAAAGTTCAGAGCACTGATTCAAAAGAAAATTCAAGAATTCATGAGAGTCGTGGTGCATGTAGCCTGCGAAGAGGTCACTCGTTTGTCGCACTCGGGCGATGAAGTTCCGCGGTTCAACCAGACCGGTGTACGTGGCGGTCTGTGGAGCCAGTACTGTGCCGTCAAGCACGCCTGTGTTCGGAGAATGTCGAGCAAGTGCCGCCACAGACACGCTTACAACGGGACCGTTCGAGTTCTTTCCCTTGAGGCCGTGGAGCTCTGCAAAGAGATCCGCCAGTGCTGTTAGCACGTTCTCCCGATACCCGGCTTGGTTATTGCGGTAGGGATAGTTGTCGGGGATCAGGTCGCCCAGCGCCACACCAGACTTGGTTCGACGTCCGCGTTCGCGTCGACGCTGCAGCTCGGCGAAGAAAGTCAAAACTTCCCGACGAAACGGTTCGCAGAAGTAAAGCGCTTGGATGATCGAGTTCGCGTAGCAAGTGTTACCGTAGTTTACCAGGCCGCAGTACCGTTCTCTTCGAGAGCTGGGGAGTGATCGAGCGTGGTTCTCGAGACGAGAACGCATTGTAACAGCCCCGTTGGCCATGGCTCGGTCGCTACGACTCGCTACGAGCCAAGCCAGATGCACAAGCTGACTCTCTGCACACACGGAAACCTGCGAGCCTTAGAGAAAAACGCCTAGAAGCTAACCGCTTCTCGCGCGAAGCCAAGTCCAACTTGCCGTGAACAAACCTACCTTTCCCGATCTCCAAGGGTAGACGCGTCTCAGGAAGTTGCTTTCAGACCGTTCAGCGTTGGCAGAAGCATACCTGGTGTCCAGCAGCAGGCTGTAGTAGGATGTACCAGATCGATCGATGAATCGCTGCGCGGGAGGCGTCTGACCTGCAAGATCAATAGGAAAGCAACTTGTTCTGGATATTTATGTATAAATAGGATTTTACTGGATGATCCTGACGTTACGATCGATCGATGAATCGCTGTGCGGGAGGCGTCTGACCTGCAAGATCAATAGGCAAGCAACTTGTTCTGGATATTTATGTATAAATAGGATTTTACTGGATGATCCTGACGTTACGATCGATCGATGAATCGCTGCGCGGGAGGCGTCTGACCTGCAAGATCAATAGGCAAGCAACTTGTTCTGGATATTTATGTATAAATAGGATTTTACTGGATGATCCTGACGTTACGGAAGCATCCGAGAACGCACGTCATTTTGCGGCTGTATATCCGGACGTGTTTCTTCAAACATCCTGCGAGGGTGCGAGCGTTGCTAGTCGTCATCGTGAAACCCACGTCAGTCCCGATGCAGATGCTCCATCCGTTCAAGGTTTCCTCTTCAAAGTTATCCAGAGGAAAAGAGACTTTATCCAGCGAGTCCAGATCTGGATATCCACTCAATACTGCTGGATGCGCAGCCGTTGTTGTCGCGTGCAGGCAGAACGGCTCTGCGATACCCATTCATAAACTTGCTTCAAGAGCTGGATGCCGAAGCGTGCGCGTGAACAAGGTCGCACCGTATGCAACGCTGGGGAAACTGCGACTTCAGTTCGCACCAATTGTTCCAATTGTCCTTCGCATGCGCAATTCGTTGTGCCGGACTCCTTTTTACACAAGTGCATGACGACGGGCGTTACCGTGCCTCAGCTTGTTTCCCTATCCAGCCAGTCTAGTTCAGCCGCGCTCTCCACTTGGTTCAACCTGGAAACTGCATTGCAATGGCAACGTAAAGCTTCGAAGCACTAACCAACACCCTGCATACTCAAGGCATGTATCGGCGAACGCACCGAACCTGCTTCTTAGCAAGCAACCTAGCCGCTCAAAGTCGACGGCAAGCGGTGCGCTGGCTGCACACGGGCCAGTCGGCGCTAGACTGGTGTCCGCGGACGCGCTCGTTTATCGCAAACGAGAGTCGCACTGACGCTTGCTGGCTTCGACCTGGTTCTCGATGACAGAGAAACCAACAGGAACACCCTCTAGTGATGGATCTGTGGTGACACCCTGGCAAGTCACCGGTGCAGTCGACTACGACAGGCTCATCGCCACGTTCGGCACAACACCACTGACCAGCACACTCGTGGAGCGCGTGGAGCGACTCACTGGCAAGAAAGCCCACCACTTCCTCCGCAGAGGGATCTTCTTCTCCCATCGAGACCTGGATCAGCTTTTAGACGCATACGAAAACGGTCAGCGTTTCTACCTCTACACCGGTCGCGGTCCCTCGTCGGAGGCGCTCCACCTTGGACATTTGATCCCCTTCATCTTCACTAAGTATCTACAGGACGCGTTTCGAGTCCCGCTGGTCATCCAGCTCACTGACGACGAAAAGTTCCTTTTTTCCAAACATGACGTAAGCTCACACCCGCTTGAAAGCTATATCCAACTCGGCCGTGAGAACTCCAAGGATATCATAGCATGTGGTTTCGATCGCGAACGAACGTTTCTTTTCGCTGATTCCGACTATATCGGCTGGCTATACCCGAATGTAGTTCGTATTCAACGAGCAGTAAGCTTCAGCCAGGTGCGTGGCATTTTCGGTTTTCAACACTCGGATAACATTGGCAAAATCGCGTTTCCAGCAGTGCAGGCTGCCCCAGCGTTTAGCTCGTCGTTTCCGCACCTATTTCCCACGAAGCAGCAGATCCCATGCCTGATTCCATGCGCGGTAGACCAGGATCCTTACTTCCGGATGACGCGTGATGTGGCTCCACGACTTGGTTATCGGAAACCTGCGTTGATTCACAGCAAGTTCTTCCCGCCGCTCCAAGGGGCCGAAGGCAAAATGAGCGCCAGCGATCCGAATTCGGCGATCTTTCTCAGCGACTCTGCCGCCCAGATAAGAAAGAAAGTGAATAAATACGCATTCAGTGGCGGGCGAGACACCGTCGAGGAGCATCGGCTCTACGGAGGGGATTGTGCGCGTGACATTGCATTCCAGTATCTGTGTTTCTTCCTGGAGGATGATGACCGACTTGAAGATATTCGCGAGGCCTACTCTACCGGACGCATGCTTAGTGGAGAGATCAAAGCGGAGCTCGTGCGTTGTCTACAACCCATGCTTGCAGACTTGCAGGCAAGGCGGCAAGCGGTATCCAATGCGGATGTGGAAGAGTTTATGCGTATTCGACCGTTGATCGTTGAATAGTGCGAGGCAGTGCATCGGTTGTTGCTCACAAGCGTTTCCAATGGATTGCGTTCGTGGCCTAATTCAGACAGCCAAGAATATCTCCTGTCTATGGTATTGCATGGGCGCTTGCTCACAGGGGTCTCCAGAGCATCAAAGATTCGTTTCTCATGCGCACAACGCGCTATCCGAGTTGCCTATGCGGAAATGCACCCCAAACTTCGCTGGAGATCAGCACTTGACATCATCTACCCGTCCAGAAAACGAGCGATGCTTCCCTCCAGCAGGGAGACCACGGAAGCGCGCCAGCATCATGCCATGGAACGCGTCAAGCACAAGGATTCGACATGCCAGCATGAGTGCTGCCTGTAGAGAGATACTCTAGAGCGCGCACCCGAAACTTGTGCAGCTGCTTAGCAGTGGACATGTAGGGCACGTGTGCTTGTGTTATTGTTGACGGCGCTTGCTTCTGGTGTCTGCGCTCGTCCCAGCGGTTGCCGTGAACGCGTTTACCTTCTATATAGTGCGGACGCACAGCATACCGTTTCTGAGCAGGACTCCACTCGCCCATGAACACCGCACCGTCGACCAGGAGCGTCGTACGGATGCTTCCGTTGCCAGGGTGACGCGATCGCTACGAGGCTTCGATGCATCGCAGCCGTGCCGAGTCGTTTCCAGCACACTTTACCGTTACTTGGAGATAAGGCGAATCGAAACGAGGCCCTGTTGCAGCGTTTCCCAGCGCTGACCTGCTCGAGCGCCGCCCAGCACAGTGCCTCTCTGGGACGACCGTCATCTACGCTACCGCTCGGGTACCTAGCACGGAAGCGTGCGCAACCCTTCGGCTTGCCCCCAATATACTAGAAATAGAAACCGCTATACAACGCCTGCCCTGAAACAGCGGTCAAAAACACCGTACAACATTGTAGGCAGGGCCTCGAACCGGATCTCCCAGTGAGCGACTTGCCTGGAGCGTCTCGAGCACTGCGTCCTGAACCCAACACGCTTCGGTTGCGCATGAAAGCAGAAATCCCCGCAGCGAGTCTGCTTGTTGACCGATTCTCATATATGCGCTCCACGTACCGTCAGTATCCATCAGTGGCGGCACTGCGACTGAGCGAAGAAGCGTCGCAACCATTGTTCATTGGGAACCACGACGCAGCAGCGAAGGTAGAGCTTTTGGGTTTCCACGAGCTCGGCAAAGGCCAACAGGGGCGGCGTCACATTCCTCAGGCAACTCGATGGATGTATCGAGGCAAGCGAGGCATCGGGTGCTGGGTTCTTCGACATCCGGCGCCCGACTCCGCGCCAAGGTCGCGCGAACGGAGAAAGCACCAGGTAGAAGGGCTGGCCACGAAACCACGTCAAACGTGCTATGTTCGTATAAAATCCACTCAAGAAGGCTAGAGTGATACGCTGCTCTAGAGGCAGTGTAATCGGGCTGGACGCACCTGCTTCAAAACCGCACTCGGACAGCCGAGGTGTTTGCTGCAGTTGCGATTTTCGTAGCGCCTCCAGGTGCAGCATGCGTTCCAGTTGGTGTCGAATGCTACGCGCTCGCCGAAGCGCCCGACACTGGACGAAATGCTGCTCGCACCATTCGGTGCTACAGGATGCAGCTGTCCACGCACTATACACCTGCAGCAAACGATGAATATCGCCAGCGGCTGCAAAGAGCTGCTCCTGTGCGCGGGAGGCAGCGAGTCGCTCCACGGGATCGCGAGGTCGAAGCCACACATCACCCCCGGTGCTGCTCTCGCCGGCTCCCACGGAAAGCATCGATACGATCGTTAATGCCTCGTCTAGGCACCGGAGGTCGACCGCTGCGAGTAGAAAGCGACCAAGACGCGGATCCAGAGGCAGCTGTGCGAGACGTGCGCCCACTGGAGTCAGCTGACCCGTTGCATCCTCTAGTGCAGCCAGCATCCAAAGATGCTGCATCGCAAGCACGAGCCGCGCTGCAGGAGGCGGATCCAAGAACTCCACCACTGGACGCCCGTTTCGGCGTTCGAGCAGCTCAGTAGCGCGCTCGATCACACCCAGCTGCAGCAAGTTCAGGATCAACTGCGACAAGTCCGTTCGGGAAATCTCCGGAATCGGTTGCGGCAAGAGCTCCTGCTCCCAAGAACCTCGTGAATAGAGGCGGAAACAGTACCCAGGAGCAGTGCGGCCCGCTCGACCTGCGCGCTGTCTAGCCGATGCCTGTGAGATTGGACTCAGAATCAGCCGTTCTACACCCGCTAGTCCGTTCGGGAGGAAAACTTTCTGTTTCGCTAGACCCGAATCGATCACATAACGAACACCATCGATTGTTAGCGAGGTCTCCGCAACATTCGTCGCAAAGATGCATTTGCGGGTGCCGGGCGCTGAACGCGCAAGCGCCTGCTGTTGCTGTGCGAGCGACATGTTCGCGTACAACGGGAGCACCACGAGACGACGCTTCGGAGAGGTGCTCACATCGAGCGCACGCTCAGCGGCTTCCGCACGTTCCCGAGTGATCCCAACAGCTGCCTCGACATCGTCCTGTCCGGGAAGAAAGGCCAGAATATCCCCATCGGCTTCCCGGAAGTGAATATCTAGGGCTAGCGTCACAGCCGCAGCGAGATAATCGGTGGCAAAGCGTCCACCGCCGCTGGTCCGCTGTTTCGGCATTCGCCAGCGAGGGAGTGGTACCCAACGTATCTCTACGGGATACGCTTTGCCGGGAATCTCCAAGACTGGAGCATTGGCGAAAAAAGAGGTGAAATGGCCGGCATCAAGTGTGGCACTTGCAATCAACAGACGCTGCTGGACCGTCTCGTGGGCGGCCTTCGCGTTGGAGTCATACAGACGGCGCTTCAGGACTGTGAGCAGCAGGTCGGTATGGAGGGAGCGCTCGTGCGCCTCGTCAACGATGAGAACGTTGTATGCAGACAGCGTTGGATCCATAGCCGCTTCCCGCAGCAGCACCCCATCCGTCATGTATTTGATTTCCGTTTCTGGGCCAGTGCGGTCATCGAAGCGGATGGTGTACCCGACTAGACCGCCCAGGGATGTTTGCATCTCTGCGGCAACGCGACTTGCAAGCCGAGTTGCCGCAAGGCGACGCGGCTGTGTGCATCCTATCCACCTGCCAACAACACGTCCACCGGGTTCTTCGAGCTGGGTGCTCGCTTCACCGCCATCAAAGCGATGACGATGACGACGACGAGTCCAACCTGCCTTCCAGAGAAACTGCGGGATTTGTGTGGACTTGCCTGATCCAGTTTCACCTACAACAAGCACAACAGGGAAGCGCTCAACGAGGTCAAGAAGCACTGCTTCGCACTGGGCGATAGGCAGTGCGGTACTGCCTGCCCCGGGAACCCAAGCAGTGCCTCCATGAGTCTCGTGCACGATGCCACGTGAAACTGCATTTCTAGTCATGGTGCTTTCTGGATCCTGATCAAGAAGACCGTAAACCTCAGCACGCGTCATTTCAGATACTCTGTTTTCGCATGTAGCCGCTGATGCTGCTGCAGGCTCTGAGCTTCGGTTGCGTTCCGCTTCTGCGCACATGGAGGCGTTTGGAGGACACGGCACGATGCTATTACCTGCGCATGGTAGACGGGATGCGTTCGGCACTGAGGGTATTTGGATTTGCCCCAAAGCGCGTGGCTCGTAGACATCGCCTGCGTTGTCTGTGCTCTTGTCCATGCGATGACTCGAGATGTGCAGTCTGTCGCCAGGTTCACTGTCGGCAATAGAAGGCACTGAAGTGCAGCGAATAGGCACGATATTCGGGGGAAAGGCTATCCGATCATGACTCGAATCCCTTGACCGGGACGCGATTCTTTTTGTTGCGTCTACGTTCTCTAATCCAATACCTGTTGTCACTTTTCCGAGTATTCTTTGCGCCGCCGCATCTGCTACTGCTGGTGCTGGATTAGTAGCCGGTGATTGCCGTTTCTTCCCACTTTGCAACGTTGTTTTGTCATCTGGAGAGGCCGTCTCGTCACCACCGACGGATTTCTGTCCACTACAAGCCGCGGAACGTGTTGATGCAGTGTTCTCGTCAGGTGCAGCAGTACTCGTAAGCGCACAAGTCCTTGTTGTTGAACGAATTCCTGCACCGAAGCCAGCACTACCGTGCTCCACATACCGTTCGATGCCCTCAGTAAGCGACAAAGAGTCCGAGGAAACCAAGTCTTTGCCGTGCTGAAGCCACCACAGCAGCAAGCCGCTGCCGTTTCTTGATGCACGGCAAAGTTCACCAGGTGTGCGCCACAGCTTTGGAACAGCCGCTTCCCAGAGACGAGGTCGAGACGACGAATCGCCAGAAAGCTCGGTCACAAGGTGCTCTAAAGAGCGGCTCGTGGATTCGCGTAACCCCAGCGTGTCCAAAAAAGGAGCCCAGCGGAAAGCAGCAGACACAGACCAGCGCCCAGCGGTATCCTGTGCGGCTTCATAGAGCTCGACACATGAACGCTCTGCTTCATCAGGGATCTCTCTATGGCAACCGCTGATCGACGATACTGTTTGCGGGTATCCAGCAGCCGCAGCTGCAGCTGCCAGTGTAGATGCCGCGCTGGCATCCAGTTGGTTCAGCGCGCCAAGCGTAAATCCAGTCCAGTCGACGCCACTGCAACTGCATGGACCTGCTTTCACGCTCTTCGGTTGACTCGGAACTATTTGCCATCGAGATTTGCGTTGACGCTTTCCAGTTTGTCCGGTGTCCGCGCCCAATGCGTCAGCTTTCGCCTCGGTGCACTGGACACGCACTTCTCCCGCCTCTCGTTGTGCAGCAACCCAGAGTCGCCAGCCGAGTGCTTCATCGAGCGTACCCGCAAGTTTGTCTCCAAACGTTCCCGAAATACGCTCCAGAAACACATTCACGCTGCCGCTTTCCAGTGCCGCCTCACGAAGTACATCGATGAGGTGCGGGTTACCGAGTCCCAGCAGGCAACGTGCCGTGCAGTTAAAGTCAACGCACGGCGACTCCGCTACCCCTACCATACCAAGTGCCGGAGTACAACCAGCCTCCGTCTCTGAAACGACGACGCCAAAAGCCCACACCAGCTTCAATTTGCTGGATCAGCGAACAACGAAACCTCTGTCATCCAAGTGCTTGGACGTCGAGGAAGCGAAACGGGTTGCTCGCACACCCTGGCTCGAAGGAACCTAGAGTATACACTTGAACGGACGCTTCGCGGCGAAGTTGATGCATTCACAGCGAGGCTTGTTGTCTACTGACGGCTGGGCAGCGACTGGTTCACGATTGTTCTTTCAGCGGCAAGAAGACCCAGCTTGTGGCTTGTCGGTTACAAAAGAGAGCACATGTGTCCATAGACGCCTTGCATACGTGAGAATCACTTTTCTTTATAGGGCTTCGAGGCGAGCAGGGTAGCGATCGCGGGTACACAGCTACGGGCGCCATGGCTAGCACGGGGGAGTCGGCGGCAGCCCTGGAGACACCGCTTGCTGCTGAGGCCTTCCGTGAAATGCTCAAGGACTTGGATACGAATGCTGCTCCTATGATTAATGCTTTGGCTTGGATAGCACTCGAGAACGAAGACGGAGCTCGGGAGATTGCAGCGCTGCTGCTAGAGCGCCTAGAGCGAGGCGCGTCCGCGCTACAGTCGGACAAACGAGCAAACTCGCGAACATCATCCCTAGACAAGGTATCGGGGGCAAAGGATAGCGCGGTAGCAGTCTCAGAAGACGCCCTACTCGCAACGCTCTACCTGATCGACTCGATCATCAAAAGAGTCGGTCCTTTCCTAGACGCTGCGCAGCGGTATCGGAGCTATCTCCAGGAGCAAGGTCTGGCGGCGCTGTTGCGACAGCTAAGGAAAACCCATACCGCACTTGCCCCGAGAATTGACAAGCTTGTAAACCTGTGGCAAGATGCTCGATACTTTGGACGAGCGTTCACAGAGCAGGTATTCGAACGCGAACGAGATGCCCCGTCGGTGCCGGCATCCTCAGCACCGTCCACAGAGCCTGGTGCTCCGGAGCGAGCATCGTTGCAGTCGACCGGCACACCCACGGCCAGTGCTTGGTCTAGCGTACAGCTGGCGCCGTCGTCGAGTTCCATGGTGGAAGCAGGCCGTTTGCCAGATGCCAGTGGACCGAACGCTGACATCCAAGTCGCCTCGGAGCGTTTGATTCAATTCGTCCAGCAAGGAATCCTACCACCAGCAGAGGATGTAACTCTCTTTGATCGTCTCGTACAGGCGCAGCTGAGCGTGCTGGGTCCCCGCGACTGGTCTTTGCGGCAGTATCTGGAGCAGTTGCGGATGCAGATGCAGGTTGCCATCCGCTCTCTCGCTGAGGCTAAAAGAGCTTCCTGGATGGGTGCAGGCCGGGCGCCCGGCATGACCCCCGATATGCCTGGTGCGCTCATCGGCGGCATACAGCAAACGGTACCGCCTTCTGCGGCGGTGCCTTCGACGTTGCCGTACGGGGCTGTTCCGCCGGCTTCGTTGCAGCGACCTCTTCCAGGCTCGAACTGGAACCCCATGGAGCACTCCGCTGCACCAGGCTATTCCCTGAACTGGTCAGTGCCGGGCACAGCGGCAGCGGTCTCTTTCTGGGGCGGCGGAACACATACCGCCTCAACGCACAGCCACACGAGTGCGGTAGGCGCACCGCCGAGTACTGACGAGGCTGAAAGTGTCTCTTCGGGAAGCGAGCGTCCACGACGGAAACGGCGTGAGCGCTGTGTTAGCTTTTGTGACATCAAACGAATTTCACCATCGCACGCTGTTGAACAGCTCTACAACAGGCTCCCATTAAAAGCGGATGGTACGGGTATTCGGTTTCGGACGCGGGCACAGCTCCGGGATCATTTGGACTGGGTGTTCGCGGAGAATCAGCGGACACGCCTCCGTCAACGCGGTGGTATGTCGCGAAACTGGTTCATGAATGCGACTGAGTGGATGCAACATGCAGGTGGATATCCTGGTACCGGTTTCGAGTCGCCGCCAGCTGATGCAGTAAGTGGCGGTCTGGCTCCCTCTCGCGACGCGTTCGTGGAAGCGGGGCTCGTGTTTGCAGCACCAGCCTCCTCGGATACGGAAACGAACTTGCGAGGCACCGGTCATGATAACGTGGCAAGCATGGCGACGGAGGTGAGCAGTGACCGAGCGCGACGCCTTGCCGACGGCTCTGCTGCGCCTGCTTCAACATCGGAGGCGATTCCGGCCATTATTGAGGACGCGGTTTGTCCGGTATGTCACGAAGAACTTGAGACTTTCTATGATGCCGAGAGAGATCAGTGGCTTTGGCGTGATGCGGTCATGGATACGGAAACCGGCTTTGCGTTCCATCGTCAGTGCTATGGCGAAGGGGTTAATTTGCTATTAGATGAACGTGCGGAGCATACCGCAGCAGCAACAGAAGAAGAAGAAGAAGAAGAAGAAAGCCCAACAGCGTCCGAGTCGGCGTACCCAGCGAAGCGTCAGCGTTCCAAGTCCGGGGACGAGCCCGGGAAATCCGAGTTGTTCGCTGCGGCCACCGTTCCGCAAGCTGCTGTGGAGTATGAAAAACTGCATCAGTCGCATCATCAGCTCGCTGAGGAAAGCAGGTCGGTTTCACAAGGCGACACAGCCGCTCGTGATCGTAATGCATTGCTTCAGAATGCTGCAAACACGTCAACTGATGCCCGCAAGCTGAATGAGCAGCTGCTACCGCACACGCTTGAGTCGTCAAGAACAGAGCGGCAACCTCACGTTGTTGGGGATGGATCTCTGGCGACAGAGCGATTCACAGAGCCTTCGTGCTCAGCGGAAGCAAGTTCCTCGCAAGCGTTGCGGCACTCGGATGCAGAGGAGCTAGAGGCGCTTACCGTTCGAGAGCTGCGAGCACGCCTCGATCGTGCGGGTGTTCCTCATCGACATCTGAAACGAAAGGCAGACTTAGTAGCAGCGCTCGCGGCGGATGCAACGAGCGTCGCCCAGGAGCATCCGTAAAAGGTTGAAAAAACCAAAGTCGCGGGACTCCGAGGCAGCGTCTCTTATGATGGCACGAGAGTTTCGGTGTTTATCGGACGCGCTTCCGGGACGGATGCTGATAGTGGCTGCCAGTCTGACGCTCCACTGAACAGGAGCGCGATTCACTGCAAGAGTTCCGGGCCTCGTGTGTGTGTGTGTGCGTTGCGCTCTGTGAAGGCCTGTGGATCGAGGAGCTTGCACGCGCACCGTACGGAAGGAGCGTTCTCCTTCGACCTTGGCGGAACGGGTACGGCGCTCTAGATCACAGAATTGAAAGTAGAGCGTTTGCCTGCATGTGCTGCAACGTTGCCGAAACGCTCTAGTGCTGCACGATGAGCTTCCAAAGTGACGTCATTTTTCACGACGCAGAATGCCAGGTTACGCATCTTGGTTCCGGGAATGCGGCGGCTTCTCTCAAGTCAGATGAAACTTCCCACAGGGTACTGCTCGCTTTGTTCCTGACCTGCAATTTTTTACTGAACATGTTTGAGAGATACAACTTTGGAATTCCATGGACAGGAGTACAGACTTGCGGATACATATGTGATTTTAGGGCTCTGATTTGTCGCTTCGTATGGGATCGTTCGAAGCGTTGTTGCGGGGTTTCGTTCCGCCGCTGTCATCGAGTTGATTCGCGACGCCCCCGAACACGGGTTCGTAAGCTACCGGGTAGCATCATTCAGCTCATACGTACAGGCCCTCACTCTTCTTCTTCTCATTTCGTTCAGAATCACCAAGAGACGAATTCTACAAGTTTTCGATCTATCAGTTTTCCCCTTTGCAGTGAGCCGGTGTCCGAGCAAACGTGGCGCTAATGCATCCGATGGATACCATGAGCAGACAGGAGGGAGAAGAAGCGAAGCTGGCCGGCGATGTGGAGTTCATGAAGCGAATTCTATGTCTTTCGTACGGAGCGTCGGCGGCATTCACGAACCATTGGAGGAACGAACAGGAAACGTGTTGCGGGACGCAATGCTGTCCGTAATGAAACAAGTACCAAGAAGAAATCCTGGGCTGGCGAGGAACTCGAGCGATTCCGATCCGTCCACGCTCGAATCGTAACAAGCGATGATGCATACTCCAGCGGAATCGATCGCTGCGATGACTAAAGTCCGAGTCCAGAATCCTTGTTCATGTGATCACAAATGGCAGTTTGCCGCTGATAGCATATCCAGCGCGGGGTATCGTGTTGCGGTGACATCTCGGTTAGTAGCTGGCCCCAAAGAAATCATGATTTTGCCTTCGAGCGAAATCGATGATTTGACGTGGAAACTTCACTGAATGCTCGGCAAGAGCTAGTGAATGAGTCGCCAAGCAACGACGTTGCGTTTGTCCGTCATCGATCCAAGAGCGCGCATCGCAGCTCCAAAGGTTGCATTGGAATAAAATTATGGAATAATTGAAGCATGCATGATTTGATCATGAGACAAGTTAGGAGCTGGGAAGCGTGGAAGCCTTTGCATACAATTTGGATCATGAGATTGATGGTCTACGAACCGTGGTGCGATGTCATCGCAAGCCATCTACATCACGTTGCCGTGTCGAATACCGCCTGAAAAGCGGTGAAGGAGCCATCCCGAACAGACAACCGAGAACTCTAAAACGGCATGTAAATCCACAAGTTCCTACGGATGCATATCGAGTATCGAGGTTTTCTATCTCAAATAGAACAGTAAGCAGTCGAAAAGAATAACAAATCGAGCAGTTCCGTGGACCAGGTGAATCTCCGACACGAGCGTACATAGCGCACATGCGCGGAAACCATATACGGTCTCTTTCTACCCATTTATTGATATTCCTTCACTGAAGCAATCGTAGAGACAGGGCAAGCGCGCCACGGCATGGTCTACTGCTCCAGTGCGCGCCCTGTAAACGAATACTTTTCTCTAAAGCAGTTTCGCACTGACGAGGCAGGTAGCGTCCATCGAGCGACAGCGCTGTAAACGCCTGCGAACTCGAACATGCCGCCACGTAAGCGCAGGACAACTGAGCTTGAACGTTTGGGCGTGCACCTCGAGGAAAGCGTGTCGGACGCTGTACCCGTGCGACGTCAGGTGCGATCACGGACGACGGAACGTGTTCGCGGAGGCCGGCACGATGATGAAACAACGGAGCAGGTGCATTTGACGGGGTCAGACACATCGGATACACAGAAGCAGCCAAAGCCTCTGCCAGTTCAGCAGAAGCAGCCCAGAGCTGCCGTATTGCAGACGCCGAAAGAAACGCTTTCCGAGCAGCTTGATCGTGCGCTATCTCCGTTGCTCCCGTTTCTCTCTTGGCCTCTGCATGATTCGAAAGATTCTGAACTTGAAGATGCGCACTGGCAAGCCCAGCTGGAAGCCGCTGCGACCCAAACTGAGCATTTCGTGGAAGAGCTGGGAAAAGATGCGTCCCAGGAATCAGGAATTGACGCAGCACTCGCCCAGGCGCTCTGGTGTCTCTATCTCGCGAGCGCTAGCTCTTTTGAAGCAGAACCCAAGCGCAGCGTCGTGACTTGGCCAGATGTCGCACGAACGCGGTGGACCCAGCTCCTGCGGCGCCTTCTGCATCGGAACTTGCTTAGCAAGGCGGTTCTCGTGCGTTGGCTCCCGCCTGAGAGCTGGCAACAAACCGGTTTGGTGAGCGAGCTCGACGAGCCGGCACAGTGGACGCGGTCAGTGCGGCGACTTCATACCCGGATACATTATACTCAACCAGTGTACCAGGTTTTCCGGGAACAGCCGCTAGGTTTTGCAAGTCTGCTCAGTGCTTTCACAATCTGGATGGAAAACGCAGATGCCTTTTCTACTGACACCAAACTAGACGCATCGAGCAACATGAAACCCGATCACGCCCTAGATGCGATCGTTAACGAGCATCTATCGACTTTTCACATAGAAACAAACCGAGCATACGACTTGGGCATCCAAATGCTGATCGCTATCCATGAATGGAAACTGCGGCAGCATCGAAAGGCTGCACTGCTCAACTCGGGGCCTGCGGCTGGCCCTGGAGCTGAACTGCCGCAGCCACGAACGCCAGAGGAGCAGCAGCAGCAGCAACGTCACTCGCTGCCCGATTCCGGTGTCTGTATCCGTTGCCGGACGCTAGTCGAGATCGAACAGGCCTTGATCAACTGGCTACGAGGTGTCCCGTCTCGTAACGCTGCGCAGCTCTTGGGGTTCCGGCTCCAGCAGCTGCAGTCCGCTGCGGCCTGTGTGACGTACCAAAAAGCGGTGCCCGAAGAGCGCCTACCGGAGGCAGTGTTTCTGGTGGCCGCACGTCTCATTCACGAGAGAATCGTCTCACTGGAACAGCTGTGGCCTCATGTGGTGAACGCGGATTATGAGGACGCCGCCAACGTCGGAACTGACGCAACGCTAGCAACGAGTGGGCAGACATCGACAACCGCGTCGCCACCGCCAAAACAAAACACTGCTGCAGATGCGCGTTCAGCGAGGGCAGCGCCCATAGACCCAGCGAGCGCTGTCCAAAGCAAGCCCTGGGATGAGCTGGGAGCCTTCATCACTGCCCAAACGAAAGCACTTGCGCGCGTGCGCCTGGTTGAACGCGACTGCAGCAGAGAGCAGGCGTCAGCATCGGAGCGGGGTTCGCAGGCATCAGCGGCTACGGCCTCGCGCGAGACAGACAACGCTACCAAAGCGGTCGACGCCGTCTACGATGCCCTGAGCATGCGAGGCATTCTTGCACCAATAGCTGGCGAACTTGCTCTCTTGGCTGCACTGATCGACTATGATGAGTTGCATCTGGTCGAAACCTGGATCCAGCGTGTGTGGCTGGCAGACCTGACCGAGAACGCTACCCTATGGCACTGCCGGCGGGAGCTTGTCTACGCAGCTGCTCCGCTTCGATATGCCCTGTTTGCCTACATCATGCGTCATATTAGTCAAGTTACGGGAAACGGATCCCGCGTCGTGATGGCGACCGGCGCTGACGCTGCCGCGGCTGAGCCCAGCGACGAGAACAACCATGCCAACGACACCAGAGCACTGCTTCTTCGTGTTTGGCGCCTGCTCGGTGGTCATCTCGTTCAGCGTCCGGAGCTTTTCAAGGCGATGTGGTCTATTGTGAGCAGTACGAGAGCAGTGAAGCGTGCTGATCCTGCTGTTGATGCGCATGAAGCACAGGTAGATTCCACAGTATCCGCCTTCTGGGCGGGTGACGGAATTCTTCCTTGCTCGCCTCTACTTGCTGTGCTGTTCTCCCAGGGGAGCGCGGCGGTTCCAGGTTGGCTCTTCGGAGATGCTAACGCTGCACTTTCCTCGCTGCCCTATGCCTACCGTTATGCTTTGTACCTGAATGCCTGTGCGACCTGCGTGCGTCTTTCGAGCTCAGCTGAGCCACGTGCTTCCGTACTGATCCCGTTCTGGCATGCCCTGTACCGAAGCATGAGTCGACGTCTGCTACGTCGACTCGCCGGCGATACGATTGGTTACATTGCCAAGTCGCTCGAGCCGATGCTCTACAGTGAACCGTGGGCTGTAGCGCGCATCATCCTGGACCAAGTTCAAAGCTACGATAACCTCGTGGAGCCTGTTGTGGAGATGCTTATGTGGCTGTTGCGAGCTCGGACGGACCTCAGTTCCGCCTCAGACGGGGAGCGAGTGCATGCGCTCGCTTTCGCGCTCGATGTCTTCTTCGCGCTGTTCGTCGAGGAATTAGCGGGATCTGCACAGAACGGAACCCAAAGACCTCGCATTCGCTCTCAAGAAAGCGGTGGCAGTCTGGCGAGCTGGTTCCTCAACACCATTGAACTCGTTGTACAGCTCAGTCGGCGCATGGTAGAGCACCTTGCTGCACTTTTGCCGTCAAATGAGAACGAGATCCATGGCGACGAAAGCGTCGATCCGGCGTTCACTCTGCAGCAAGTGCTGCAGGACTGCTGGCGTGCGCTCTTACAGCTGGCTGAAAGGCGCATCATCCGGGGTGATTACGCATTCTACGCGCTCATTCAGCGAGCCCTGGAATGCATGGGCGGCATTCAACCATGGGATGATGAGATGCTCAACAACAGTGGTCTAGAATCGCTGGCAAGGCCAGCGATTGAGCAGCCAACAAACGCCGAGACATGGCGTTTCCTGCAGACGGTGTTTGAGCCAGAGACGGCAGACGCAAGCTCCCCTACGCTTGCGCTGCTCGTGGCACTCGACGCTGCCAAACATGAGTTGCTCCAGGAACTCGCGGCTGGCAAGTGGCCGCTGCGGACGGCTACCGTGCTTCTAGATGCCCTGCATGCGACTTTTCTCCAACTGGCCAGTTTCGGAGAGAGGCAGCGCGCGGCCTCGACAACGGTGACACAGTTGTCTAGTACAGAATCTGCATCGACCTGTTCCGCTGAACGTTCATCATCTGCACCGAGTCTGGGTCTCGAGAAAATCGGCGACTCACTTTGCATGGAAAGTTTCCTGTGCTTGTGTCGCATGTGGGGATACAGTCGTCCGTCGGCACCACTGGCCGAAACATCTCGAGTCGACGTGCTTGAGCGGCGGCTTGGCGTTATGATAGCTGAAGCCGACACTCACCATCAAGATCGCTTGCGCAAAGCCGGGGTCGCGAGCTTTGCCGAGCTCGTCTCGCTTGAATGGCTCCACGCTTTCTGGCGCAATGAACAGCCGCCCGACGGCCCGAAGTCCTGCGCCTTGGGCACGCGACCGTTTGACGACATCGTCAACGCGGACAACGACCCCGAGCAGCGGAATATGCGCATACAGATTGTTGCCGAGTTTCTCCTCGAGCGCTGCTTCCTGCCGTGGGTCCTGATGAAGCCAGCTGCCTACAACAGTGCCATTGCGTGGATAGAGTTGCTTGCGCAGGATCCAAATCCGACGCCCTTCAATGTGCTGCTCCTGCTTACACTTCTTTTCAAGACAGCTTTTCTGCAGATCGTGGGTATGACCCGCCTAGAGTGCATTCGCCTCGCTCGCTTCGTGCGTCAGGCGCTGCGTCTCACGGATCGATGGCTTCGATACGGACCCGATGCGTGGCAAAGATATCGCTGTTCCAGGGTGACTTTTCAGGGGCGTGGCGGTACTCCGTGTCAATGGGCGCAGTACGTCCTCTGGCACGGAATCATGCGCGAAAAGATGCTCAACACAGTCTGTGAAGCGCTGGAGAAGCTGCCCGAGTCGCTGGTTCACGATCCCTCAATGCAGGACGCTAACGCGGGGTCGCCGCTCCTGTCCACGACGACGGCAAGCGCACCAGGCCCTGAGGATGCGCCATCCCGAACCGATTCGTTGGAAGAGCACCGCCACATGACGCTGGGCAATATGTTGCGGGCGTTGAACGTTATGGTAGAAGAGTTCCCGTCGCGTAACCAGACTGCTTCTGAACGTATGGAAAAGGCACTAACCAAACTAATTGAGCACGAGCAGAACGCGACCGAGGATCAACAGCACACCGATATCCTGACGCTCGCAACAAGCTACCTGGGCCACCTCCGCAGTCGTCAGCGTTGCGCCGCGGCTCGCCAGCGGGCAACAGCGCCACCCGCAGCGAGCAGTGTACCGGCCACGTCCCGTATGGGATCCAAGGAGCGCGCCACAAACGGCGCGCTCATCGAGAAAGCGTCGTCCAAGCACCTAGATGTGTCCACAGAGGCTGCGGCCGCTACGCATCAGCCGGACAGTCGTCACAAGACAGCGCCCGATCACCAAACCGGGGCGGCAGCGCAGCGGCGCTCTGACGAGACGCCCCAGCGCAACCCTGATGGGCGTCGTCCACAGCGCGGAGCCCGCACATCGAGGCCTTCGAGGGTGCGGCATTGGCGCGGCAGCGGGCGCCCAAGCGCGGAGTCGAGTCACCGCACTAGCGCTCGCGGGAACCAGCTGGACCCAAAGGACGTATCACAGGCTCGTGCTGCTGCGTCGACGGCATCACAGCGTCCACACATGCGCCAAGCGCGGTCGCAACCTAGTGGAGCTCCTTACGACACCGCTGAAGACAGCAGTAGTTGGAAAGGCTCTCGGAGGACCCTAGCGACGCAGCACACCGGCAACGAAGCCGAGCGTCACCAGCAAGCTCCTTCGAGCGAAACCTCAACGAGTCATCGAATGCAGGCATCCTTCCAACGCGCCCAAGCCCGTTAGGCTGCTCGAGACGTGCTGAAACCGAGGATTTATTGCCGACGTGAGAGAGAAAGTTCACCAGGACACGTGTCGATGCACGCATGCACGCATGCATGCCACCAGGAAGCATCTGGAAGCGCATTGTTCAGCTGCGTGTCAGTGATGCACATGCATAAACGGACGTATGCATACGTACGAACAGGAAGCATCTGGAAGCGCATTGTTCAGCTGCGTGTCAGTGATGCACATGCATAAACGGACGTATGCATACGTACGAACAGGAAGCATCTGGAAGCGCATTGTTCAGCTGCGTGTCAGTG
>Ga0078972_1005929_pt1 | contig 30057 bp, 18 predicted proteins | sample YelNatPaOPGAMG01_FD_67568 | JGI IMG/M metagenome (GOLD analysis project Ga0078972, IMG submission 67568) | Hot spring thermophilic microbial communities from Obsidian Pool, Yellowstone National Park, USA - OP-RAMG-01 (SPADES assembly) (version 2) | ecosystem: Environmental > Aquatic > Thermal... | reverse complement strand
TTCTCAAACCCCCGTTCAAAAAAGTAGACAGTGAGTGCCAAAGAGGTCAAAAATTGCGAAAACAGTTCAAAATCGAAACTCAAACCCCCTAGGGTTTTTGCAAGAAATTAGGTTTGAGAAATTTTTCTAAAGAATTTTTCAACAAAGTACTTGATTTTGAAATAAAAATGCATATTTTTGCACATAGAAATATACTGTTTGAATCGAACCATAGTGGAATTGTGACTTCCCGGGGCTTAGGGTTTTTTTAGGTGGTTTTCTCGTTTGAATCGAACCATAGTGGAATTGTGACGACTTCACAGCCACCTCCCTATTTATGTTCTAAAATGGTTTGAATCGAACCATAGTGGAATTGTGACGCAGCAACATTTCAACAAATTTAGGACTGCTGCCATGTTTGAATCGAACCATAGTGGAATTGTGACGGAGGTTGCTATAAAAATGATATTTGCAGGGCGGTACTGGTTTGAATCGAACCATAGTGGAATTGTGACCCTTGGCCTCCTCGAGACTGGTTGGTAGTTGGCCGAACCAGGTTTGAATCGAACCATAGTGGAATTGTGACCGTACTTCTGCAGCCGGCTTTCCTCCGTAGGGAATGAGTTTGAATCGAACCATAGTGGAATTGTGACCATTGAGAGTGTTTGTCTACAGTGTGCTGTTCTTGAGTTTGAATCGAACCATAGTGGAATTGTGACTTTCAACAGGCAGATCTTTCCAATAGAAGTAATAATGTTTGAATCGAACCATAGTGGAATTGTGACTGAAAATATTAATGCTAAGTCCATGTTACTCCTCCTATGTTTGAATCGAACCATAGTGGAATTGTGACGCTCTCCAAACTTATTTCTAGTTATTGTTAGTTCCATGTTTGAATCGAACCATAGTGGAATTGTGACGTTGCACAGCTTGTAGAATTCTTCTCTTGTCATAAGTTTGAATCGAACCATAGTGGAATTGTGACACCGCCTACTGAGATGCTAAAGACCTTGATTTCCTTTGTTTGAATCGAACCATAGTGGAATTGTGACACCTGTCAATTAGCATAAATTCTACTGTTTTCATTTTGTTTGAATCGAACCATAGTGGAATTGTGACTATCACTTAATATTTTTTTTAATGTCGTTTTCGTTGTGTTTGAATCGAACCATAGTGGAATTGTGACGCAGCAGGTCCTCCACCCTGCTCTTGGACTTGTCGAGTTTGAATCGAACCATAGTGGAATTGTGACCCCTTGTTTTGGATTCTATAATTTCGCTGTATTTTGTTTGAATCGAACCATAGTGGAATTGTGACTGCCCACTCGAGCTTCCAGCTAAGACTTCTTACCTTAGCGTTTGAATCGAACCATAGTGGAATTGTGACTAATTCGTATAGTCTGCCTTTATTTTCCCGCCGACTGTTTGAATCGAACCATAGTGGAATTGTGACCATAGCCCCCGAGTTTGGGGTCGAAAACGGAAATTGTTTGAATCGAACCATAGTGGAATTGTGACTTTGAACTATTTCAATTAATTGGTCTTTTAATTCATTCAGTTTGAATCGAACCATAGTGGAATTGTGACGTAATATCCTACATCAATGTTGCGGCATTCATCGCGTTTGAATCGAACCATAGTGGAATTGTGACTGAATTCGAGGATTTCACTGCTTAATTCCTTGAAACGTTTGAATCGAACCATAGTGGAATTGTGACTCAATATGCTTTAGCATTACTTCTTCCCTTGACACAAGTTTGAATCGAACCATAGTGGAATTGTGACAAGTAACTCACAGAAGTAGATGCTGATGGTCTATTCAGTTTGAATCGAACCATAGTGGAATTGTGACTCATTACTCCTCCTTGTTTTTATTCAACTGATAAAGCTGTTTGAATCGAACCATAGTGGAATTGTGACCTTAATTGTTTCGGCATAAAGAAATCTTGCCCGCAGTAAGTTTGAATCGAACCATAGTGGAATTGTGACAATGTGTCACGTTACCTCCTTTAATAATTGTTGTAGATATGTTTGAATCGAACCATAGTGGAATTGTGACTTTGGGTTGCTTTATCTATTGCAGCTTTTGTGTCGGGTTTGAATCGAACCATAGTGGAATTGTGACACCGCCAGTTTCGAAAAAATTATTCGCATGACTTCTGTTTGAATCGAACCATAGTGGAATTGTGACGTTTCAGGACGGTGATTTGATATGACCAATAAGTATTGTTTGAATCGAACCATAGTGGAATTGTGACTAAATTTAACTCTTAATATTTCAGTTTTCATGGTTTTAGTTTGAATCGAACCATAGTGGAATTGTGACCAAATGAAAAAAATACATCAAATAAAATACTTAATGTTTTAGTTTGAATCGAACCATAGTGGAATTGTGACATTACTTTTTTCCGTGAGCCAGGCCCTGCGGCTTCGGGTTTGAATCGAACCATAGTGGAATTGTGACGAGGACAAAGCTATCGTCGAAGTCAGGACCGCCATGTGTTTGAATCGAACCATAGTGGAATTGTGACACTGATGGTCTGCTGTTCTTTCTTTACCTGACTAACTTGTTTGAATCGAACCATAGTAGAATTGTGACCCATGTATTCCTTCATGGCTTTTTTCCACAGTTGCAGCGTTTGAATCGAACCATAGTGGAATTGTGACTTTATCGTAAGTCCACAAATCTGATGACTGAAAGCTGTGTTTGAATCGAACCATAGTGGAATTGTGACTTATCGATGATTCCGGATTTGATGCGCCCCTTTAACAATGTTTGAATCGAACCATAGTGGAATTGTGACTATCATAGTAAACTTTGCAGCCAAGTGCTTTCGCAAAGTTTGAATCGAACCCCTGTTCGCCTCTGGCGAAATAGTGGAATTGTGACTCCTGCCTACGCTAAAGCTTCGGCAGGTTTACCTTCATTTGACTCGAAATCCTGTTCGCCTCTGGCGGAATAGTGGAATTGTGACTCCTGCCTACGCTAAAGCTTCGGCAGGTTTACCCTCATTTAACTCGAAATCCTGTTCGCACCTGGCGGAATAGTGGAATTGTGACTTCCAGTCCGCCTTATCGCCTAGAACATTTATCGCATCCAGTTTAAATCGAACCATTATAGAATATAAAACTGAGCGGTTCTTTCGCACATTGAATTAAATTACTGTCCGACTTTCACGAAATAGTAAAATCATCACTGGCAATTCCTCTCTAAGAGAATTACATCCCCAAAAAGTTTTTAAATCTACCCCCCTTCCTTGCTTATACTAAAAAACACAACAAAGTTTATCTTTGACCAAAGATTTAACATTACCCTCATTTACAAGGATAGACAAGCTATCTGTTAAAATTGCTCTGGACTTATCACTAACAATTCTTCAAGAGTATTCATCTACTCAAAGACATTTAGGAATATCATTCAGCAACAGCATAGTTTTACTCTAAAGACAGGAATATTTCCTTACAGATATTCTTTGTCTTAAAAGTTCTATCAACTTTGGTGGAATTTAAGGATTAGTTTTTCGGATGGAAAAACATTTACTTGGCGGATTTGTTGAGAAAGTTCTTTCTTGGTAGGCTTATAGTCATTTAGAAACATTCCCTTGGAGGCTAAGCATACTCTATGTTCTGAATTGCTTAGCCAGAAGGGTTTTTGAAAACTACCAACCGAAAAATTTTTGTTGTATTACTTCAATAAAATCATTTTTATCATTTGATCCTTATTAGTATGCATGCGTACTATATAAGTTCCACTAACTAATCCATCTCCATTAATATGCATTTCATAAATACCAGCCTCATGATAATAATCCTTAATTACTGTTTTTACTTTCTGTCCTAATATATTATAAATTTCTATTGTAACATTTTCACTTTCTGGCAATGAATATCTTATTGTAGTGCTATTATTGAAAGGATTAGGATAATTTTGATATAACTTAAAATTATAAGGCATCATGTTATTATTCTTTTCTTGTACACCTGTATTAAGTGGATTTTTACAACGTTCCATACGCTTTGCAAAATCAGTCAGATAATCTACACGCCATTTATTTACTGTTTTGGCCCCAATATGCTCGCCTTCTTTCAACTCATTTGAAGGATCATCTGTCCACCAGTTCGGTAATTCTGCTGCTGGGTGCAGTTTATTTGTTTCTGGAGTAGGATATACAGTTATACTGCCTGTTTTGTTATTCAAGTCTGGTATATTGCTAATTATTTTATAACTAAATTTCCCAGCATTTTTGGGAGAAAAAAGGAATATAACTGTGTCTTTTACTACAAATCCAGTAATATCTCTATCTATCCTCATTATTGCTTCTGCATTTGAAACAGTTGTCGTATCAAACGGTATATGCAATTCAAGCACACCAAACACTTCCATACTATCAGTGGCAGTTGTGAGCCTTTTAAAAAACACATAGGGACGCTTCCATGCTCGCACGTATTGACCACCCCAACCAGGTGAAGAAGGATCTTCGGGGTTTCCATTAATAAAACGAGCTAATGATGGCGTATCGCCCATTTTTAGTTGGTCTGATTTAGAATAAAAGAAGTCCCCTAATGCTCCAAAACCTTTAACATGAGTACTTACAAAGGCAGTATTGCTCCATTCTCCAGTTTGGTTACCTCCAGTAAACCAGCCACGATATGTTGCATTGGATTCAATGAACCATAACTCCGGGAAATTTTTAACTATGTACTGATATGCATTAACTGACCACTTTTTATTTGGACCACCAATCCAGTAAACACGGAGTTTCGGCAAAATTTCTGGTGCATCATGCAAAGCCTGAGCTAGGTCTTCAAGACCTCCCCAAACAAGAACATGTAGAGGTCTGGGATCATCTCGCTTTGCACAAGCTATAATCCATTTAGACCCTTCCGTTGGTTCACTAAAACCAATAGGACTAACAATATCTATTGCCCCTTGTTTTGTAATTTTACGTAATGAATCAGGTGGAGGATAATCAGCAGAATATGTTATAAGATTGGGATAATCTTTTTCATACGCATCAATGACTTTAAGAATATCCTCCTTCCGTCCATCTCCACTTGGAGAAGAAATAATTCCTTCAATATCAAATAAATCGGCGTAAACGAACAAGTGTACCATTGACTGAAAATCGTCAAAATCTGATCCCCCTATATCTGAACTAACAATAATACGAGGTTTTTTTTGGTTGCCATCCCCTAATGCACTGCTAATTATAAAAGGTATCAAAAACAATGTTATAAAAATATTAGACTTCATACTTTTCCTCCTTTAATAAACTTCTATATAAAACTCATTTTGGAATAGGTAGAAAATGTTACGATAAGAATAAGAATCATATATCTCTCAATTATTGTAACAATAAAAAGCGGTTAATATATAGAAAATAGTTTTACTTACTTTCCCAAAAAATTATAAAAAAATAATCTTCATATTTAATGCTTATTATAACGAAAAACGTAATTTTACTACTATTTTTACTACTTAGGTTGCACAGGCTCAAATAATTTTGAAATTTTAGCTGTATAAAAGAAGTTTTATACTTTGTATCTATAACATAATCATTTAGAAGAGAATTAAAGTAAATTTCAACCAAGTTATAATCTCTATTAAATTTAGCCGTCTTTCAAGAGAAAGACGGCTAACATTAACTCAACTTTATTAGACATTACTTAATAAGTAACATTTTTTTAGTTTGTGTAAAATTGTTTGCTTGAATGGTGTAGAAATAAACACCACTGGTAAGTTTACTTGCATCAAAAGTTACAGTGTAGTTCCCCGCATTTTTATATCCATTTACTAAAGTTTCTACTTCTTTGCCAAGAATATCGTATACCTTTAGTGTAACAAAACTATTTTCTGGCAATTGATAACTAATTTGTGTTGTAGGATTAAATGGATTCGGGAAGTTTTGTGCCAATTCAAACTTAGTAGGTACAGTTGAAGAATAATCTTTAACATCTGTTTCTGGTGGAGTAAGTACCCATTCAATTGCTGCAGCAATCATTTTCCATGCATGATCAGTTAGGATATTATACGATGTAGCATTAATTCCAACAGCTGCATATCTTGCTGTTGTTTTAACACTACCATCATTAACACCATCTGAATTGAACACAGCGGTTCCTTTTTCTACACCAAAACATACAAGCTTTGTATTATCACTAGCTAATGCGGCAATAGGTATTACTTGAACAGATGGATCCGGAGTAGCATATGTATATGTACCATTAGTAACATCACTAAAGAAATCGAGTGTAGTACCAGCAGTGTAGCCAGCTGCGAGGGGATGGTTAGTATTGTCAATAATTACTACATGATCATTGCTTTGATTTCCGTAACCTGTACTTCCCGATACAAAACCTAAAGCACTTACACGTGATACAAAATTATCATTATTCACAACTGGAACAGGTAGCCAACCTGTTTCCCACTTTCCTCGGGTGGCACCGCGCCATCTTGCTAAATCGCCTGAGCCTACAGACTCGCTTATGTAAGCCATTTTGTAGGCTTTTATCTCATCATCTGTTGGTATACCAACCTTAAAATCAGCTGTAGTAACGATATCGACTTGAAAGCCCCAGGATATAAGCTTATCGATTACCACCTGATCATTAGGAGCGCCTGCGGCCTGAAGAAACATTATCTTCCCAGAAAATTGTTGAGAATAGACAGAAGATGAGTATACAGCTAACATCAATAAAAAGATAATAGCTTTTTCCAGTAAGTTGTTAAGTAATTTTTGCATATGTACCTCCTTATTTTTTTGACATTTATTTGTTATGATTCAAAAATGGGAAAACATATTATTTCCCTGTTACTTAATGAAATTTTCTTTTTAAGTCTTAAAACCATACAAAATTATGTCCTTATTTCATGAGTAACATCTTCTGCACCTTTACATACGGCTTCGAACCATTGTTCGGCATCGCTGTAAAATGCGCAAAATATATTCCGCTCGACAATCCAGAAGCATTAAATTGCACACTATATGTCCCTGCCTCTTTAACTCCTTCAATAAGTGTTACAACTTCTCGCCCCAATACATCATATACCTTTAATGATACTCTGCTCATAAACTGTAACTTATATCGAAACATAGTCGAAGAATTAAACGGATTCGGATATGCATTTAATTCATACTGAAGATTATTCCCATCTAGTAATGCTATTTCAGTTGTGCCACTAATATTTTGAATCAAATGTATCTGTGAAAGTGATAAAACATCATTATGTATCTCAATCTGGTCTATCAGCCCTCTGAACATACGATCTGTTCTAGACGTTCTCTGTGATTCAGTATTGAAATGCCCTATAGCAAGTTTTCCTATATTTTTACCTACTGAACCCATTTTATATGTTAAAGTCTTATCTAAGCTTGCTGGAGTTGTATTATCACCAAAGTAAAATTGTATTGTGCTCGTTGAAGATTCATATGTTACTGCAAAGAACTTCCAGTTTGTTGAAGATGCGTTTAAATCAGCTGTAATCTTTCCTGCTGAACTTATTGCGGTTGAATTATCAGGCCACTGATTTATACCTACTCTCAATCTCCCATTTGCATCATGGACTATATCTACTCCATGCTTGTTATCTTCACTTATCCACGATACTATTCGATTCCCACCTGAACCAACAGTTAAGCTCTTACAATTCACCCACCCTGTTACCGTAAAGCTTGTCATACCAGCTAATTGTTTTATCACTTCATCACTCTCAACATAGTAATTGCCATATGCCGTACCAAAATCCAGTGAGCTGTGACCACCATTAAAAGGCACATTCGTCGACCATGATGGAGGATCTGTTTTGGTAAATTTAATATTTATATAACCCTCATTATAAATTACCGAGCCATTATTTTCATTAAATCCAAGTCTTACAAGTGGTGTTGGTGCTACATTTTCGCTTACTGTCACTATACAGGTCGCTTTATGTCCCCCATCTTGAGTAGTAACAGTTATTGTAGCTGAACCTTCTGCAATTCCTGTAACTAAACCCGTTGAACTTACAGTTGCAACAGAAGTATTGCTTGAACTCCATGTTACAGTTTTATTTGTGGCATTTGATGGTGATACTTCAGCAGTCAATTGAATTGTCCCACCAATCCCTATTTTAACATCGTTTGGAAATACCGTTACACCAGCAACAGGAACACCACCTCCAATATTAAAAATAATTCGTTGATAACCTTTAAGATTAGGAGAACCATTGTCTGTTACTTCAAATATTATGTGAATTTGTTTTCCCGGCTCGTTCGGCACAACAAAACTCGCTCCGCTTTTTGCAGTACTATTATCAATTGTTATTTTAGTCACAGCATTATCTGCATCATAATATTGCCACCAGAGGTAAGTCAAACTATCATTATCGGGATCAGTGGTAGGAGAACCATCCAGTATAACTGTTTCACCAGGTATAACATTTACTTTATTGCTCCCTACAATCCGAGCCACAGGTGCATGGTTTGCACCACTAAATGATGAAGCTACACACCAGTCCATGCGTGCAGCAAAATCATTCTGAGCTGGAATTACCCATCGCCAGTACATCTTATTCCTATTGCCATCATCAGTAATGGTAGCATCTGTTAAGTGATTTGGTTTATTAACAGGATCATCTACTATCGAACGGCCACCCCAACCTCCCAAAGTATAGTCTTCATGAGCTTCCAAACCGTTATTAATAAGGTGTAGAAACGAGGGAGTGTCCCCTTCACTTACATATGATTGCGGATACATACTACCAAGTGGTCCATGGTTATTCTTAACATTTTGTTCCAACCATATTTTATTCATATATTCCTGAACTTCTTTAGGGTTACTACTGAGTTTTCCCTTAGGATTCCCATCCCAACTTTCGTAATCCCATACGTTGTCCCAACGGTATGCCTCATTGATATATGCTTCCTTAACATTGTCCTCAATCCATTGGCCACCACCATCCTGATACCAGATACAATAAATCCTTATTTTCAAGACTGCTTTCTGAAACTGTTCGAGAGTATAATCTCCTGAATACTTGAGTCTCCACAGAGCAGAAGCCACTGTGTTAGCTCCACCCCATACTGCAATATGTACAGGACGTGGATCATTATCTAAAAGTCTTTCTATGATTAGCTGTTCTCCTGGGGTGTTTTTTGTAGCCATATTAGGTGGAGCTACATACAAATCTTTGAAGTTTTCATTTCCTACGCGTATAATACTCATCAAATAGCTGGTATCAGGATATTCAGGATTATGTACCCTCAAATTTGGAAGCACTGCTGCATATTGTGCCAATAATTTCTCAATCCACTTTTCCTTACTATGGCCATCTTCCTGAAATTTAGAATTCGTTTGTACAATACCTACTATATCAAAATCGCAGGCATATAATAAAAGGCGTATCATTGAACTACGGTCATCTACCTCGCCATCTGTCGTTACAATAAGACGTGGCTTTACACGATTATCTGAAGCATACAAAACATTTATTGTACTTAAAACAACTATAATTGCAATCAGTATTGTGCCTATACAAAGCTGCAAGTATGATTTTAAGATTATCTTTGAGTACAAAACTTAACTCCTCCTTTACATATTTTTGTTAAACCAATTCCTTTATTTCATAAGAATCATTTTCTTTACACTTACATATTTACCTGCTTCAACTTTGTAGAAATACACTCCTGAGCCTAAGTGACTAGCATTAAATTGAACTGTGTGTTTACCTGCTGTTTTATAACCTGAATATACTGTTGCTACTTCTTGTCCAAGAAGGTTAAATACCTTCACTGTTACATTTGATGCTACAGGAAGTTCAAAAGTAATATTTGTCGTTGGGTTAAATGGATTAGGATAATTCTGATATAAAATAAATTCATTCGGAAGTGAAACTTGATTATCGGTTACATCAGTCGAAATCTCTCCTGTGAGAGTATTAAGGTAAATTTCAAGCATTGTATATCCACCATAACCATAAATATTACGATCTGATGGATCATTTGGATTAAGTCCATTTGCAATTTCCCAATCATTTGGCATACCATCATGGTCATCATCTGCCGGAGGTGTTTTGCTGGCTAATGTCGGCCAACCACCCACATCGCTTGGATTATTGATAATACCATTTCTACCAAATTTTGCAGTCCCTGTGCGAACTTCTTCTATGATACGCCTATCTAACGAATCGCGATTTGGCAACGAACATCCAACTTTTTCGAGGACTGATAGATAAGCTTGTTCCGCAGTTTCTTGATTAATAGACATAGCTGGCCATGGCTCATTCAATTTGATATAATTTGTTGTAGTAACACCCAACCAATTATTGGCAGTAACAGCAGGATATCCATAAACATAGTTGTCAGCAAGATACCAGCTGCCTTTGTCGTTCTCCGATCGTGCTGAGGGTTCAATAATAAAAGTCTTATTTTGTGATGCAGGACCTGCTTTGTAATAATTAGCTACGATATTAATGCTTGTAAAAGTGTGTTTAGGATCATTTGGTTGTGCTGCTTCACCTCCATAAGCTCCTTTATAACCCCAGTTGTAAATAACATTATTACGAAAATCATTATATCCGGAACCTGAAGCCCAACGTGGGTTACGACTATCGTTATGAGCAATCAGGTTATGATGCCATGTACCATAGTTATTCCCCCAGATGCCCCCAAATCTATGACCAACACTTACACCATTTTCATATTTCTCACAACCTTCTGAAATTATACACCATTGAACGGTCGTGCTATCATTATGGTAAAACGAAAACACTTCATCAGCGCTCCAACTTGCTGAAACATGGTCGATTATAATATTTTTATGATACCTTCCCCCTATAGCATCCCCGTTCTTAGTAGGCTCATAATTATACCTTACTCTGATATATCGGATAATGACATTATCAGCATTAATACTGAGACTCCCTTTTATACATATACCATCACCCGGAGCTGTTTGTCCTGCAATAGTAATATTGCCATTGTTAATAGTAAAATCGCCAGTTATTGTACCACTTACTTTGAACACAACTGTTCTGGGACCTGTTGCATTTATCGCTTCACCAAGACTACCAGGACCCGTCGCATTAAGGTTAGTTACTTCATATACAACACCTCCTCGTCCACCGGTGGCATATTTTCCATAGCCTTCAGCAGAAGGAAAAGCTGGTGGGTTGAGAATTGTGTTTGGATCAACGCCAATACCTCTTACATATAATGATTGTGGAGTCGCTCCTCCTCCAGAAATTATAACACTATCGGTATAGGTCTTAATGACAGAAGGTGCAAATCTAACATATATCGTTAGTAAATTTAATTTTGATCCTACATAGGGGATTGCAAGATATGATGAAAATCCATTATTAGGATTTAATGACATTAAAAAACCTTCCGGTGCAGTTAAACGGATACTATCACTTGCAGGAGTAAGCCCAGAACCAGACAATGCAAAAGAAAGATCCTGAAATTCCCCAGTTCTTACCCTGCCAAAAGTTAATGACAATGGTGATATAACAATGGATGGCGAAGTCGAAGAAGATGTTGTTCCACTAACAATAAGCTGACCAAGCCCCCAATTCTTTCCATTTACCTGGCGTGTTGCCCATGGATAAAATCTAATATAGAGTTTCTGTCCATCATATATGGTAAGATTTAACGTTGAACTATAAAAATGTGGGGTACTCCCAGGTGCCATATTTTCTTGAAGTAGTGTCTTTGTTGCAAATGTTGAATCTGTTGAGTAGTAAGCATTTGCATAAATATAACTCGAACCAGTCCAGCCAGCATAAAATGAGATAGATGTAACAGTAAAATTATACCCTGGCAACGGAGCCAAACCGAATTCTACATAACGATCATTCACTGGTCCTTTTTCATTTCCCGCCCAAATTCCATCAGGATTAACCGACAATTTTTGCCCTCTAATATTTGTAGTTGCATCTGTGGAATAACCGCGCACAACAAGATTTGACAGAACTTCTGGATTTGACAGGCTGCTAACATTACCTACCGAAACAGCATTTGAATCGTTAGCCAATTCCCATTTCACATAGTCTGTCTGAGCAAAAATTTTCGCTGTATAAACCACCACGAATATGCTTGCTAGGAGTAATAATTTGTTTTTCATATTTGTGTCCCCTTTATATTTAATATTTTATATTTCATTAAACTTTATTCACTATCAGTAATTGTAACTCAATAGCATTTAATAAAATGCTTTTTATTAATTGAAATTCATCATTTTATTTTTCGTGCAGTAATTTTTAATAAATAATCATTTTGGGGGGCTGTAAATGTAAAATCTCCCGATTTCACAGTATTTACCATTTCAACTTTCATATTCCAAGTATCTATAGCTTCGACAGTATATTCACAGTTTCCTTCAAGTTTCAGTGATATCAGAGCAGCTTTTACTGCATAGACTAAATACACAACCCCTGGTTTTGATAAAACATATACGTTTGTATCTAAACGTGCAGGGTTCATGTCTTTAAATGGAAGCGGTTCTATTATTTTCCGTAAGAATGCAATACGAGCAGGGCTTTTACCATATAACACACCGCCTTTTGACCACCAAATAATATCCTCAGGATGCGTATATGTCTCACCATGACCTACATAACAACCTGAAACAGTACCTATCCAAAATCGTCGAACCATTTCCTGGGCACTTAGTCTACCCCACCCCTCTGGAATATTACCCTCATATTTGCATTCATCAAAAATGACTGGCTTCTTATATTTTTCTCGCCATTCAATACCTTTTTCTAAATTAGAGCTTTGTATGCTTGCATGAGTAACCCAAGGTTTTGTGTGATCATACCATTGTTTCCCATTGTGAATTCCTCGCAACCGTTGATATGGATCTTCATTTTGAAGTATAGAAAAAAAGCGGTCCCAATCTTCCCACTGTTTGTTACCAGCATGTTTTGCTCTAGGAGGAGTTAACATGAAATCGAATTCGTTGGCAAGAGACCACCAAACATTTCGATAAGCTGCAAACCGTGCAATTGCATAACGTAAGTAAAAGTCATCAGTGGAATCACTCATAACTGCAAAGCCCCAACGATCATATGGGTGAAATAAAATAAGATCCGCTTCAATACCAATTTTTTGAAGATCAATTATACGTTTTTCCAAATGACGCCAAAAAACAGGATCAAAACGTGTAAAATCAAAAGAACCATCAGCATTGCGTATAAATGGAAAGACAGAAGGTTCATTTTGATTATAAACGTATGACTTTGGAAAAATACACATGCGCAGCTTGTTAAATGGAGCATTTGCAAGAGTCTTCAATGTCTGCTCTTGTAATTCTTCTGGTTGATGAATCCAGGCATAACATGTTGTACCTACACAAAAATAAGGTGTCCCATCTGCATATTCTAAATAATATGTATTGATAATTTTAATAGGACCATGATTATTCTTGGAAGGAGGTATGCAAACAATACTTCCAGTTTTACCATTAAGTTCATTCACGTTACTCTGTGTTTGGTATGTCCATTTGCCTTCCTCATCAGGACTGAAACGGATAATATATTTGCCTTCTCCATCATAAAAGCCTGATATTTTTATTTCTTTCTGTCCCTTTTTGAATAATGCTGTTAATTGAACATCTTTAAATGGATTACCTGTAGAGGGACCTTTTAGTGTAACCTCATAAAGGCCCCATTTTTCTACATTACTATCTTTCCCATAAAAATGTGTACTTAATAGGATACTCAAGAACACAACAAAAAACGGGATAGCTGAATAACTTTGTTTGAATAAAATTCTTTTCATATTTATATCCTTAATTTAGTACCTCTTTCAACATAAACTTTTCTACTTTACATTTTTGTATTTTACAATTACTTCCTGTCCTTTCTCAATTAATACTTCGTATTGTTTATCTGCGGTTTGTTTGATACTTACATTATTGCAAACTGGTTTTGATTTGCTTTTAAATCTAAGGACTCCTGTCCCTTCGTCTGATTTTACTCTAATTTCATTTGTACTGCAGTAAACAGAGATTTTTCCATTCGGGGTAGGAACATCTCCTTCCATCCACTGCAAATCACCCAAACAAGGTTCCACAATATATGTTTGATATCCGGGAGATATGGGTTTTACACCCAAAAAATACTTACCCAAAAGATAAATTGGACTAGCACCCCATGCATGGCAAAGGCTTTTACCAAACGGTCGACCATACATAGCCAACAACTCTGGGTATTTTTCTTGTGGATTATATTTTTCCCAGAATGAAGTAGCCCCCTTATTAATCATACCACCCCAATAATTCCGAATTTCTTGCAGTACATATTTTTGCTCACCGAGAGCACACAAGGCTTCTAACTCATAAAATCGCATATAAGGAGTAGTTATTTTCAAAGCAAGTGGATTAAGCAAAACATTTTCTTTAACTGCTTCAGTTTTAAAATCATCGAGGTAACTAAACAATACAGCAAAAATGTTTGTATATGGAGTAACCTGAGTACTTTTCACACCATTTTCACAATTGTGAATAAAAGCATTAACTTTATCTGACCAGAATGTTGTAAAAAGCTTTGATTTCAATTCAGCAGCTAAGTGATTATATCGTTGAACATTTTCAGCATCATTCAATAGGCTGGCACACAAAGCCATAGTTTCGAGACTTCGGCAAAACAGTAATTGCTCAAAACTCACTTCGCCTGATTTACTCATCTTAAAGTCTGCCCAATCAATAAATACCCAATCACCAGGCAACCCTTCCATCATTCCATTTGCATTGCGGCGTGAAAGGCAAAAATCCATCAAACTTTTCATACGCGGATATATCTGGATAATAAACTCTTTATCACCCGTATACAGATAGTAATCATAAATAGACATAAACCAGTAAAAAGTATAATCCATGATGGTGTTAATATGGCTGGTTACAGGATCTTTACCGCGTAAAGCATAGATAGTGCGTTTAACAGAGGGAGAATCAAAAAAGAGGTAGTAATTCATCAAGTAGCTTTGATACGCATCACCGCTCCACATCCATCGGTCACGCTTAATTCCATCAATGAAAAATTCCCGTGTAGTTAAACTCAATGTATATGCAGAAACATTCCATATTGTATTTAAAAGACTATCGTTACACCGGAAACTTCCTTTGTATTCGAGTGGCAAATACTCATAAAGCATTGAAAGCGAATCATATGAAACAGAATTATCTTTTTCTACATAAACGTATCTGAACGCTTTTGAGTTAGAGACAGTAACATCGCCGTAAATGTCATCTCCAATAGGCAAGCGATCTAGTGTTTCACAATAATCAACCGTCAAAGCCTCATCAGCAGATTCTCCATAGTAAATATTTAGTACCCCCTTGCCTTTGACATTATGGAATTTTACAAAGCCAAAAGTTTCTTTCCCAAAATCGTATAAAATGCCATTATTCTTTTTTACCTGTGAAATAGGCCCCAAGGGTTTAGTTGGTAGCTTAAATTGAGAAGGAGGTAAGTTAGGTGAATTAAAAAAATCCCATGAATCAGCATTAACATACACTGTCCCTGACGAGACATCGGATGCTTTTCCAGATTCATCTATCCATTCTTTATCTTCGTAAGTTACCTTCCAGGTATTATCCGATATAACAGTTTCACCCTTTACATAAATAGATGGAACAAACGACTGATTGTATACTTTGATATTTATACTATGCTTTCCTTCTGTTAAAAATATTTCTTCCGGTGCACCAAATAAAAATTTCCCATCAAGTTTAACATTATATTCTCCTTCAACTTTCAAACGAATGGTTTCCGGTTTTGCAAGCTCAAGTTTTTTGGAGAATTCAACCAACACATAATGACAATCCATTTTCCAAAATGGAGGGAAAAAGGTACCTCGTTCAGTGCGTCTATTCTGTACTTTATTTCCAAGCCATATCTCATAATCACCAGGATACCAAATCCATGTGGCTTGTTGAGACTGAATTCTTTCTAACGGAATAATTACAATGATAGCAATTACTGTTAATAAAGTTCTGTTAAAAACACATTTTAACAAACTCATTATAATCTAATTATATGTATCTTTATTTAATTAGTTTGAATTCTGTATAATACACACCCTTATTTTCCATTCCTTCTAAAACTTTAAGGGCATATTCAATTCCCCTCACCGCCATTTGTGAACCAAATATATCTACTGTGGCAATCATCGCTCCAGACTTAAGTAATGGCTGCACAGATGGATCATTGTCAAAACCCACGACAGGTATTTTTCCGCTTTTACCATTCTTCTCCAGCACTCTGATTACACCAAGTGCCATAGCATCATTACTACAAAACACTCCCTCTACATCAGAATGAAGTGCAAATAACCTTTCAAATACTTTTTCTGCTTTGTCTGTTTCCCAGTCAGCTGATTCTGAAGCGACCAAATTCAATTTATGCTCTTCGATGGCTTTTAGGAATCCTTTTTTGCGCTGTTGTGCGTTTTCAGCAACTTTTAGACCTTCAATTAAAATTACCTTAGCACTAGGTCTGAGTCGTTGAGCCAGCTCTTTTCCCACCATATAAGCCGCTGTCTCATTGTCAGGACCTACAAACATTAGCTCTACATTGTTTTGTCGTAACAAATCAGGATCAAGTCTAATATCAATATTGATTACCTTTATCCGCGCTTTAATTGCTTTTGCAACTACTGGAACCAAAGCTTTTGAATCTATTGGTACAATTACTAATGCATCTACCTTTTGTTGAATTAATGAATCAATCAATTGAATTTGCTGGTCAATTTCTGTCTGTGTTGAAGTACCAACTGTAATTAGTTCAAAATTATTTTGCTTTTGTGCAAATTCTAAAGCACCTTTTTTCATCACCTGAAAAAATTCAGCCTGGAGAGATTTCATTACTAAGCCTATGACTGGTTTTCGTTCCATTATTACCCTTCTCCTTATTTAGTAATTATACTATATAGCTATTGAACCTCTGTTATTCGTAATGCTATATAGGGTTTCAATGGTAACCTCACCTTTTTAAAGTCTTTATCATAAACACGATAATCTATTGCTTTCGTGACTTCGAATATCTCTGGGTAGGGTTTTATTGTCATATCCCAAGTATCTATAATTTCAACTTTATATCGTGTTCCGGGTGTTGGTCTTTTATACCCATATGCACTGCTTGCATTTCTTACTGGTAAATTAAATAACCATGCATCTTGCATTTCTTCTCCAAAATAAACAATATAATACCCATTTCCTGCGGTAGATGTGTAAAAATCTCTGCTTTCATCAGCAAGTTGAAGTGGGTTTGGACATTCCTCAACTATTTTTCTTAGGAATGCGATTCTCTTCCAGCTTTCTCCCTTAAACACTCCACCCTTAGCCCAAAAAATCGTATCTCTATCATCATGAACAAGGAATGCTTCGCCATGTGTTACATATGTGCCAGCCACAACACCATTCCAGATTAAATTCAGCATACGCTCCCCACTGTAACGGCCCCACCGTTGGCTTAAATTTCCTTCATATCCAACTTCGTCATAAATAATCGGTTTGTGAAATGCGTACCGTAATATTGCAGCTGTTCCTAAATTCATCACTGGTGCTTCATCCTGAACACTAATGTGAGTAATTTCAGGCTTCCAGTATTCGTAATACTTGGCAGTGCTTCCATGTATTGAACATAGATGACGATATGGATCAGATTCGACTACTGTCTTTAACAGCAAATCCCAATCCTCATGTGTTTTATATTTTACTAGATCCCACTCATTTGCTATTGACCACCATACATTTCGAAATGATGATAATCTGGCTGTCAGGTATTTTATGTATCGAATATTTACGTCATTCGGCATGGAATCAAAACCCCATCGCCCCTTGTCGTAAGGATGAAAGAGAATGAGGTCAGCTTCGATACCAATACTCTTTAAATCATCGATCCGCTTTTCAAGATGTTTGAAAAAGGCAGGATTGAACCTTTCAAAATCCCAAACTTTTATTTCATTTCCTCTTGTATCTTTTTTTATTTCTTTTATTTCAAATGGATACAGTTCAGGCTCTTCTTTTACTAAATTGTAATCTTTAGGAAACACACACATACGTACTTTATTAAATCCAGAATTTTTCAGTGAATTGAGTGTTATTTGCTGAACCCCTTCTTTCATATGTATCCATGCATATGCTGTTGTTCCAAAAGGATAGTATCGGGTACCATCAGAATATTTGAAATTATATATATCACTGACGACAACCATACCATGATTATTGCCAGTGGCTTTTATACATTCGAATGTACCTTTTTTATTATCAAGCTCAGGAACATTAGATGATGTTCTATAAGTCCACTTGCCAATTTTTTGTGGCATGAAGCGAATTTTAAATACATCATCACCATCATAAAAACCAGACACAACGAAGGTAGTATCTGGTCCTGTAAATACGGCAGTGAGATTTACTTCTGTAAAACTATTGCCAGAATATTTACACTTGAGCGTGATTTCGTAGCGATCCCATTGTTCCACTTTCTGCTGGCTAAAGACAGAATTGGCTAAAAGTGTTATAATAAATGCACAAAAAAATGATATATAAAGTTGCTTCATAGAATCTTCCTTAAATCATTATACTTATTAGTTATAATCGTTCATTGAAGTATTATAATTGGATATATAAATCTAACCTTTAATTTTAACGAGCATTATTATTCAAAATAACCAAGTATTTAATATTTCACACGCTATTATTTTTAAATGCTTCTTCTCCTCACTTAAAAACATTTTTCATTGATATAACTCATCGTTTTATTATAAGTTATCGTGAAAATGTAATCAAAATCAAACCAACTATGAATAATACAAACATTATTACTAATAATTTATTGGTACCTTGTGGAGCTTCTTTGAATTCCTTCCAAACAACAACACCCCAGAACATTGCAACGACAGGTGCTGCATTACTTAAAGCATAAGAGATTGCCGGACCAGCTGAACCAACAGCAATAAAACTTATAACCATTCCAGCCATCCAGATAATCCCACCAACAATACCTACAAAATGTGTAAAAGCACTTCCATTGAAGTATTCCAGTAATGATATTGGCTCACCTTGTGCAGGGTAACGTGTGGCAAAATAATTAAAAACAGGCGTGCTAATAAATGCACCTACTGCAAAGAAGAAAACCCCAGTAGAAGGAGTAAGATTACCTGTACCTCCACTGACAAATGCCGGGTCAAGTGACTTTACAACCAATCCATAAAAGAAGGAAATCGTTACGCCGGCCAGTATAGAAACTATTATTCCCTTTGTTGTGGTCTTATGTTGGCTTCCTGCTAATCGTTTGTATGCTCGCATACATAAAATAATAGCACTAATTATTAAAGCGACCCCGACAAAAAGCATAACTTTATTCCCCTGGTAGCCTTCAATAAAATAATTCACGATAATACCCAAAATCCATGCAAGACCACCTCCAATAGGGAATCCAACAGCCATCCCAGCAATTGCCATTGCTGCTACTAACAAAAATGTACCGAGATTCCAAACAATACCACCTAACAAAGCATATCGTATACTTGTTGAATCTGCCTGTGCTAAATCTTCTAAAAATGTACGGCCTTCAGAACCTAAACTCCCAAAAGTAAATGCACCAATTACTGCTGCTATTAAACAACCAACTATAAAATCCATATAAAACAATTCAAAACGCCATGTTTTTGCAGTTAACTTTTGCATATTTGCCCACGAGCCCCAACAAATCATGCATATAACTAAACAAAGAACTGCAAGGGTATAATCATGAACGAGTATCATTGTTATTACCTTTTGTATTGTTTTTTATATTGTTATTTACATTGTAATTCAGGGATTATAAACAAAGTAAATTTTGGTGGACGTTAAAACATCCACCAAATAATACCTTTAATATTATCAGCTATGAACATAAAGATTCCAACCGAGATAATTACCTATTGCTTCTTCGAGAATAGAAGCTACATTTCCACGAGCCATAGCAACATGGTGCTCAAAGCCATTCTTACATATATATTTCAATAACTGTTGAAGATTATTTACTTGAGTAACAGCTATTCCACCATCCATTCCATAAGGGTCAGATGTAAATTTACCTTCACCGAGGTACGATTTAACAATACCCTTCTTATCATCTGTGGAAACACGGAAGAAGGTGAAATCGCCTGGTGCAACGGGTCCTTTTACAGCACCGAACGTATCCTCTTGACCTAATACAGTGCCTAATACATCCAATGAACCGATTGTCGGTTTGTTCTGCATGAAGCTCTTTGGATAATTACTGCAGTGCGTGCAAACGCATTTGTTTCTCTCTTGAGCAAAATTGTTATTCCAATCAAGCAATGCGGATGGATTTCCAGAAGCTAACGTCAATGCATACATAGAGACAGCACCAGTAATATCCACTTCACAAGCACTTGGCATCAATCGTTCACCCAACATACTCATTGTTAAACATGATGCACATCCAAAATTATGTTGTAATGAATCCCAGCACTCAATAGCACTAGCATCAATTTCATTTTCTTGTAACCACTTCTCTACTGCAATAGAAAATTTTGCCTGTCGAATTATTTGTGCTTCTTTTGCCCGTGAATCAATAATACCATAATCTTTAATTTCTGCAATCTTAGATTTTAGTTCTGCAGAATTATTATCTATTTTATTTGCAAAGCCAATGATTTCAGAAAGATCTACTGTTACTACAGTTATTCCTGATGCCTGAAGAAGCTTTTCGCTTGCACGCATTGTTTGGAAAGGAGACGGACGAGCACCAATCGCTCCTATGCGAGCATTCCTTAACCCATTAACTACGCGACAAATAGCTTCGAATTTTCTTACATCCTGTTCAAACAATTCACTATCTAATGGATAAGTGTGATAAGTAGTATCAGTAAACTTTATTCCATACTGATAAAAATTATTGCAAACACTAATCTTACCACAGAATGCATCTCGTCGGCTATACACATCTACTTTATCATTATCATCATCGCATGCCTGAACAAGTATAGGCACATTTAATCCTGACAATTTAATTGCATTAACAATTCCTAATTCATTACTAAAGTTCGGGAGAACTACAATAACTCCATCTATTTTCTCAAGATTATCGCGAAAAAGTTTAGCACATTTTTTTCCGTCCTCAAAAGTATCGACAACTCCACTAGGTGTTTCTGTTGTAGGAAGAATGATATAATCATAGCCCAACTTTTCCATTTTGCGTAGTAAAACTTCCCTAGCTTCTTGTGCAAGCTTTGCGCTGAAAATATCTCTTGTACCCACGATAAGACCAAATGTAAGTTTTTGTTTGTATGCCATTGTAGTTACCCTTTATATTGGTTATGGATATTAAACTTAATTAACAATAGTTCGTTGTACTGCTTTTTTCCAGCCATTGTATAAAAATTGAACTTTTTCTTTTGGCATCTTTGGTACAATGTATTCATTCCCCTTTCGCAATGAAGTAATGTCTTCAAATGTAGTCCATCGTTTCAGTGCAAATCCATTCATGATTACTGCACCTAAAGCTGATGCTTCCTCTATAGGTGATACGTTTATTTTGGTTTGTAACATATCTGCTTGAAATTGCATCAAGAATTTATTCTTTGTTGGACCACCATCGACACGCACTTCTCGTATTTCGACACCAGATTCTTGAATAAGTGTAATTAAATCCTTTATTTGGTAAGCAATTGATTCCAATGCGGCACGCACTATGTGTGCTTTTGTGGTCCCTCGATTCATTCCACAAATGAGCGCTTTTGCATTGTGATTCCACCAGGGAGCACCTAATCCTGCAAATGCCGGAACAAAATATACTCCATCTGTGCTTTCAACACTATTTGCAATTTCTTCAGTCTCTTCTGCAGATTGGATAAGCATTAAATTATCCTGCAACCACTTTATTGTAGCACCAGTGCAATGAATATTTCCTTCGTATTCATAAAAAACTTTTCCAATGGCCGAAAATGCAACAGAAGTTACTAAACCTCGAGGTGGAAGCTGTACTTTTTCACCTATATTAATTGCTATAGAGGAACCTGTTCCATATGTGGCTTTCCCCATTCCAGGTGAGAAACACATTTGCCCTACTAACGCTCCATGCGAATCACCCAACACACCTGCAACGGGAACTTCAGGCAATAACCCATTCATTGTCGTCGTTCCATACTGTGCATCGCAAGGCAATACTTTTGGCATCATGGAACGAGGAATTGTAAAGAGCGATAGGAGTTCATCATCCCAATCCAGAGTATTTAAGTTAAAGAGAAGTGTACGAGAAGCATTGGTATGATCTGTTGCATGTATCTTCTTTGACGTAAGATTCCAAATAAGCCACGTATCCATTGTTCCTAAGATCAAACGACCTTCTTCTGCTGCTTGTCTGGCATTTTTTACATTATCAAGTATCCATTGCACACCACTTGCTGAAAAATATGGATTAATAATCAACCCCGTTTTTTCTAACACTTTTTGTTCATGTCCTTGTGCAATTAAATTTTCACAAATTTTTGCACCACGATTACATTGCCAAACAACAGCATTATAAATTGGTTTACCTGTAAACCTGTCCCATACTACAACAGTTTCACGTTGATTCGTTATAGCTACAGAACAAACATCATTTGGATTAATTTTACTTTTTTGCAAGAGTAGTTCTACAGCTTTGTATGTATTGCGGAGAATTTCTTCAGCATCGTGTTCTACCCATCCTGGCTGTGGATAATACTGCTTATGCTCAACTGAAGCTCGAGCTATTAAGTTTAATTGCTCATCAAATATCATAGCTTTTGTTGCTGAGGTACTTTGATCAATGGCTACTATGTACTTCATCGATTGCATTCCTTTTAAAGATTTGTTTGTTTTGATGTTCAACAAAATTTATTGCTGTCTTGAAAATACCTTCACTATCCAATCCGTAATACTTGAATATTTCTAATGGTTTACCGTGAACAACAAATTCGTCAGGGATTCCAAGAATTTTAATGGACACTGGGCAGTTTTGGGAAACTACCTCTGCAACAGAGCTTCCCAAACCTCCAAAAATGCTATGTTCTTCAACTGTAATGATTCTTCCTGTTTCTAATGCAGCTTTTATCACAATATCATTATCGAATGGTTTAAGGGTATGCATATCAATCACACGAGCGTTTATGCCTTTTTCACGGAGCATTTTCCCAGCCTGGTAACAATGATAAACTGTTTCCCCTGTTCCTATTAATGTCAAATCATTTCCATCAAGAAGTTGAATTGCTTTGCCAATTTTAAATTCTATATTTTCATTTTCATAGACATTCGGCACTGCATTTCTTCCAACACGAATATAAACAGGAAAAGGATAATCAATTAGTTCCTCTACTAACCGTTTTGTTTGATAAATATCGCATGGCAATACAATATGTAAATCGGGAAATGTTCTAAGTACCGCAATGTCATGAAGGCTATGATGAGAAAATCCTAATGCACCATAACTAACGCCACCACTTACACCCAAAATTTTTACTGGGTATTTTGAATACACTACATCTAATTTTATTTGTTCTAATGCACGAGCTACATAAAAACACGCCGGTCCACAGACAAAAACTTTTTTTCCGGTCGAAGCCATTCCAGCCCCAATCCCCACGGCGTTCTGTTCTGCAATACCAAGTTCTACAAATTGAAATGGAAGTTCTTTAGCAAATGTATCAAGCGTAACAGAACCGCGCGCATCTGTGGTAATTGCTATGATATTTGCATCTTTTTTTGCTAATCTCAATAAAGTATCAGTAAACATTTTACGACAAGGAATCGTATTCATATCACAATTTATTTATTTTGAAATTTTTTATTTTTTCTTCAATTTCAGCAATTGCTATCTTAAATTGTTCTTCATTTGGTACACCATGATGCCATTTTACTACTCCCTCCATAAATGATACACCATACCCTTTTGTAGTATAGGCAATTATTAACTTTGGTTTTTTATTAGTATAATCTAATGAATCAAAAGTTTTTATAAGGTCTTTGATACTATTTCCATTGACTTCAAAAACTTGCCAACCAAAGGCTTCCCAACGCATCTTTAGTGGTTCCAGTGTCATTACATCTTCGGTTCTACCACTAATTTGCAACCCATTCCTATCAATAATAGCTACAAGATTATCTAATTTGTAATGACTTGCTGACATAGCAGCCTCATAAACTGAACCTTCAGCTAATTCTCCATCCCCCATTAATACGAATGTTCGGAATGTTTTCTTATCCATTTTAGCAGCAAGTGATATACCCACTCCGAATGATAATCCATGTCCTAAGGCACCACTATTTAATTCAATCCCTGGAATTTTATTTATCGGATGACCAGCAAGTGGTGATTTAAAAGATCCATATGTCTCAAGAAGACTATCATCAATAAAACCAGCTGAAGCCAATACTGCATACAGTGCTTCCACGCTATGACCTTTACTCATAACAAAACGATCTCTGTCTTCTTTCTTTGGATTCCTTGGGTCAATTTTCATTACGTGGAAATACAAAACTGTTAATATGTTTATACACGACAATGATCCTCCGGTATGTCCGGATTTAGCCAAATAGATAATTTCGAGTGTCCTTTTTCGGATTTTAGATGCTTGTAATTGCAATTCTTTGATTCTGTTTAATTTAGATTTTGACATAACACTTTTGTTTTGTTATTGTTAAAACAACTGCCTCTATTTACGACAATCAAAATGCATTGATTCATTTAATACAACATGTATTAATCGCAATCACACAGTAAACCGCGATAACGTTTCTGTTTTTGTTCTATTGGCTATGTTTGGACATTCAGTGCAAGATTCTTCTTGGCTTTGCACTGATAAGCATTTCTGCACCGTTTGTAAAAGATACTGCCTTTTACATTACATTTTTTTAACATATTTTTTCATCTACTACCAGGTTTTTAAATCTGCCATTATATTTTTCCGTGTCAAATAACTTTCGATGCAGTAATTATAACAAGACCAATCAGGTATAAGGTGAACATGATCGCCAGAATTCTATTGGTTCCTGTAGGCGCATCTTTAAACTCTTTCCACACAAAAACGCCCCAGAGTATTGCCACAACTGGTGCGGCATTACTGAGTGCGTACGAAACAGCTGGATCTCCGGCACCTACTGCCATAAAACTGAATACCATGCCCGATGCCCAGATAAATCCACCCAATATACCTATCAGATGTGTTTTAAGGTTACCTGCAAAATATTGTTTTACCGTAACCGGCTCCCCTTGAACAGGCTTTTTCATAAAAAATGGGTTAAAAATAAATGTCGTTAGGAAAGCACCAAGCGTGAAGAAAAACACTCCACTAAAAGGTCCGAGGTTCCCCGTTCCTCCAGTTACAAATTGTGGATCAAGAGATTTTACAACAAATCCGTAAAAGAAAGCGATAAAGAGACCGGCAAGGACCGATAAAACGATACCTTTTGTGGATGGACTCTTTTTTTGAGAGGTCAATTTTTTATAAGCAACCATTGTCAGATAAATTGCAATAAAAATTATGATGACACCAATGAATAACATGGCAGTTGGTATAGTGCGCTGCTCAGCACCACCGCTTACTTCGATAATGTAATTGAAGATAATTCCGCCAAGCCACGCGATACCGCCACCAATGGGAAATGCAACCGCCATACCTGCAACAGCAATAGCAGCCACAAGAAGGAGATTCCCGATATTCCATACAGTTCCACCAAGCATTGCGTAGAAAATGCTTTGTGAGTCAGCTTGCTGTAAGTCTATAAAAAATGGCCTACCTTGATCTCCCACGCTTCCCAAAGTAAATCCCCATAAAAGAGCTGTAAGCACCAATCCGGTCACAAAATCCCAATAGAATAATTCAAAACGCCAGGTTTTCGCAGCAAGTTTTTGAGTATTAGACCACGAACCCCAACAAATCATGCAAAAGATGAATGCACAAACGGCCAACCAATAACTATTTATTAATACCATAAAATTCTCCTTTTGGTATTTATTATATTTTTTACTAATTAGCCCTTACAACAAAATATTCAAAACGAGTATTCATTTAAGTTTCACTTGAAACCAATGCTACATAAAAAATGAACAACCATTTAATACTATCGAATCAACCACATACTTTTTGTCTCTTCGAATCCACCTGCATACAGTTTATAAAAGTAAGAGCCACTCGGTAAATTAGATGCATTCCATTTTACTTGATATTTCCCAGCTACCTGTTCCTTTGCTACCAACGTTTCTATTTCTTGTCCAAGAATATCATAGATTTTCAATATTACATAAGCACTGAACGGTATTTCATATTCAATGACTGTTTCGCTATTGAAAGGATTTGGAAAATTTTGATGTAACTTGAACCCTTTTGGAGTTATATCTGATTTTGATGATTCTACACCAGTATTATTGTTTACATTAACAATAATGCGTCTATACGCATAAAGATTAGGATTACCTAAATCACGCAGTTCAAAGATTATATGTAGTTCTTTCCCATCTGCATCGGATGGAATATTTACCTTAGGAGTATCTGTAGTACTGTTATTAATGGTTACTTTTTTCTTATATGTACTTGGTTCCATATAATAAAACCACTTGAATAAAAGCGAATCACCATCAGGATCGTATGAACCTTTAGCACTGAGATTGATCGTTTCTCCAGCCCTCGCATTCATTATTAAAACCTTTTTAGTAGTATCACCATTTACGATGGCGACGGGGTGATGGTTTGCTTCAGAATAATTACCTGTTATTGACCAATCCATTCTCGCTGCAAAATCATTGTATATAGCGTTATTCCAGCGACTTATAGCAGCACTACCTTCTGAACTATTACCATACATATAATAGGGATCATACACTGCATCTTCACCACTCATACATGACATACCTCGAATACCGGCTTTCTTTTCACGATCAAATCGGCCACCCCAGCCGCCCTGCCAAACTTCATCTGGATTATTAAGGCCATTGGGAAAAACATGGAAGAACGATGGTGAATCTCCTTCTGTTGCCCATATCCTATCTGGGTATACGGCCCCCAAGGGACCGTGGTTTTGTACATTGGTATCCACCCAACTGTCACTGTATTGCCAACCATAGACTCCTGTAGCTCTTATATAAATCATCTCCGAGAAATTTTTAGCTATCCAAGTACCAGCATTATCCTGACCGAGAATATCATATACACGAATCTTACTTATAAATTTTTGCAATTCTTCAGGAGACCTTGTATTTTGCACTTTCCATATTGCCTGGGCAAGTGTGTTAGCACCACCCCAACAACATATCCAAATAGGTCGTGGATCATCCTTGTCAACAGCAGATATGATTAGTTCAGAACCAGGGCTATCTTTACCTGGACCAACATCATCCATACCATAGCCACGTTGACCCAATTTGGAAACAGACTGTAGGTATTCAAGGGAAGGAAAATCAGGATCATGTACTTTGAGATTAGAAACAACCTGCCCATAAGCATTGAGTATATCATTCAACATATTTATGTTTGATTGAGACTTTTTCCAGCAGCCAGTCGATACAATGAGCCCTTCAACATCGAATTCATTACTCATTACAAGAAAGTGGACCATCGATTGTTGATCATCTGGATCCGCGCCAAGATCCGTCATGTTGATGATTCGTGGCTTTTGTTGGGTTCCCTGCGCAAATGCTTGTGAACCTAGCAACAATATTAACACTGCGTATAAAAACTTTTTCATGATTGTTCCTCCTATTATCGGTTGATTTTTTGTCTAAAAAACAACCCTTTGTTTATATTTTAAGCTATTTAATCATAGTACACTTATTATTTTAAAAGCAATGCCTTCTTGAAGTCAGTATGATTTTCTATTTTCATCCGATATAGATAGACTCCGCTTGATAATTCACTGGCGTCAAAAGTTACCGTGTATTTCCCTGGATTTCGAAAGCCTTCAAACAAAGATGTAATTTCCTGTCCTAAAATATTATAAACTTTGAGAGTCAAGTAACTACTCTTTGGAATCCAGTATTCAATCTGTGTTTTTGAATTAAACGGATTCGGATAATTCTGCCCCAATTCAAACTCTTTAGGAAGCATTCCGCAATCTGCATCCTCGATGAATAATGCGCCCACGCACCAATCTGCACGCTCCTGAAACTCAGCTTGGTAATAAGGTCGCCACCGGGAAATGCTCGATCCACCTGGTCCATCCACATAATGCTTGGTCGTACCATTGCGTCTGTACTGCCCGCCCCAGCTTGGCTGGGTGGGATCATCAGGATCGTTTAACCCACGGTTCGCGCTCACCAACCATAAGAACGAAGGTGAGTCCCCTTCAATCACTCCAGTGCCTGACATTGCTTCAGGTGGGTATACTCCACAGAGAGGCCCATGGTTATAGCGAATATTCTTATTCACCCAGGCGAGGTTCGAGAGAGTATCATTACTGCCGAACATGCCTTGGTAAGTTGTTCTCGAGTAGATTATAAACAAATTCGGGAAATTGTTGAGCAGCCAATCAATTGTATCATCCTGATGTGCTATTTGATAAATCCGCATCTTGCTAAGAAAGGTTTCCAGTTCTGATTTGCTCCGTGTATTTTGTACCTTCCAGATAGCTTGCGCTATATTGCTACAATCACCCCAGACACAGATATATACTGGCCGTGGATCGGGCTTGTCTACGACGTTAATAATTGCTTCCGAAGCCTCACTGTCTTTGCCATCCCCGATATTATTAACCACTGATTTTCCCCAAGTGCCTGACCGACCCTGAAATGTAACTGAACGTAGGTAATCCGCAGTAGGATATCGTGGGTCATGTTTTCTTAGGTTCTCATCCACTTGATCGTATAGATCTAGCATATCCAGTATGTGTGTTTTATCGGCATAATTTGCAAAAGTACCCGAAGAGGCAATCAACGCTTCAATATCAAACTCATTCGCATACAGGAGGAAACGAACCATCGACTGTACATCATCTGGGTCACTACACCTTGATGGCTCACATGTACAATTTTTCCCGTTACATACATTAACGGGTGGAAAGTCGGAGGAGATGATCACTCGCAGTCTTTTAGAACTAAGACTGGTATTTGTACCAGCTTTTAATTTTATACTAGAACTAAAAAATGAAACCCATGTTATTATAATGGTTATAAATGAAACAGAAACTCTCATTTGCTCCTCATTTCAATGATGTTATTTTATAAAATAGATACATCGATTAATTTAGTTACTGCTAATTTCAAATGATAATATGGACAGATTCAACAAGATCACACTCCGTGTTGAATCTGTCCATGAGTATCAAATTATTTAAGCAACATCATTTTTTTCACTTGCGAGTAGCCGTCTATTTGTAAACGATAAAAATAAATACCTGAAGTGAAATTCGTTGCATTAAAAGTTACTTGATGTGTACCGCGTTTCATAAATTGATCCATCAATGTTGCCACTGGTTGTCCAAGTGGATTGAAGACCGAAAGCGTTACATGTCCATCCTTTGGAATCTGGAATTGTATATTCGTGTTCAAATTAAAAGGATTTGGATAATTCTGCATAAGTGCAAACGTCGTAGGCACAGCACTGGGTTTACTGGCTACATTCGTCTCAACTACCCTTGCATTGGTAATCTGAATTTCGTCAATGGCTAACCAGCCCCACCCCCCCTCAAAGGCATCTACGACCTCGATAATTACTTCCTGACCTGCGAGGGGAGAAAGATCGAGCGTACACGAATCGGGTATTTGATTAGGTCCAATACCTTCCACTGCTACCAGTAAACTGGCTAGCAAAGAACCATCCTTGGCTGAGAGCACCGCAATACCACCTGAACCTGTGACATACCCTTGTGTTGGATCTGGATCAAATTCTGGAGCTATCCGAGTACCAGCCCAACCGGCCGTTGTATTGCCCACAGCCCAAACCGTCATTACGGCACCTTCGCCTAAAAGAACTTTGGGAGAGGTAGCAATCTGGTCATTGGTTGCAGTATTAAGACCATCTCCCCATTGACTCAGATTGTAGGTATTGAGGTAACTAGACTGACCGCGACCGTTCGTAAAGTCGTAAGGCGGGTCACCAACCGCGGCACCAAACGGATCATTGCATGGGCCATATTG
>Ga0078972_1005928_pt1 | contig 30064 bp, 26 predicted proteins | sample YelNatPaOPGAMG01_FD_67568 | JGI IMG/M metagenome (GOLD analysis project Ga0078972, IMG submission 67568) | Hot spring thermophilic microbial communities from Obsidian Pool, Yellowstone National Park, USA - OP-RAMG-01 (SPADES assembly) (version 2) | ecosystem: Environmental > Aquatic > Thermal... | reverse complement strand
ACACGCTGGAGGATGGCTCGCTGCGTCAGCGCAGGCAGTTCGACAATGCACGAAGCCCCTTTGACCGCCTGGCAGCCACCCCCAACGTTTTCCCGGAAAGGAAGGATGCGTTGCTCGCCCTACGCAGCAAAACCAATCCCCGACAACTACGACGGGAGATCTACGCCGACCTGCATGCACTCTTCGCTCTGCCCTGCGCAAACCCGGGCGTGACCGAGAACGTCCTGGAGACGCTCGCAGTGCCCATCGAGGACTGAAAGGAGGGGGCTGGCTTCCGGTGACATCAACAAATGATAGAACCATCGCCTCTCGGTGACATTATCATTCGATTTGGCGCGGGGGAGCGTTCTGCACCAGAGTGTATGCCGGGGGTCGTCGCTGAATCTACAGGTCAAGATCCAGCCTTGGTGCCCGAACTCTCGCACAGCGCTGGCGGTAGGATCCAGCTCCTGCACGCTCCGGCGGGGGTCATGCGGCGTATCCCAAGGCTCGCGCAGTCCTGTGTCAGCCGGAGGAACTTGGCGCAACCAGGGGTGGCAGCCGGGTGTTGAGCTTGGCCCGCTCCCGGCCCAGCCCCTGGGATACTCCTCACAATGACGCACCGATCTGGCCCTGTTGCGGAACGCGTCTTCGCCGACACGTGGAGTGCTCGCCCGCGGTTCCGGGACATACCCTCGACCAGCGCAAAGCTCAGCCTCGCACCCGCACAGCACGGCGTACAGGGGCCGGCCATCTTGATTCTTGGAGAGGCCTGCACGGGGCCTATAATACACGTAGGAAGCCCGGCCTTGTGCTGGTGCCACCGAGTCGGACCGCAGTTGCGCGCACAGCACCGGAATCTGCATGAAGAGCGGCAACAAGGAGGCGGCATGTCGGAGTTCACCATCCTGGGGCAGGGATGGCGCGAGTACCTCGGGGCCATGCTCAGCGGTGCCCAGGCAGAGGTTCTCATCTCCTCCCCCTATATCACATCAGACGGGGTGCAGTTCATAGTCGAGCACATTTCCGACCGAGTGCGAGCGCAAGGCCAGATCTCGGTTCTCACCGACTTGTCGCCAGCGAGCGTGGCACAGGGGTCGACTGACCCACACGCGCTCAGGTCACTGCACCAGGTGGCTCCTAGAGTAGACATCTACCACCTCCCGCGCCTTCATGCCAAGGTGTACGTGGCGGATTCTGCACGTGCCGTCATCACCTCTGGAAACCTGACTCTGGGCGGGCTCGCGCTCAACTATGAATATGGAGTCGCAGTCGAGGACGCGCACTTGGTGGAAACAGTACGGCGGGACATCGAGGAGTACGCGCAACTGGGTGCGAAGATGGGCTCTGAGCAGCTAGCAGTGTATTGCCAGGCGGCGAATCGCGTCCGCGAGGCGCTCCTGCAGCAGCGGAAGGCCATCGCCCAGACGGCGCGGCTCCTCTTCGATGAGGCATTTCAGAATGCTGCGGACGAACTGATCCGGATCCGCGTGGCGGGCGGTCCGATACATACCGTATTTGCGAAAACGATCGTATACCTTCTGAATCGAGAAGGTCCGCTGACCACACCGGAGTTGCACCGGCTAATCGAGCGGATCCATCCAGACTTGTGCGACAACGCGGTCGACCGTGTTATCAATGGTGTTCGCTTTGGCAAGAAATGGAAACACGCGGTGAGAACCGCCCAGCAAGCTCTCAAGCGTAGGGGCGTGGTCCAACTCGATGGCACGCACTGGAGGCTGATAGAGTCATCATCTTAGGTGGACCTTGCGTGCGTCGGGGGCAATCCTGCAAGTGGTCGCCCATGACCCGCGTGCTGCATTGCTTCGCCGGGTGCACAGGTTGCAGGCCAGCTTGTGTGCACCGGTCAGGTTGGCCGTCGGTGTTGGGCGGACAGGCTAGAAAGCCTGTCCCACGGGTTTGAAGGCCTGTCCACCCCGGCGCGCGAATCGCCCTATGGCTCGAACAGCGGCACGAACCGGAACTGGGTCACGTCCACCAGGCCCCTGTCGGTGAGCTTGAGGGCGGGGATGACCGGCAGGGCCAGGAAGGAGAGGCTCATGAAGGGGTCGTGCAGGGTGGCCCCCAGGTCGCGGGCGGCGGCGAGCAGCCGGTCGAGCTGGGCTGCCACCGCCTCCAGCGGCTGGCTCGACATGAGCCCGGCGATGGGCAGCGGCACCGACTCGATCGCCTTGCCGTCGACCACGGCCGTGAGCCCGCCGCCCATACGCACGACCTCTTGCACCGCCGCCAGCATATCCGCATCGTTGGTGCCGAGGACGACGATGTTGTGCGAATCGTGCGCCACCGAGCCGGCGATGGCGCCCCGCTGCAGGCCAAAGCCGTGCACGAACCCCAGCCCCACCCGCCCCGAGGCCAGATGGCGCTCGACCACGGCCAATTTGAGGATGTCGCGCTCCACGTCGGCCACGGCCAGATCATCCTCCACCCGGGGGGCGAGCATGAGCTTCTCGGTCACAATCTGCCCCTCGCTCACGCCGATCACGCGCATGCGCCCGCCGGTGGCCGGCACGCGCAAGGCCTCGGCTGCCAGCGGCGCCACGTTCACCGAGCCGCGCAGAGGCGTCTGCACCGGGGTCACGATGCCCGGCAGGACCTGGCCGTCCTGGGCCACCAACTGCCCGCCGCGGAAGACCATCTCGGGGCGTATGTCGCGCAGGTCGCTCAGCACCACCAGGTCGGCCCTGCGCCCCGGCGCCACCGCCCCTTTGTCATAGAGGCGGAAGTACTCGGCCGGGTTGATGGTGGCCATCTGGATGGCGGTGATGGGGTCGAGGCCCTGGGCCACCGCCTCGCGCAGCAAAAAGTCGATGTGCCCTTCGCGCAGGAGGTCCGACGGGTGGCGGTCGTCGGTGACGAACATGCAGCGGCGGGCGTTCTCGGGCGTCACCAGGGGCAAAAGGCTGTGCAGGTTGCGGGCGGTCGAGCCCTCGCGGATCATGATGTGCATGCCCACGCGCAGCTTTTCGCGCGCCTCTTCGACGGTCGTACACTCGTGGTCCGACGCCACTCCGGCCACGACGTAGGCGCACAGGTCCTTGCCGGCCAGGCCGGGCGCGTGGCCGTCGATGGGCCTGCCGCTGGCGGCGTGGATCTTGGCGAGCACCCCGTCGTCGCAAAAGAGCACGCCGGGGTAGTTCATCATCTCGCCCAGGCCGATCACCCACTTGTCGGCCAGAAGGGGCTCGATATCCTCGGCCGAGAGGCTCGAGCCGGCGGTCTCCAGGTCGGTGGCTGGCACGCAGGAAGGGGCCATGACGTAGACGCTGAGGGGGTTGTACTTGCTGGTATCGAGGATGTAACGCACCCCCGCCAGGCCCATCACGTTGGCGATTTCGTGGGGGTCGGCGATGACGGTGGTGGTGCCACGGGGCACCACGGCGCGCCCGAACTCGGGCACCGAGAGCATGCTGCTCTCGATGTGCACATGGGCGTCGATAAAGCCGGGCGCCAGGTAGCGGCCACGCAGGTCGATCTCGTGGCGGCCGCGGTACTCGCCCAACCCCACAATAAGCGAACGGGCGATAGCCACGTCGGTGACGTGCACATCGCCCGAAAAGACGTTGATGACCCGCGCGTTCTTCAGGACCAGCTCGGCTTCGAGCTCGCCGCGCGCCACCCGGATCAGTTCTTCCCGTAGCATCACTGCCTGAGGACCCCCTTGCACTTTTGGCAATTATATCATAGGTAGTAGCCGATGACAATAGGCATGTTAAGGAACCTCAAACAATTCGTTCTTGACAAGCCACACCCCCTGTGGTAGTATTGCGCGCAACCGAATAGACGAAACGACCGACTCTTATCCAGAGGGGTGGAGGGACCGGCCCTGTGAAACCCCGGCAACCAACCCCGGCGTAGTGGGCTGCTACGGCCAGGTTATGGTGCCAATTCCGGCAGACGGCGCTGCATGGAGCAGAGCCGTCTGAAAGATGAGAGAGGAGCGCAAAACCTTCTCTCCCGTCAGGGAGGTTTTTTTTGCCCCGAGAAGGAGCCCGATGCGGACCATTGAGTGGTGTGATGGTGCGGTGACCCTGATCGACCAGCGGCTCCTGCCGCATCAGGAGGTGTGGCGCACGTACAGGGACTACCGCGACGTGGCCCGGGCTATCGTCGAGATGCAGATCCGCGGGGCGCCCGCCATCGGCGCGGCCGCCGCATATGGGGTGGCGCTCGCTGCCCTGGCGAGCCCGGCGCAGACCACGGAGGCCCTTATGGCCGATGTGGAGGAGGCCATACGCACCCTGGCGGCCACGCGGCCGACGGCGGTCAACCTCTTCTGGGCTCTGGAACGCGCGCGGCGCGCCGCGGCCGCGGCGCTGGCCGGCGGCCCCGATGCCGTCCGCGCTGCCCTGGTGGCCGAGGCGCAGGCCATCGCCGACGACGACGTGGAGACCAACCGGCGCATGGCCGCGTACGGCCAGGAGCTCATCGCCGATGGCATGAACCTCCTCACCCATTGCAACGCCGGCGCGCTGGCCACCGTCGATATCGGCACCACCCTGGGCGTCATCCACGCCGCCCACCGGGCCGGCAAGCGCATCCACGTGTATGTCGACGAGACGCGGCCCTTCCTGCAGGGCGCCCGCCTCACCGCCTGGGAGCTCATGCGCTGGGGCGTGCCGCTGACCCTGATCACCGACAACATGGCCGGCCACTTTATCTCGCGCGGCAAGGTCGACCTGATCCTGACCGGTGCCGACCGCATCGCCGCCAACGGAGACACCGCCAACAAGATCGGTACCTATACCCTGGCGGTGCTGGCCCACGAGAACGGCGTGCCCTTTTACATCGTCGCGCCCACCTCGACGATCGATCTGGATATCGCCAGCGGCAGAGAGATCCCCATCGAGGAGCGCAACCCGCGCGAGGTCACCCATATCCGCGACCTGCCCATCGCGCCGGAGGGCGTGCCTGTCGCCAACCCGGCCTTCGACGTGACGCCGCACCGGTATATCACCGGCTTTGTGACCGAGCAGGGGATCGTATACCCGCCCTTTGGGCCGGGGTTGCGGAGGGTCAAGGATTCAGCGAAGGCGTAGGCCGTAATGCGTACTGCGTAATGCGTACTCATTCGTGGTGCGTACGAGGCCGCTTGTGTGGGGGGTGGACGGGCTGGAAAGCCCGTCCCACGGGCTGGTGAGGCCGGAACAGTTGCTCCGGCAACCACCTTACGCAGTACGCAATACGCAGTACGCAGTAGCCGATAGGAGCACTCGTCATGCCTACTTTCGATCCCGGCTGGCTGCCGCTGGCCGTAGGCAGCGTGCCCCATGCCGACCCGGGCGAGGCCTGGGCGGCTGTGCTGCGCTACCTGCCGGCCACACCCTTCTGGCCACAGCTGCCGCGGCGCAGCTTCCTGGAGAACATGTACGCCCAGTACAGCGAGGGGTTTCCGGGCGTCGTCATTGAAGATGAACGCATCTACGTCGACCGGCGGCAGGACCTGGACCCGGCCATGGAGCGCCTGTACCTGGCCTACCTGGAGGACGACGTTGCCTATGGCGCCATCAGCGCCGAGTATGCCGCCGGCCTGGCCGCCCTGCGCGAGGGCGGGGTGGTGCTCCCGCAATCCCCGCTGCTCATCAAGGGGCAGGTGACCGGGCCGGTGAGCTGGGGCCTGACCGTGGTCGACCAGGAGCGCCGGCCCCTGCTCTACGACGAGGTGCTGGCCGACGCCATTGCCAAGCACCTGCGGCTCAAGGCCGCCTGGCAAGAGCAGGCCATTGCCCCCTACGCCCCCCTCACGGTGACCTTTGTCGATGAGCCCTACCTGAGCGCCTTCGGCTCGGCCTTTGTCGCCGTGAGCCGCGAGCAGGTCATCGCCTACCTGCACGAGGTGCTGGCAGGCATCCAGGGCCTGAAGGGAGTGCACTGCTGCGGCAACACCGATTGGAGCATGCTGCTCGAGACCCCCATCGACATCCTGAACCTCGATGCCTACGAGTATGCCGAGGCCCTCGCCCTCTACCCGCGCGAGGTGACCTCCTTCCTCGAGCGAGGCGGTGCCATCGCCTGGGGCATCGTGCCGGCCAGCCAGGCCGCCGAAGACGAAACGGCCGAGCATCTGGTGGAGCGGCTGCACGAGGCCATCGGCCTGCTGGCCCACAAAGGGGTGCCCCAAGAGGCGCTGCTGCAGCGCGGCTTTGTGACCCCGTCGTGCGGTACCGGCTCGCTCTCGGTGCCGTTGGCCGAACGCGTGCTGGCCCTCACCGGCCAGGTCGCCCGGATGATGCGCGGCCGGTACGTCCACCAGGAGGAGCAGACCCCGTGAGCATCCTTGTCGTTGGCTCTGTGGCCCTCGATTCGATCCAGACCCCCTTTGGCCGCGTGCGCGAGGCCCTGGGCGGGGCCGCGACGTACTTCTCCACGGTCGCCAGCCTCTACGACCGGGTGCAGCTGGTGGGGGTGGTGGGCAACGATTTTCCGCAGGAGCATATCGACTTTCTCGTGCAGCGAGGCGTCGATATCCGCGGCCTGCAAGTGGCGGAAGGCAAGACCTTCCGTTGGTCGGGCCGCTACGACTATGACATGAACCGCTGCGAGACGCTGTCGACAGAGCTCAACGTCTTCGCCAGCTTTCGCCCGGTGTTGCCTGAGGACTATCGCAGCGCCGAGTACGTCTTTCTGGCCAACATCGACCCCGAGCTGCAGTTGAGCGTGGTCGAGCAGGTGCGCTCGCCCCGGCTCATCGCCCTCGATACCATGAACTATTGGATCGACTACAAGCGCGAGGCCCTCACCGAGGCGCTCAAGCGGGTGGATATTGTGCTCATGAACGAGGCCGAGGCGCGCCAGTATGGCCAGACCTTCAGCCTGATCCGCGCTGCCCACAAGATTCTCGACCTGGGGCCCAAGGCGCTCATCGTCAAGAAGGGCGAGTACGGCGCCGTGCTCATGGCCAACGGGGGTGACCCCACCCGCTCCTTCTTCTTCGCGCCGGCCTTCCCTCTGGAAAAGATCGCCGACCCGACGGGCGCCGGCGACACCTTCGCCGGCGGGTTCATGGGCTACCTGGCGCGCACCGGGGCGCGGGCCATCGGCGAGGCGCCCTATGACCTGGCCATCCGCCAGGCCATCGTACACGGCACCATCGTCGCGTCGTTCACCGTCGAAGGTTTCAGCCTCGAGCGCCTGCGCACCCTCAGCCTCGATGACATCCGCGGCCGCTACGAGGCGTTCAAACGCTTTACCAGTTTTGAGCTGCCCTGCCCCTGGCTGAGCAGCTGCGAGCGGCTCAAGGAAGCTCAGCCCAACGGCAGTGCGGGGTTCTAGCCAAACCCCCGCCCCGGGTCAGGGCCGGGCCGGCGCGGAGCAGACTAGCCGGCCGTCACCCAGATGGCCAGCAAACGAACAAAGGAGATAAAAAGCGTGAGCACAACCTTTATGACAGCGCCCAAGTACCTCTTCACTTCCGAGTCGGTGACGGAGGGCCACCCCGACAAGCTCTGCGACCAGATTTCCGACTCGATCCTTGATGCCATCATGGCCCAGGACCCCTACGGCCGCGTGGCCTGCGAGACGGCAGCCACGACGGGTATGGTGGTGGTGGTGGGCGAGATTACCACCAAGTGCTACGTGGACATGCCGGCTGTCATCCGCAAGACGATCGAGGAGATCGGCTACACCCGCGCCAAATACGGCTTTGATGCCGAGACCTGCGGCGTGATCACGTCGATCAAGGAGCAATCGCCCGATATCGCCCTCGGCGTCGACCGGGCGCTGGAGGCCAAAGAGGGCGAGATGGACGACGACGCCATCGAGGCCATCGGCGCGGGCGACCAGGGCATGATGATCGGCTTTGCCTGCCGCGAGACGCCCGAGCTGATGCCCATGCCGATCATGCTGGCCCACACGCTGACCAAACGCCTGGCGGCCGTGCGCAAAGACAAGACCCTGCCCTACCTGCGGCCCGACGGCAAGTCGCAGGTGACGGTGGAGTACAGCTACGGCAAGCCGGTGCGCATCGACACCATCGTCATTGCGGCCCAGCACGACCCGGCCGTCAGCCAGGACCAGATCCGCGCCGACATCCTCGAGCACGTGATCAAGGCCACCATGCCCGCGCAGTTGATCGACAAGCGCACGCGCTACTTCATCAACCCCACCGGGCGCTTCGTCATCGGGGGGCCCATGGGCGACTCGGGCGTCACCGGGCGCAAGATCATCGCCGATACCTACGGTGGCATGGTCTCGCACGGCGGCGGCGCCTTCTCGGGCAAGGACCCCACCAAGGTCGACCGCTCGGCCGCCTACGCGGCGCGCTACGTGGCCAAGAACCTGGTGGCCGCCGGCATTGCCGACCGGCTGGAGATCCAGCTGGCCTACGCCATCGGCGTGGCGCGGCCGGTGTCGATGAATATCGAGACCTACGGCACGGGGCGCATCCCCGACGAAAAGATCCTCGAGCTGGTGCGGGCCCACTTCGACCTGCGGCCGGGCGCCATCATCCGCGACCTGAACCTGCGCCGGCCCATCTACCGGCCGACGGCGGCCTACGGCCATTTTGGCCGCACCGACATCGACGCGCCGTGGGAGAACACCGACAAGGTCGACATCCTGCGCCGCGACGCCGGCCTGTAGGGGCGAGGCGATGCCTCGCCCTCGCCTGTGGGCGATGCCTCGCCCTCGCCTGTGGGCGATGCCTCGCCCTCGCCCATCGGCGAGGCGGTGCCCCATCGCGATGCGGGCCCGTAGGGGCCGGGTTTGGCACGGGGCGTGAGTCGTGTACAATAGCTGGGCAGCGGGCCCAGCGGCATGGCCGCATGGGCCCCACTGCCTGCAGAAAGCGGATGGCTGAGAGCTTGGCGAAACGTGCGTTCATCACCGGCATTGCCGGCTTTGCGGGCAGCCACCTGGCCGAGTACCTGCTGGGCGCGGGCTATGAGGTCAGCGGCCTCTCGTTGCCCGAAGGGGGCACCCGCAACATCGAGGGCATCCGCCCTCGCATCCGGCTGTACCTGGGCACCCTCGAAGACACAGCGTGGCTGCGGGGTGTGCTGGCCGAGGTGCAGCCGGCCTACGTCTTTCACCTGGCGGCGCAGGCGGCGGTGCCTCAGGCCTGGGCCGCGCCAGGGCCGACGCTGGTCAACAACATCGTCGGCGAGCTCAACCTGATCGAAACCCTGTTGGCCCTCGACTTGCGCCCCCGCCTCCTCATCATTGGCTCGGCCGACGAGTACGGGCTGGTCCGCCCCGAGGAGTTGCCTGTGCGCGAGACCAACCCCCTGCGGCCCAATAACCCCTACTCGGTGAGCAAGATCGCGCAGGACTATCTGGGCTACCAGTACTTTCTGAGCCACCGCCTGCCGGTGGTGCGGCTGCGGCCGTTCACGCACATCGGCCCGCGGCAGGGGCCGGGCTTTGTCAGCGCCGACTTTGCCAAGCAGATCGCCGAGGCCGAGGCGGGTCTGCGGCCACCCGTGCTGCGCGTGGGCAACCTCTCCGCCCGCCGCGACTTTTCCGACGTGCGCGACATGGTGCGCGCCTACGCCATGGCGCTCGAGCGTGGCGAGCCAGGCGAGGTCTACAACGTGGGCAGCGAACGCTCCTACAGCATCCAGGAGGTGCTCGAGATCCTGCTGGGGCTCAGCCGCATGTCGCTGCAGGTGGAGCCCGACCCTGCTCGGCTGCGCCCGTCGGATGTGCCCGAGATCGTCAGCGACTGCACCAAGTTCCGCATGCGCACCGGCTGGCAGACCACCTACACCCTCGAGCAGAGCCTGCGCGATGTGCTGGAGTATTGGCGGGAGGCAGTGAAGCAGTAGGGGCAGACTGCCCAGTGCTGCGTATTGCGTACTGCGTACTGCGTACTGCGTGAGGGATGCGGCGCCAGCCAGTGCTGTGGGCCGACCCTTACGCATTACGCAGTACGCATTACGGCTTGCTCTCAACTAACGCTCGTAGAGAAAGGCATCCCATGAGAAAAGCTCTCATCACCGGCATCACCGGGCAGGACGGTTCCTACCTGGCCGAGTTCCTGCTCGAGAAGGGCTACCAGGTCATCGGCATGGTGCGCCGCACGAGCACGCTCAACTTCGAGCGCATCCGCCACATCCAGGAGCGCATCACGCTGGTGCAGGGCGACCTGCTCGACCAGATGTCGCTCATCGACCTCTTGAAGGAGCATCGGCCCCACGAGGTCTACAACCTGGCCGCGCAATCGTTCGTGCCGACCTCATGGAAGCAGCCGGTGCTGACCGGCGAATTTACCGCCCTGGGCGTGACCCGGCTGCTCGACGCCATCCGCCTGGTGGACCCGGAGATCCGCTTCTACCAGGCCACATCGAGCGAGATTTTCGGCAAGGTGCGCGAGGTGCCTCAGCGCGAGACGACGCCCCTCTACCCGCGCAGCCCCTACGGCGTGGCCAAGGTCTACGGCCACTGGATCACTGTCAACTATCGCGAGAGCTACAACCTCTTTGCCTGCTCGGGCATCCTCTTCAACCATGAGTCGCCGCGGCGTGGGCTCGAGTTCGTGACCCGCAAGTCGACCTATGGGGCGGCGCGCATCAAGCTGGGCCTGGCCAACGAGCTGCGCATGGGCAACCTGGAGGCGCGCCGCGACTGGGGCTATGCCGGCGATTACGTGCGCGCCATGTGGATGATGCTGCAGCAGAGCGAGCCCGACGACTATGTCATCGCCACCGGCGAGACCCACTCGGTGCGCGAGTGGCTCGAGGAATGCTTCGGCTACCTGGGCCTCAACTGGCAGGACTATGTGGTGGTCGACCCCCAGTACCTGCGCCCGGCCGAGGTCGACCAACTCATCGGCGACCCCAGCAAGGCGCGGCAGAAGCTGGGTTGGAAGCCCGAGGTCAGCTTCAAGGAACTGGTGCGCCTGATGGTAGATGCCGACCTGGAGCTGGTGCGCCAGCAGATGCAACACCCCCGGCTCTAGCTCGTGTTCGCAGAGCCGTAGAATAGCCCCTCGTGGGCGCCGCGGGCGGCAAAGCAAAAAGCCGGGCTGAATGCCCGGCTTTCTGCGTCGCTGGCGGAGGGGGTGGGATTCGAACCCACGGTGGGCACAAGGCCCACAACGGTTTTCGAGACCGCCCCGATCGGCCGCTCCGGCACCCCTCCGAACTCGCTAGAGTATACCACATCCCGCCCCCGCTGACAACAGGCACAGCGCTCTTCTTCTGGTACGTTTCTTGCTAGGCAACGGTGGTCAGGAGAGCACCCCTTCGCCCACGACACCGATTCGCTTGAGGAGGATGGACAATGTTGAGCAGTCTCATCTGGGCGTTCCTGCTCTGCTTCCTGGCGTGGCTCACCTGCGCCGGCGTACACTGAGCAACGTGTCCGGCCTCGCCCGGCAAGGGCAGGCCGCGGTGGGCAGTGTGGCGCGTGGTGCCCCCGGGTTCCCTCGATGCACAGAACTCCTGCCTGGCGAAGAGGTGCTCTCCGGCCCTCCTCAGGGCTTTGAAGTCGCCTGTTGTGTTACTCTGAGCAGGTTCTGTGGGCTCTCCAATGTGGCGTTTGCGGGCCTGCAAAGGGTCCAGGCTACACACAAGGCCGACTTGGGGCCCTCCTGCTGGCCTGTTGACGCGCCCGCCGCATTATGCTAAAATCGCGCTCCAACAGGTCCGGGCCTCGCCTCCGATCCCCCACCCGACCGGGATGCGTTGCCCCTGGGCCCATGGCCGCCTGTCTGTGGGCAGTCATGGGCGCGCCTGACACCTTTCCCTCGGAAAAGGACCCTGGATGACGGCCTTGGCATGGCTGATCGTGGGCCTGGGGCTCACGTTCGCCTTTCTCAATGGAATGAACGATAGCGGCACTCTGGCTGCCGCGATGATCTGCACCGGAGCGGTAGGGCCACGCAAGGCGCTCCTCTTGGTGGCGGGGTCGCAGGTGGTGGGGGCGTTGGCGGCCGGTGTGGCGGTTGCCTACACGGTGGGCCGGGGCATTGTGGTGCCCGGGGCGATCACCGGGCCGGTGGTGGTGGCGGCCCTGGTGGCGAGCGTCGCCTGGAACGCGCTGGCTTCGCTGGTGGGGCTGCCCTCCAGCAGCTCCCACGCTCTGGTCGGCGCCCTGGCGGGCGCGGCCTGGGCGGCAGCGGGACGCCAGGCGGTCCTCTTGGGTGGCATTGCGCGTGTGCTCCTGGTGCTGTTCATTGCGCCGTGGGTCGGGTTTGTGGCCACCTACGGAGTGATGAAGGCCTTGCTGTGGGCCCTGGCCGGCAGCACTCCCAAGGCGGGAGCCCGGCTCGAGCGGGCTCAATGGCTGCTGGTGCCGCTGGTGGCCGCCGGCCATGGCGCCAACGATGGCCAAAAGTCGATGGGCATCATCGCGCTGGGGCTCTTTGCGGCGGGGGTCCTGCCAACGTTTGCAGTGCCCGGCTGGGTGCGATGGGTGGCGGCCTTGGCCCTGGCCACAGGTACAACGGTGGGCGGCATGCGCATCCTGCGGACGGTGGGGCTCAAGCTATACCGCATACGCGCCATCCACGGGTTCGCCTCTCAGGCCGCCACGGCCCTGGTGGTGCTGGTGGCCAGCCTGCTGGGGAACCCCGTCAGCACCACGCAGGTGCTCAGCGCCGGCATCGCGGGCGCCGGCTCGGCCCAGCGCTTCTCACAGGTGCGCTGGGGCGTGATCGTACACATTGTCATGACCTGGTTTCTGACCGTCCCGGGCGCGGGCGGTCTCGCAGCTCTGGTGTATTGGCTGATCTGGCGCTTCTAGTCGATTGGGCGGGCTCCGCCAGGGCCGCAAGCGCCGGAAGGGAGGGCCATGGATCTGAAATCGTTGTTCGGCCGCAAACAGGACCGCTTCTACAAGCTGCTGACGCAGCAGGCGGAAAAGACGTTGCAGGGCATGGAGGCTCTGCTGGAGTACGTTACCGCCCCCACCGAGGAAAGGGCCAGGGTGGTGCAGACGCTCGAGGCAGAGGCCGACGAAGTGCGGCGCGTCCTCATCGACGAGCTGAACCGCACCTTCATCACCCCCTTCGACCGGGAGGACATCTTTGCCCTCTCGCGCACCATCGACGATGTGCTCGACTATGGCGAGACCACTGTGGAGGAGATGACAACCCTCGGCGTGGCCCCCAACGAACACATCCGCAGCATGGCCGCCGTGTTGCGCGACGCTGCCCACGAGCTGCACATGGCCATGGTGCAGCTCAAGGACCACCCGCACGTGGCGCTCGACCATGCCACCCGCGCCAAGGCGCTGGAAAACCAGGCCGAACGCTTCTACCGCCAGGGCATCGCCGCCCTCTTCTCGGGGCCTCAGGATATCCAGCACGTGGTGCTGATGCTCAAGATGCGCGAGGTCTACCGGCACCTCTCCAACGCGGCCGACCGGGGCGACGAGGCCGCCAACATCCTGAGCGATATTGTGGTCAAGACCACCTAGTAGGCGCCTGTTGAGGAACCTCGGCCGCCGGGCCGGCGACCGGGCTACGCGTTCCGCGCCGGCCCGGTGCGGAACCGTTTGGGGGGGTCTGGTTGGCGCCGCCAGCCAAACCCCATCCACAGCGCGAACCGCCCACGCGCAACGACTATCGCACCGGGCATATCCCGGCATCGTCGGCGTAAACCGTGGCCGTCGGAGGGGGCGCAGCCGCTCGGCGCGGCGCGAGACCCACTTGTCACTCTGAGCGGCTCCTGCGGCCAGCCTTCAGCCCGGCGCCAAGCGAGCGAAGAGTCCTTGCTCGCCATGGCGGCACGCTTGGCGTGGTTTGGCGCCACGGCAAGCAAGGATTCTTCGCTGGAATTGGCGCCCCAGTGCTGCCTGGCCGTCACTGCCGCTCAGAATGACTCTCACGGCGACGGCGGCCAGCAAATTCACCGACGATTTTGGGATACACCCATCGCACCGGAGCCGATCGATCCGTGGTATAATGAACCCTCCAGAATCAGGGTCGATCGGGAGTGCATGTGCAAGCCGTAGAGAGTTTTGACGCAGAGCTCGCCCCAGAAGAGAAAAGCTTCGTCGCCACCCTGGCTACCCCCGCGCGCATCCAGGCCTTCCTCGATGCCATCCCCTACAGCACCGAGCCGGTGTACCGCAGCCCCCTGCGCGTGCTGCGCGAGCGCAAGGGCCACTGCTTCGATGGTGCGCTCTTTGCTGCGGCCATGCTGCGGCGGCTGGGCTACCCGCCACTGATCGTCGATATGGTGCCCAACGAGCGCGACGACGACCATCTCCTGGCCGTATACCGGGTGGGTGGCTACTGGGGCGCGGTGGCCAAGTCGAACTTTACGGGGCTGCGCTACCGCGAGCCGGTGTACCGCAGCCTGCGCGAGCTGGTCATGTCGTACTTTGAAGCCTTTTTCAACGTGGAGGGGGAAAAGACGCTGCGCGCCTACACCGTGCCGCTCAACCTGGCGGCGTTCGACGCCCGCCACTGGATGGCGAGCGATGAGCCTCTGGAGGCCATCGCTTCGCGGCTCGACCGCCTGCGCCGCCTGCCGGTGGTGACGCCCGAGATGGCGGCCAGGCTGGCGCCGGTCGACCCCCGCTCGTACCAGGCGGGCCTGCTCGGCGCCGACCCTGCCGGGCTGTTCAAGCCCCAGTAGCCGGCCGAAGGGAGTGACAGTTGGACGTGTACACGGCGCTCCACCGCTGGCGCCTGTGGGGCGGACGGGCGCGGGCGGCGGGTGGAGCTGGGGGCCGGGTGCTCGAGCTGGGCGTGGGCGCGGGGGCCAACCTCCCCCACTATCGCCAGGCGCAGCGGGTGGTGGGGCTCGACCCCAACCCCGAGGCGCTGGCCAGGGCGCGGCAGGTGGCCGGGGGCCTGCCCTTCCCGGTGGCCCTGGTGCGCGCCCGCGCCGAGGCCTTGCCCTTCGCCCCGGCCAGCTTTGACGCCGTGGTCGGCACCCTCGTCTTCTGCTCGGTCGATGACCCCCGCGCCGCCCTGGTCGAAGCGCGGCGGGTGCTGGCACCCCAGGGCACCCTGCGCCTGGTGGAGCACGTGCTCCCCTGCCGTGGCCCGCAGCGGCTCTTGCTGCAGCTCGTGGCGCCCCTTTGGCGCCGCTGTACCCACGAGTGTCGCATCGACCGTGAGACCCTGCGCACCGTCGAGTCGGGCGGCTGGGCGGTGCACGAGCTGCGCGAGCACGCCGGCGGCGTGTTCATCGAGCTCGTCGCCGGCCCGGATGGCGAAGAGGAGTGACGGCTCTCACCCCTTCCTCAGGAGCATCTCCAGCCGATCGACCAGGCTCGCCAGCACCCCGAAGGCCGCCTCGACGGGCTGCGGAGTGGCCATATCGACGCCGGCCAGCTTCAGAGCATCGAGGGGGTAGAGCGAGCTGCCGTCGCTCAGGAACTGGAGATAGGCCTGCGCGAGCCCTGCCCCGGGCAGGGGCCTGGTGTCGCCCTGTGAGCGGTCAGGCGCGCACCGGCGTCGGTTTGCCCTGGTAGAGCGCCTCGCGGATGGCCAGGAGCTCGCGGCGGAGTTGCTCATCCTCCTCGATCTGCGCGGCCACCTTGGTGCAGGCATGGAGCACCGTGGTGTGATCTCGCCCGCCCAACTGCTGGCCGATCTCCGACAGGGAGAGGTTGGCGTCTTCGCGCAGCAGGTACATGGCGACCTGCCGGGGGATGACAACCTCGCGGTTGCGCCGGCGGTTCGAGAGGTCCTCTCGGCGGACCTCGTAGTAGCGGCACACCGCCTCGATGATCTGCGCGGGCGGCAGCGCGTGGGGGGGCACCAGCACGTCCTGCAGGGCTGCCCCCGCGGTCTCCTCGCTGAGGGGCAAGCCCATCATGCGCGCGTAGGCGATGATGCGGTTGAGGGCACCCTCCAGCTCGCGGATGTTGCTCTGCACCTTGCGCGCCACATAGTCGAGCACGGTTGGGGGCACCTGGGCGCCCAGGCTCTCGGCTTTGGCGCGCAGGATGGCGATGCGCATCTCCAGGTCGGGCGGTTGGATGTCGGCCAGGAGGCCCCACTCAAAGCGCGAGCGCAGGCGCTCCTCGAGGGTGGGGATGGCCCGTGGCGGCCGGTCGCTGGAGAGCACAATCTGGCTCGACGCTGCGTGGAGGGCGTTGAAGGTGTGGAAGAATTCCTCCTGGGTCGACTCCTTGCCCGCGATGAACTGGATGTCGTCGATGAGGAGGACGTTGTTGTTGCGGTATTTCTCGCGGAACGCCTCGGTGCTCTGGCTGCGGATGGCGTTGATCATCTCGTTGGTAAAGGTCTCCGACGAGACGTAGAGCACCGAGCAGCCGTGTTCCAGCGCGCGGTGGCCGATGGCATGGAGCAGGTGAGTCTTGCCCAGCCCCACCCCGCCATAGATGAACAGGGGGTTATACGAGGCGCCGGGGTTGTCGGCCACGGCCAGAGACGCGGCGTGGGCCAGGCGGTTGGCATTGCCCACCACGTAGGTGTCGAAGGTGTAGCGGGGGTTGAGCATGCTGGGCGACGAGGGCCCGTTGGCGGCCCCACGGCCCGGGCGCCGGGCTGCCTGGCGGAAGAGCTCGCCCCCCTCTTCCTCTGCTGCGGCAGGCACAGGAGCTTGCCCGGCCACCACGAAGCGCACTTCGACCGTGCGGCCGATGATGCCCGACAGGGTGCGCGCGATATGGGTGTAGAGGCGGTTCTCCAGCCAATCCTTGGCATACGCGCTGCGCACACCAACGACGATTGTGCCATCCTCATAGGCGACGCCGGACGTGTCTTTGAGCCAGGTATCAAAGGTGGCCTTGGTGAGCTGCAACTGCAGCTCTCCGAGCGCTGTCTGCCAGGTTCGCTTCGCGTCCATCCCTCTACATACCTCACTCATGCTGTGGCCCTGCGATGATCGGCGCCGCTCCCCGCGGAAAGACGCAAAAATGCAACGGGGCAGGAACCCATCCCTGGCGAGCCTACCGTGGAACAGCATGACCCCGCTTGTGTTGTCGGTGCCCGTGAGTCCTTTGACGAGCGTGGCGGGCTGCGCGCCGAGCAGCCCGGGATGGCGGCCACCCTGCGGCCGCCGCAACCTGAGGTGCAGGGGACGATCGGGCCGTCCTGCGGGCCCGCCGGGTGGGCCGGGCACCCTTGCGCCGGCACGCCGCCCGCGAGGGCCCGGTTGGCCCGCGATGGACTGGCCTCTTGAAGGTCCAGGGGATGAGACCGGTGCTCGCGCCTCGCCTCTTGGCACCGCCGCCGATCATGGCTGCGAGCATGCTCAATTCTAGCGATATTCTGCGCTTTTGGCAATGGGCAGCCAACTGGTCCCCACCACAACCGGTTGTGGGGTGGGGGCCATACACCACTAGTTCTCGTGTCCGTATGCCGCCAGGTCGCCCAACGTGAACCTTAAATTTGGCCGACCGACGGAGCTTGGCCGGTGGCTGCCAGGGGCCTATAATCACCGAGCAGCCGGGTTCTTGTTGCGGGCGGCCATGCGAGGCGGGTGGGGGATTGCTCGGCGCCTGGGCGCCCGCAATGACGGTGCGGAACGCTCTCGCCAGCGGAGCGAAGGGCACTTTCTGGCCCTGCTTCTTCGCCCCGCCCGTCGGCCTCCTGGAGGGCAGAGTGAGGAGAGGATGGCCACTCTACAGCCCCCGTACGTGATCTCGTGCAGCCGGCGCACCGATGTGGCCGCCTGCTACACCGGGTGGCTGGCCGGCGCCCTGCAGGCGGGCCAGGTCGAGGTGCCCTCGCCCTACGGTGGGCCGGCGCGGCTCGTCTCGCTGCGCCCCGCAATGGTGCACAGCATCGTCTTTGTGTCCAAGGATTACGGGCCGCTTTTGGACAATGTGGCCGGCGTGCGCGACCTCCTGGGCGCGTACGCCCAGCTCTTCTTCCACCTCACCATCACCGGCCTGGGGGGCAGCCGGCTGGAGCCGGGGGTCCCTCCCTGGCGCCAGGTGGCAGCCCAGCTGCCAAGGCTCGTGGCCTGGGCGGGGAATCCCCGGCGGGTCACACTGCGCTTCGATCCCATCGTGCACTGGCGCGAGGGCGAGGCCGTCAGGAGCAACCTGCCCTGGGCCGAGCCGATCTTCGATGCGGCGGCGCAGAGCGGCGTGCCGGCGGTGCGCGTGTCGATTGCGGCGCTCTACGCCAAGATGCGCCGGCGCGGCGTTGCCTGGTATGACCCCAGCCCCCAGGAGCGGGCCGATATCGCCGGGCGCCTGCTCGAGCTGGCGGCCGCGCGCGGCCTCGCGCTCTACGCCTGCGCCGACCCCACCCTGGTGGCGGCCGGGGTGCGGCCCTCCTCGTGCATCGATGGCCGCCTGCTGGCCGAGCTGCACCCGCAGAGGCTGCCCCTGCCCATCCACAAGGACCCAGGGCAACGCCCTGCCTGCGGCTGCACGCCCAGCATCGACATCGGCTCGTACCACATGAGGTGCCCCCATGCCTGCGCCTACTGCTATGCGGCGCCGGGGCGAACAGCGGGGCCTCACGGCATGCCGGATGGAGGGCGCAACCGTGGATACCGATAGGCCGGTCGCAGTGGCGCCACGCTCTCAACTGTGGGCAGGCGTTCGAGCGGCGATGCCCCTGTGGTTTGTGCCCATCGCCGCCGGCCTGGCCGGGCTGTGGGTGGCGAGGATCATCCTCGGCTAGCGGCCACCTGCGGGCCGTGGCAAGGCGCCTCCCGCCCGTGCGCAGGCTCGCCAGCGTGCAGAATCCCCCCTCACCCTAACCCTCTCCCCTACGGGGTGCAGTTCACTCCTGGGGCACACGCGAGCTCCTCACGTCCCAAGCTCTTCGCGCTGCGTCGGCTTGGCCGTTGTTGTCGAGCCGCCCCCCTACTGTTCCCCCAAAATGAAGGAATAGGTCTCTCGCTCCGCCGATTGGCGCTGCGGCGCCAGCCTATCCCCCCACGTTGGGGGGACAGCCTGCCCTGAGCAACGCGAAGGGGTGGGGGGGGCCACAGCCGCGCCATGACGTCATGCTGGTGTACAGAAGGGCATTCTGCACAGGCTGGCCTCCAAACTGAACTACCCTCCCCCCAGGCGGAGAGGGAATACGGCAGCGCGAAGCGGTGGCAGCCGGGCGTTGATCTCCGCTCGCCCCCGGCCCGGCCCCTGGGGGTTTCGCACCGGGCGGGCGTGGAGCATGTAGCCTGGCTGGCCCGGCGACCGCCAAGTTTCTGCGCGGGCGAAACCAACTGGCTCGCCGGTGCCGCCAGGCAGCCTATTCCCGCTGCAGGGGAACGGTAGAGGGTCAAGCCCGGCAGCAGCGGCCAAGCCCACACAGCGCGAGGGGCTCGGGGCCGCCGTGAGCTCGCATCTGCCCTTGGCGTGCCCTCAGGCGGCGCCCCGCGCCGCCAGGAAGGCCCGCCGCATGGCGTCGAGGGCGGCGTAGGTGCGCAGCGAGAGGAAGGCCGCACAGGCGCCGCCGATGAGCAGGGGCACCAGAGGCACCGAAACGCCCGCGGCATAGGTGGCCACGGCCAGCAGCAGCCCGGTGAGCAGGTGGTTGACGATGGTCTGCACGCTGGCGGGCGACATGGCGTCGGGCCGGTCATGGTAGCGGAGCACGTGGTGCGAGGCGGCCACTGCCAGGGGCAGCGTGCCCAGGCTCAGCAAGGCCAGGAGCGGCAGTTGGCCGGCCGCGACTGCCAGCACGATGCTGAGGTAGCTGGCAGCCATGAGCACGATGTAGCCGTAGGAGGCCCGTGCGCGCCCCAGCCGCACGACCAGGGTGCGCTTGCCCGCCGCGCGGTCGCCGGCATAGTCGGGCATCTCGTTGACGTAGAGGATGGCCGTCACCAGGAACATCATGGGCAGGCTGGCCAGCAGCGCACCCATGCTCAGGCGGTGCGCCTGCACGTAGTAGCCCGCCGCCACCAGCACTGGCCCAAAGTTGAAGCCCACCACCAGCTCGCCGAGCCCGCGGCTGGCCAGGTAGAGCGGCTTGCCGGTGTAAAAGAGCGAGGTGAAGAGGCCGATGGCGGCCAAGAGGAGCATGAGTGGCCCCGAGCGCACGGCCAAGAGGAGTAGGATCAGCATGCCCCCCGCCAGGAGGGCGTAGGCCGTGCGTCGCACTTCGGCCGCGGTGAGCACCCCGGCCTGGATCATGCGGCTGCCGCCCGAGAAGGGGCTGATGTACTCGTGGTTCGCCTCATCGGCGCCGTTCACATGGTCGTCATAGTCGTTCATCATGTCGGCGCCGGCGTGCATGAGCACCGAGGCTACCAGGATGGCGGCCGCGCCCAAGAGGTCGGCCTGCCGGCTGTGGTACCAGCCGGCCACCAGGCCCAACAGCACGCAGACGATGCTGGCGGTGAAAAAGCCTGGCCGCGTAGCCAGGAAGAGGGTTTTCGCTTTCATGGCACCTCCGGAATCTCGAGAGGACGGCACACCTTGGGCAGAGAGTATACCATGGCGCGGTTCAGGGCCGAAAAGTGGAGCAAAACGAGCAAGATTCGCTCCTGATAGCCTTGACGCACCCGCCTTTTTCTACTATACCTTCTCTAGCAGTACAACCCCACTTGTCCATCGGGGCGCGGGTTCCACCCGGGCATCGCGCTCCGCGCGTGACCAGAGCTGAACCTTGTCCCGGGTCAGAGCCGGCCAGGCGCGGAGCAGGTTTGCCGGCAGTTTCCGGGTGCAGGTTGGACCAAATACCGTTGTAGTACTGAGGGGAGGAGCCACATTGAAACCCTTCGCCTACCAGGCCCCGACGGCGCTGCAAGAAGCGGTGGCCGTTCTGGCCGCAGCGGGCGAACGCGCCCGCCCGCTGGCCGGCGGCACCGACCTTTTGGTGCAGATGCGCCGCGGCCTGCTCGCGCCCGACCTGCTGGTCGATGTCAAGAGGGTGCCGGAGCTGGGCCAGCTGGGCACCGGCGCCGATGGGCAGCTTCGCATCGGGGCAGCGGTGCCGCTCGACCGCGTCGGCCGCCACCCGGCGGTGCGCGCCGGCTACCCAGCGCTGGCCGATGCCGCGGGCCTCATCGGCAGCGTGGCCATCCGCAGCCGCGCGAGCCTGGGCGGCAACCTCTGTAACGCCGCCCCCAGCGCCGACTCGGTGCCGGCCCTGATTGTGCTGGGCGCCACCGCTCTGGTGGCGGGGTCCTCCGGTTCGCGCTCGCTGCCCGTGGAGCGTTTCTGCACCGGCCCCGGCCAGACGGTGCTGCGGCACGACGAGCTCCTGGTGGCGCTCGACCTGCCCCCGGCGCTGCCACGCTCGGGCAGTGGCTACCTCCGTTTCACCCCGCGCGGCGAGATGGATATCGCCGTGGCGGGTGTGGCCGCCTGGCTCCTATTGGGCGAAGACGGCCGCGTGGCCGCTGCCCGCATCGCCCTGGGGGCCGTGGGGCCCACCCCCCTGGTGGCGACGGAGGCCGCGCAGGCGCTGGTGGGCCGCGCGCCGACGGAGGAGGCACTGGCCGAGGCCGCGGCGCTGGCGCAGGCCGTGGCCCGGCCCATCGAGGATGTGCGCGGTACGGCTGCCCAGCGGCGCCACCTGGTGGGGGTGTTGGCCAGGCGGGCGCTTGCGGCGGCGCTCGAGCGCGCGAGAGGGGAGGGCGGCGATGGCAGATAGGGTGCGGGTGCAGGCCCGCGTCAACGGCCGTGTGGCCGAGTTCCTCTGTGAGCCCAGGCAGAGCCTGCTGGAGTGCCTGCGCGATATCCTCCACCTCACCGGCACCAAGGAGGGCTGCTCCGACGGCAACTGCGGCGCCTGCGCCGTGCTCTTGAACGGCCAACTGGTCAACTCGTGCCTGGTGCTCGGGGTAGAGGTGGATGGGCAGGAGGTTACGACCATCGAGGGGCTGGCTGGCGCCGATGGCCTGCACCCCCTGCAGCAGGCCTTTCTCGAGCACGAGGCGCTGCAGTGTGGCTTCTGCACGCCGGGCATGCTCCTGGCCGCCAAAGCCCTGCTCGACCGCACACCCAACCCCAGCGAGGGTGAGATCCGGCGCTGGCTGGCAGGCAACCTGTGCCGCTGCACCGGCTACGACCGCATCGTGGCCGCCGTGCAGGATGCGGCCACGCGGATGCAGAGATCATGAAGACGGGAGACCACCGCAGAGACGCAGAGAGCGCAGATGCTATTCAGGGCTCCTCCGCGTTCTCTACCGCCTCTGCGGTGAAATCCCGTCGAGCCAAAGGAGATGGCGTGATGGCTGACGGACTCCGGGTCGTGGGTACGCGGCCGGTTCCCTACGGCGCATACGAGAAGGTGACCGGGCAGGCGGTGTTCGGCGCCGATATCCACCTGCCGGGCATGCTCTACGGCAAGGTGCTGCGCAGCCCCCATGCCCACGCCCGCATCCGCTCCATCGATGCGGAGGCGGCCATGGCGCTGGCGGGGGTCTATGCCGTCGTCACCGCGGCCGACCTGCCGCCGGCGCCCCCGGGGGCGCCGCCGCGCGCCCGCTATGCGCGCGAGCGCATCCTGGCCAGCGGCAAGGCCCTCTACGCGGGGCACCCCGTCGCTGCCGTGGCAGCGGCCGACCCCCACACGGCCGAGGAGGCGCTCGGCCTCATCCGCGTGGAGTACGAGCCGTTGCCGCCGGTGCTCGACGTGCTCGCGGCCATGCGCCAGGGGGCGCCGCTCTTGCACGAAGAGTTGCGCACCCGCTCGCTGGCCGGGCTGGCCCAAGAGCCCAGCAACGTGGCCCAACACCTCCGCCTCAGCAAGGGCGACCCGGCCCGGGGCCTGGCCGAGGCCGATGTGGTGGTTGAGCGCGAGTTCCGCACCGCCACGGTGCACCAGGGCTATCTCGAGCCCCACGCCGCGACCGCCGCCTGGGATGCCGATGGCGACCTCACCGTGTGGACCTGCACCCAGGGCGCTTTCGACGTGCGCAGCCACCTGGCCGAGCTGCTGGGCCTGCCCCTCGCCCGCATCCGCGTGGTGCCCACTGAGATCGGCGGCGGCTTTGGCGGCAAGGGCAGGAGCTACCTCGACGCGGTGGCTGCCCTCCTGGCGCGCAAGGCGGGGCGGCCGGTGCAGGTGGTGATGGCGCGCAGCGAGGTGCTGCGCGCCACCGGGCCGACCTCGGCCACCGTCATCCGCCTGCGGATGGGCGCCCGCCGCGATGGCCGCCTGACCGCTGCCGTGGCCGAACTGTTCTACGAAGCGGGCGCCTTCCCGGGCGCACCCATCGATGCGGGCGCCGGCTGCCTGCTGGCCGGCTACGACATCCCCCACGCCCAGGTCGATGCGTACGACGTGCTGGTGAACAAGGCGCAGACCGGCTCGTACCGCGCCCCAGGCGCCACCCAGGCCACCTTCGCTACCGAGCAGGTGGTCGACGAGCTGGCCGGGCAGCTGGGCATGGACCCGCTCGAGTTCCGGCTGCGCAACAGCGCCCACGAGGGCGCCGAAAGCATCGAAGGCACCCTCTGGCCGCCCATCGGCTGCCACGAGGTGTTGCGGGCGGCGCAGGCCCACCCCCACTACCGGGCGCCCCTGGGTGGCCCCCACCGCGGCCGGGGCGTGGCCCTGGGCTACTGGGGCAACTGGGGCGGCTCCTCGAGCTGCACCATCGCCGTCAACTCGGATGGCACGGTGAACCTGCTGACCGGGTCGGTCGATGTGAGCGGCGCACGCACCTCCATCGCCATGCAGGCCGCCGAGGTGCTGGGCCTGGCCTTGGAGCAGGTGCAGGTGACCGTGGGCGACACCGCCACGGCGGGCTATGCCGACGTCTCGGCCGGCAGCCGCACCACCTTTGCCACCGGCCTGGCCGCCATTGCCGCGGCGCAGGATGTGATCCGCCAGATGTGCGAGCGGGCAGCCCGGCTGTGGGGCGTACCTGTGGGGGCCGTCACCTACGATCGCACCGCCTTTTCCACCCGCGCCGGCTCGGCCCGGCGCCTGACGTTCCGCGAGCTGGCCGCCAGGGTCGGCGAGGCCGGCGGCGGCCCCGTCATCGGCCGCGGGGCGGTGGATGGCGACCAGGTGGGCTATGGCGGCGGCTTTGGCGCGCACATCGTCGACGTCGAGGTGGACCCCGAGACGGGCCGGGTGCGCGTGCTGCGCTACACGGCCGTGCAGGATGTGGGGCGCGCCATCCACCCCGGCCAGGTGGAGGGGCAGATCAAGGGCGGCGTGGCCCAGGGCATTGGCTGGGCCCTCTATGAGGGGTGCCAGTACGCTCCGGATGGCTCGCTCTTGAACACCAGCCTGCTCGACTACAAGCTGCCCACCGCGCTCGACGTGCCGGTGGTCGAGCCGGTCATCGTGGAGGTGCCCAACCCCAACCACCCCTTTGGCGTACGCGGCGCCGGAGAGACGCCCATCGTGCCCGCGCCCGCTGCCATCGCCAACGCCATCTACCATGCCACGGGGGTGCGCATGCAGGAGCTGCCCATGACGCCCGCGTACATCCTGCAGCGCCTGGGCACCATCGAGGGGGCGTAGGTGTATGCCGGTGCTCCACATCCCGCCGCTCATGCGCGACCTGACCGGCGGCCGGCCGCAGGTGCGCGTGCGGGGGCAGACGGTGGGCGAAGCCATCGAGGCCCTCGACGCGGCCTACCCCGGCACCAAAGCGCGCCTGTGCGAGGGGGAGCGGCTGGCGCCCGGCCTGGCCGTGGCCGTCGATGGGCGCCGGGCCGCCCAGGGCCTGCATACCCCGCTGGGCGAGGAGAGCGAGGTGCGCTTTCTGCCTGCCGTGGCCGGCGGGTGAGCCGGGCCGGGCAGCCTTCCTGTCTACTTGTTGCCCCCCTGCTCCTGTGGTACAATGGGCGCACCGTCGTCTTGTGAACCGCGAGGAGGTTGGGCGTGCCTCTGAAGGAGTACCTCCGCATCCTCTGGCAGCGGGGCTGGATCATCATCGTCATGGCGGTGGTGACGACCGCCAGCGCGGTGGCCTTTAGCTACGTGCAACGGCCGGTCTACCGGTCGACCATCTACCTCAACGTCATCCCGGCCCGCCTCGACCTGGGGCTGACCGAGTCGATCAAGAGCATGATGCGCAACTATGCCGGCAACATCGTCTCGAACACCACCCTGCAGGAGGTGATCAACCGCACCGGGCAGGATATGACGCCGGAGACGTTGCGCGCCAACGTGGCGGCCTCGCCCATCATGGAGGACTATATCATCCAGGTCGATGTCAAGAGCACCGACCCGCAGGTAGCCCAGCTGCTCGCGCAGACCATTGGCGTCGTCTTTTCCGAGCGCATCAAGACGCAGATGCTCGACCAGGACGTGCGCGACCGCCTGAAGGTAGAGTTGAAAGACCCTGCCTCGCCGCCCGTCATCCATTCGCCCAAGAAGACGATCAACGCCCTGGCCGGCGGAGTGTTTGGAGTGTTGTTGGGGGTGCTGGTGGTGCTCGGCCTGGAGTGGGTCGAGTCGGGGATCATCCGCAGCGCCGACGACCTGGAGCGCGCGGCAGGCGCGCCGGTGTTGGGCGTGATTCCGGAGGCGTAGGCCGCTACGTGTTGCGTAATGCGTGCTGCGTGTTCTGCGCGCCGGGTGCTCGCAAATCTCCACGCAGTGCCCAGTACGCAACACGCAGTCTGAAGGAGACTCACGTGAGCGGAGATCTGAAGAGCCTGGTCACGTTCAGCGATCCCAATGCGCCGGCCAGTGAGGCCTACCGTGCCCTGCGCACGAACCTGGCCTTTGCCGGCCTCGACAGGCAGTTGCGCACGGTGATGTTCAGCTCGCCGGGGCCCGATGAGGGCAAATCGACGGTGCTGGCCAACCTGGCGGTCAGCGTCGCGCAGACCGAGCAGCGCGTGCTGGTGGTGGATGCCGACCTGCGCCGGCCCTCGCTGCACGAGATCTTTGGCCTGCCCAACGACCGTGGGCTGACCACCCTGCTGGCCGACCCCGATGCCCGTGCCAACCCGCCGATCCAGGCGACGCCCGTGGCCGGCCTGTCGGTGCTGACCAGCGGGCCCCTGCCGCCCCGCCCCGCCGACCTGATCAGCTCGCGGCGCATGGGCGAGGTGATGCTCTGGCTGGCCGAGCAGGCCGACCTGGTGCTGTTCGATGCGCCGCCGATCAACGTCGTGTCCGATGGTGTGATGTTGGCCACGCGCGTCGATGGGGTGCTGCTGGTGGTGCGCGAACGGCGCACGCAGCGCGAGGCGGTGCGCCAGGCCATGGCCAGCCTGGCCCGGGTCAACGCCCGCGTGCTGGGGGCCGTGCTCAGCGGCGTCAGCCCAGACCGTTCGGCGGCGCGGTACTACAGCCAGCGCGCTCCGGCCAAGGCAACCCGTGGCTCGGGGGCCGAGGCAGGCGCGGGCGCCACAGGCCACTGAGCCGCCGGTATCCGCTCCATCCGGTCAGGCTGCCTCTTGCAGGCGGCCCGATGGCTCCTCGGCAACGATGGCCAGGCCAACGGCCACGGCGACGAGGACCACGCCTCCTGCCCGGCCGAGGCCGGCCATGCCCCAGCGCATCCATAGAGCTCGCCCCGCTACCGGCGCCAGCGCGCCCCCTGCCGCCAGCGCGACGGCCCACAGCCCCATGATGGCGCCGCGCGCCTGAGGCGCCATTTCGCTGAGCAGGGCCGGGAAGGCCACAAAGACGACCTCCAAAGAGGCCGAGAAGGCGGCGATGGCCGCGCAGGCCAGAGGAAAGGTGTGGCGGGTGCCCGGCAAGAGCGCAGCAAAGGCCGCCGCGGCCACCAGCCCCGCCGTCGCCGCCCTGCGCTTGGTCAGGCGGTCGACCAGGAGGGCGCTGGCGGCGACGCCTGCCAGCGAGCCGCAGCCATCGCAGGTGATGGCCAGGGCGACGGTGCTGGCGGGGTTGCCAAAGGTGCCGCCAACCCATGCGGCCAGGAAGGTGAACACGGCCTGGGGCACCAGCGAGAGGCCGAGAGCGAGCACCAACACGCCGGCAGCCCGCGCCGTGAGGCGGGCGCGGGGCGCGGCCGTGGCGTGAGTTGATGCGCCCGGGCCGGCAGCGCCGGGCAGCTGCCAGGCCGCCAATAGGGCAATGGCCATCGCAGCCAGGCCCAGGAGGGCGAAGGGCGCCGTCACCCCAACCCGGTTGCCCAGCGCCACCAGCCCGGGCGCCGCGCCGATGAGGGTCAGCGGCATGGCCAGCCGGATGGCCGCCATGGCTCGTCCGCGCACCGCATAGGCGAAACGGTCGCCCGCCAGGGCCGGGATGGCGGCGTTCCCGACCGCGAGGGCCAACCCCAGCGCCACCTGGATCATGGCCATCACCCCCAGGCTGCGCGCCAGCGCCGCTCCCCAGGCCGCCGCCGAGGCCAGGAACAGGCTTGCCACCAGCATCGGCACCCGCCCCACGCGCTCCGACAGCGGCGCCAGCGCGAGCACCCCCAACTGGGCCAGGGCCCGGGGCGTACTCAGGAGCACCACCGTCTCGAGGGGCACGCCATAGCGCGCTGCCAGCGCCGGGTAGAGCGAGGTCGTCACAATGTCGGAGGCCAACACGACCAGGTTGGCGCCCATGAGCAGGGCCAAAATGGCGGCGTCGGCGAGGGTAAGGGTTGGGGCTCTCTGTTCCAAAGTTAGCTCGTCCTGTCTACGATCTGGCAGTCCCAATACGACAACGTTACTATCCAGAAACTTGGGCGGCCGGGCCATGGACCGGGCTACACGCTCCGCAGCCACCCGGTGCGAAACCCCACCCAGGGGCTGGGCCGGGAGGGAGCGGAGCTCGACACCCGGCTGCGACCCCTGGTCTCAAGTTTCTCCACCTGGCACAGGGCTGCGCGAGCCCTGGGGTACTCAGAATGACAAGGTGACGTTGTCGGACTACGGCATGAGGTACAGGACTGTGGCTGCCACTGCCCCCCACAGCACGACGGCCACCACCAGGGGCCGGTCGGTCCAAAAGAGGTCGTCGGGCGCGCCGCCCTCGCCCCGGCTGTAGACCAGGTAGAGGTAGCGCAGGAAGGCAAAGGCTGCCAGGGGGATGGTGAGCATCATGGCGTGATTGGCCGGCAGGTTGGGCGCGAAGAAGGTGTAGAGGGCATAGACCACAATCGCGCCCCCGGCCATGATGCTGATGGTCTGGTCGAAAAAGGTCAGGTTGTAGCTGTTCAGCGAGGCCCGGTGCGAGCCCGCCTTCTCGGTGAGGAGCAACACCTCGTGGCGACGCTTGGCCAGGGAGACCATCATGGCGAAAAAGCCGGTAAAGACGTAGAGCCAGGGCGAGAAGCGTTCCACCTGGATCGCCACTGCCCCCGCCGCCACCCGCAGCACATAGCCCGAGGCGACGGCGAAGGCATCGAGCACCACCACGTTCTTCAGCCCCAGCGAGTAGGCCACGTTCACCAGCGCGTACAGGGCCAGGATGCCGCCCAGCAACGGGCTGAGCAGCAGGCCCAGCAGGCTCCCGGCCGCCAGGCAGAACACGGCGGCCACCACCGCCACCCCGACGGGCAGGCGGCCGCTGGCCAGGGGGCGGTACTTCTTGACGGGATGCTGGCGGTCGCGCTCCATGTCGAGGAGGTCGTTGGCCAGGTAGACGCCGCTGGCCACCAGGCAGAACAGGGCGAAGGCCAGGCCGGCGCGCAGCACCCAGTGCAGGCTGAAGAGCTTCTTGTCGAAGACCAGAGCCGTGAGCACAAAGGCGTTCCTCGCCCAGTGCAGTGGCCGCATCGCCTCCACCAGAGAGGCGAGCGTGCCCCGTCGGCTCGGCGCTACACTTTGGTCTCTCATGTCCTTCCTACTCGTCGGCGCTGGCGGTACAGGTGCAGGGCTCCGGCAGCGCGTCGCGGGCCGGGGGTGGCATCGCACCCGGCCGCTGCACCCCCGTGGGTTCGAGGGCCACGATGGCAGCCCGCCCGCGGGCTGCGTCGCCGATGGCGCCTACGGGCCCCACTCCTCCTCAGCGGCCAAGGACCGAAGGGCCTCCTCGTAGACCGCGTAGGTTGGAGTGTCGTAGAGCACAAAGCGGACCAGCTCGATCCCCGGGTGGTGGCGCAGGTAGTCGACCACGGTGCGCAGAGCGATGGGCGCCGCCTCCTCGACGGGGTAGCCGTAGGCGCCGGTCGAGATGGAAGGGAAGGCCACACTGCGCAGGCCGTGCTTCTGGGCCAGCTCGAGGCTGCAGCGGTAGGCGCTGGCCAGCTTGGCAGGCTCGCCCGACTTGCCGTTGTAGTACACCGGGCCGACCGCGTGGATCACGTAGCGCGCGGCCAGGCGGCCCCCCGTGGTGATGCGCGCTTCGCCGGGCGGGCAGCCGCCCAACCTGCGACACTCTTCCAGGATCTCAGGCCCGCCGGCCCGGTGGATGGCGCCATCCACGCCGCCCCCACCGAGCAGGCTCGGGTTGGCCGCGTTGACGATGGCGTCGGTATCCTGGCGGGTGATGTCGCCCTGGACCAGTTCCACTCGTGCATTCGCGACCTTGAGTTCCACGCTTCACACTCCGACGTTCGTTTGCACCAGAGAAATGCGATCAGTGCCCAGGGTGCTCGGCGCCCGCTCCATGGCCAGGCGGGCTGGCGAGCAGGCGCTGGTAGCAGCCATCCCACAGGTGGTCGGTGCGCACCATGCGGTTGATGGTGATATCGGAAAAGTGCGAGAGCAGCTTGGCCAGGGCGGCGGGCAACCGGTCCCAGGCGCCCTGGCGCAGGATCTTTTCGAGTTCGTCGGCGGCCGGGGCCACCCAGAGCCATTCCTGGCGGAAGCGGTCGGCCTTGATGTAATAGTCGCGCTTTTCCCAGGCGGCGGTGGTCTGTTCGATCCCCTCGTCGATCTCGCGGAGCGAGAACACAATGAGGGCGGCCAGGTCGCGTGCTTCGTCGTCGAGCTCACGCTTGGCCATCAGGCGGCGCAGGGCCTCGGCGATCGTCCGGCGCAGCCTCTGGCGCTGGGTGCCTACGCCATCGGCGGTCACTACACGGCTCATGCGAATCGATGCTCCCCTACAAGGCTACAGAAGAAGTGGCGTCGTAGCGCCCATTATACCACAACTGGCCCCCACAGGGCACAAGTGGCTGCCAAACCTCTCCCGACCTGGGGTGCATCCAAGATGCGCCATCGCCTGGGCTCGGGCCGGGCTTCTCACTGGGCCGCCACCCCGCCCCAGCCCGGGAAGAAAGGCCCTGCACCGGCGCGGTGCGAAGCGTGAAGCCCGCTCACCAGCGCAGCGCCTCCGAGAGGTCGCTGGCTGCGAGCCTGCTGACACCTCTTGGATGCGCCGCGAAACGCGACGCAGCTTCGTGGCTGCGGCTGCCCCCACCCCTAACCCCGCCCCCGTCGGGGGCGGGGAATACGGGAATGAGGG
>Ga0078972_1005926_pt1 | contig 30067 bp, 32 predicted proteins | sample YelNatPaOPGAMG01_FD_67568 | JGI IMG/M metagenome (GOLD analysis project Ga0078972, IMG submission 67568) | Hot spring thermophilic microbial communities from Obsidian Pool, Yellowstone National Park, USA - OP-RAMG-01 (SPADES assembly) (version 2) | ecosystem: Environmental > Aquatic > Thermal... | reverse complement strand
ATCAATAAATTTGGAGAATAAGGCTGTCTTTTTCTTATTTCTTTGAAAAATTGACATTTTAAAGCTTCTTTTAAAGGCAGATTTTTAATGTTTGCTTGGGCAAAATGAGTAAAAATACAAGGTTCTAAATCTCCAAAATTGTTTACATGGCAATAATATTTTGCGGCAATACAACCTCCGACAAAAGGAGCATCATTCCAAAAATCAATAATGAAAATTGGAAATTTTTTTCTGATTTCATTTCTCCTTAACCTTTGGTTGTTTCTTTGTTCTGGGGTTGGCATCAATTCTGTGTTTTTATCTCCATTAACTGGCATATACAAAAAGTACCAACCCACAAAAGCACCTTTTTTAACCATCAAATCAACAAATTCATCAGAAACGACAACCTCGGCATTTTTCCTTGTGACGCAAACAGAATAACCAAAGGGAATTTTTCTTTCTCTTAATACATCCATCGCCCTCATCAATTTTTGATAAACACCTTTTCCTCTTCTCTCGTCGGTTTCTTTTTCAAATCCTTCGATTGAAAAATTAACAAAAACATTTCCGCAATCAATCAATTTTTGGGCAATTTTTTCATCAATTAAGGTTCCGTTAGTGAAAAGTTGAAAATAAGTATCTGAATGCTTTTTAAAAATCTCAAAAATATCTTCTCTTAAAAATGGTTCTCCACCCAAAATGGTAAAAAAGACAACACCAATGTCTTTTTTTGCTTCGGTAACAATTCTATCAAAAAGTTCAAAGGGCATATCTGTTTCTTTTGAATAATTTTTGGCATAGCATCCAACACAATTCAAGTTACATCTCATTAAAGGCGAAATCAAAAGGGTAGTTAAGGGAGCTGCGCCTTCGGCTGTAGCTTTATCTCTAATTTTTTGATTTTGCCATACTCCTCTAAAAATAAAATTTTCAATAAACTTTTCTCTAAATTTTTCATTGACTTGAAAATATCTTTCTTTAAACCCTTTTTGGAAAATCGGATAAAATGGGTGATTTCTTTTTCTTAAACCTTCAATCCAGTCTAATTTCACACTATATAAAATTGGCAAGAGATTGAAAAATGCCCTTTCCATTAAAAAATTTTTTATCTTCATATTTTTAGTATTCTCAAAATTTGAAAAACGCTTTTTTTAATATCCAACCTTTTACCAAAAAACGAGGCTTCTAAAATCAATTTGTCCATTATTCCGAGTAAAGAAGTAATGAAAAAATTTAAATTGGTTTTCTCTAAAATTTTCTTTTTTAACAAAATTTCTTTAAATTTCCTTTCAATTTCTTTTCTTTTTTCAGTAATGAAATTTTTGATTTCTTTATCTCTTTTTGGAATTTTTAAAAAAATTGCCTTGATTAGATTTTTTTCTCTCAGTCCAAATCTCAAATAGCATGAAATTAATCCAAAAACTGAATCTCTAAAAGATTTTGCCTTTGAAATTTCTCTTTCTATCTCTGCCATCAATTGCTGATGCGCTCTTTCCAAAACTTTCAAATAAATTTCCTTCTTGCTCTTGAAATGAAAATACAAAGCAGCCTTGGTGATATTAAGTTTTTTGGCGATATTTTCCATTGAAACATCAGAAAAACCAAACTCAGAAAAAAGTTTCCCGGCCTCTTTTAAAATTTTTTCTTTTGTTGTTTCCATAATAATTTACTGACCGGTAAGTTATTTAATTTTAGAAAATAAAAAAACCCTGTCAAGAGCTGAAAGAACTCGTCGGGTACATGGAGTACAGATATTGTTAAACTTCAAAACTTTCAACCCTTTATTTTAAGCGAAATGAAAACCTATTGAATACCGCACTACCAACACCAATTTGTCCGCTATATTACCGACAAGATCACTGTAGATCAACGTAATAAAAAACATACATTCCCAAGAATTTCTGCAAACAAATAAGATGAAAAATTTTTTTCCAAAATGCGGTTTGGACGACCCACACATAGAGCAAAGCTCGGTGCGGGATAAATATTTTTTCAGTTTCTTTGACTATTTATTAATCCCAACAACATTTTAGAAATAGTTTCAAGTTTGCAATAAAAATTTTTGAATAAACCTTCAGTTCTTTGTTTTTCTTCCAAAATAATTTCAAATAAAGAAACAACTCATACACAGACCCTCTAGCGATAATGTAAAATTTTCACCTCTAACTACTAATTACAAATTACTAATTACTCAAAATTTGAGCGAAGCGAAAATTTTATGTGCCCCTGAGAGGAATCGAACCCCTATCCCCTGCTTAGAAGGCAGGTGCTCTATCCGTTGAGCTACAGGGGCGTTTTTATTCAATTTTGCCTTTTTCTTTAAAAATTTTCAAGAGTTCTTCGAATTTTTTTTCTTCAAATTGAACTTGCTTTTTCCCTTGAATTTCTTTTTTTATTAAAAAACTACTATAAATTACAGTTAAAAATGTTAAAAGTAAAACAAAAACAAAAGTCAAAATTATCGCACTTAAGAAATTTTGATAAACTTTAATCGGCAACTCCTTCAATTTTTTTAAAATTTTTCCAAAAATTTTAATCCTCATTTTCCAAAAACTTTACCCGAGATTGACATTTTTGATAAATTTTCGCCAAAAATTGTTACTTTTTCAATTTCAATCAAAAATTTTTCATTCTCTATTTTTTTTAAAAACAAAAGAAGTTTTTCTTTTTCGCCAGAAACTGAAAATGAAAAAGAAAAGAAGCTAAGTTCTTTTTCTTTTACTTTTTGAATTTGTGACAAATTGGGTGTTTCTTCGATTTTAACGTCCAATTCTTTTGTCTTTTGCTCTAAAAATTGAACGAAGGATAAGGGAAAATTTAAATCTAAAATATTTTCTTGAATTTGCTCTATTTCTTTTTGTTTTTCTTTCATTATTTTTTTGTATTTTAGAATTTCTTCAAACAAATCTAAATTCTCTTTTATTTTTTCTTTGGTGTTTAAAATTTCTTTTGCGTTTTCTTGAATACTCTTTAAAATAAAAATTGGCAAAGAAAGAGAAAAAATCAAAAAAATTAAAAATATTAAAATGTATAAAATTCTTTTTTTCATTCTTTTGTTAAGAAATTAACTGAAAAATCGATTTCTTTTTCTTTAACCCAAACCTGTGTCGGGAAGGAAACTTGAATAAAGTTTTCCTCTAAAATCGACTTTAATCTCAAAAGAGATTGTCTTTCTGGAGAAAATCCGCTCAAAATTATTTGAAATCCTTCTTTTTTTGTTTTTTTGTCTAAAGTTGTTTTTGAAATGCTCACGCTATTTATTTGAATTTCTGGGGGCAAAATTTGAAAAATTTTATTTAAAGCTTTGGATACTTCCTTGTGTTCTTTTTCAAAATTCAAAAGCTCAGAAACTAATTTGTTGGTTTCTAAAATTTCATTTTTACTTTCAAGCTTTAAAATTTTTTCTTGATTTTCCAATTCTAATTTTTCTTTTTTGAGTTTCTCTGAAAGAAAAATTTTCAAACTTAAAAGAGAAAGCGACAGAGTTAAATTAAAAAACAAAATCAAAATTAACCAGTGTACAAGAATTCTTTTTTCTTTTTCTTCTTTTAATTTTTCTTTTTGTGTTTGAGGCAAAAGATTAATCATAAAGAAAATTCTCTTTTAGCAAGACCTATGGCGCAAGAATATTTTACTATTTCTTCAAAAGAAATTTTTGGTTCTTTAAAAAGTGGTAAAACTAAAAGAGGGTTTAAAATTTCTGTCTCAATTTCAGTTTGAAGCTGAATAAATTCTTTCAATCCCTTCAAAAGTGCACCTCCTCCAGAAAGAAAAATTTTTTTAATTTTAAAATTAGGATTTAAACTTTCAAAATAACTCAAAATTCTTTTGATTTGGTCTAAAAGATCGCTTAAACAAACAACTAAAGCGTCAAAAATTTTTCCTCTTTCTTTTTTAAAAATCGATTCTTTTGTTTCGTATTTCAAAAGAATCGATTCTTCCAAGCCAAGCGTTCTTTTCAATTTTTCTGCTTCTTCAAAAGGAAGGCCTAATTCTTTTGAAATGGTTTCGGTTAAAAGAGAGCTTGAAAAGGGACTGCTGCTTGAAAATCTCAATAATCCTTTAAAAAAAACTCCAAAGTTTGTTTTTGTTTCTCCCAAATCTATTATTAATACGAAATCGTTTGAAGCAGGAATTAACCTTCCCAAACTTAAAATTTCAGGCTCAAAAACAATGGGTTCAAGATTTATTTTTTTTAAAACTCTAAAATAGCTGTCGACGATTTTTCTTTCGTAAGCTGAAATTAAAACGTTGCATTTTTTTTCTTTTTCAGAAGGCAATTTTATAAAGTCAAAATAAATTTCTCCTACTGAAAAAGGAATGTAATTTTCTATTTCAAAGAGCAGGGCTTTTTCTAGGTCTTCCTTTGGCAGGTCTGGCATTTCAATTATTTGAGAGAGGTTTTTTTCTTCTGGAAGGCACAAAACTACATATTTTGTATTTACTTTGTTTGCTTTTATCTCTTTCAATCCTTTTTCGAGATTTTTTACCAAATTTTCTTCGTCTTTTATTACTCCTTGTGCAATCAATCCTTTTTCAATCTTAAAATTGCCAAAAAAAGAAAAAATATATTTTCCGTTCTTTTTTTCAAGTTTTACTATTTTTGCAGAAAAATCTGAAAGGTCGAGGCCAAAAGTGTTAAATTTTAAGCTAAAAAATTCCATTGAAAAATTATAGCACAAGTTAAATTTTAGAGTCAAAATTCAAAAAATCGTTGAAAATTGATATCATTTAAAGATAAAGTTTAAAATATGTCATTCATAGAAAAAATTTTTGGAAATCCAAACGAAAAATATCTACAAAAAATCAATCCGCTTGTAGATAAAATAAATTTCTTAGAAAAAGATTTTGAAAAAATCCCTAATGAATCTTTAAGAGAAAAAACTTTTGAATTTAAAGAAAGATTAAAAAAAGGAGAAGAGTTAAAGGATATTTTACCAGAAGCTTTTGCGTTGGTTCGGGAAGCTGCAAAAAGAACCTTGGGTCAAAGACATTTTGACGTTCAGCTAATGGGAGGAATTGCTCTTTTTGAAGGAAAAATCGTCGAAATGAAAACTGGAGAAGGAAAAACTTTGGCTGCTACTTTGCCTCTTTACTTGGAAGCTCTTTCCGGAAAAGGCTGTCATTTAGTTACGGTTAACGATTATTTAGCAAGAAGGGATACTGTTTGGATGGGACAAATCTATCATATTTTAGGACTTTCTGTAGGATGTTTAAATCATGAACAAGCTTTTTTGTACGACCCAGATTACAAAAAACCCCCTGAAGAAAAAGATAAAATTCGGGACGAATTGGGTTCTTTTTATGTGGTTGAAGATTTTTTGAGGCCTTGTTCGAGAAAAGAAGCTTATTTAGCAGACATTACCTATGGAACTAATCATGAGTTTGGTTTTGATTATTTAAGAGATAACATGGTCTATCAAAAAGAAGATATTGTTCAAAGAGGGCATCATTTTGCGATCGTGGATGAAGTTGATTCAATATTAATAGACGAAGCAAGAACTCCTTTAATCATTTCTGCTCCTTCGGAAGAGCCAGAAGAAATTTATTACTTTTTTGCCAAAATTGCAGAGATTTTAAAAAAAGACCAAGATTACAAAGTTTTGGAAAAAGAACGTTCAATCGCCTGGACTGAAGAGGGACAAGAAAGAGTAATTTCTTTGCTAAAATTTGACCCTTGGACCGCGGGAGATTTTAAAAGCGTCCACAAACTTGAAAATGCTTTAAAAGCAAAAGAGTTTTTTGTTTTAGACAAAGATTACGTAATTAAAAATGGAGAAATCATCATCGTCGATGAATTCACAGGAAGGTTGATGCCAGGAAGAAGGTGGTCCCAAGGCTTGCATCAAGCAGTCGAAGCAAAAGAACACATTAGAGGCAAAAAGGAAGTTAAAGTAAAAAAAGAATCGATCACTTTGGCTACGATTACTTTACAAAATTATTTCAGAATGTACGAAAAACTTTCTGGAATGACAGGGACGGCGGCAACTTCGGCTGAGGAATTTGAGAAAGTTTATGGTCTGGAAGTCGTCGTCATACCCACTAACAAAAAAATGATTAGAAGGGATTTGCCAGATAAAATTTTCAAGACAGAAAAAATAAAGTTTGAAATGATCGTAGAAGAAATCAAAAAAAGGCGACAAAAAGGACAACCTGTTTTAGTAGGGTCGAGGTCGATCGAAAAAAACGAATATTTATCAAGTCTTTTAAGAAAAGAGGGTATCCCCCATCAAGTTTTGAATGCAAAACATCATGAAAAAGAAGCTCAAATTATAGCTCAAGCCGGAAAGCTGGGAGCGATTACTATAGCCACTAACATGGCAGGAAGGGGAGTTGATATCGTTTTAGGAGGAAACCCTCCGGATGAGAAAGAGGCCCAAAAAGTAAAAGAATTAGGAGGGCTTTTTGTTTTGGGAACAGAAAGACACGAAGCGAGAAGGATTGACGATCAATTAAGAGGAAGAGCGGGAAGGCAAGGAGACCCAGGAGAAACTCAGTTTTTTGTTTCTTTGGAAGACGAATTAATAAGAATTTTTGGAGGAGAAAAAATTAAAAATTTAATGGAAAAATTTAATTTTCCAGATAAAGAACCGATCCAATCTAATTTAATCACCAAAACCATCGAAGAAGCGCAAAAAAGAGTTGAGGGAATCAATTTCGATATCAGAAAAAATCTTTTAGAATACGATCAAGTTTTAAACAAACAAAGAGAAAGTTTTTATCAATTAAGAAGAAAAATTTTGTTTGCACAAAGCGCAGACTTTAGAAAAATTTTAGAAGAAATTTTCAAAAAATATCAAAAAGAAGGGGTTTTAAAAGAGAAATATCAAAAATTTGGAGAAAGTTTTGAAAATAGAGCAAAAATAATTTATCTTTCAATTTTAGATTCTTTTTGGATCGATTTTTTAGAAACGATAGAACACTTGAGAGACGCTACGAGCTTGAGAGCTTATGGCCAGCAAGATCCTTTAGTAGAATATAAAAAAGAAAGTTTAACCTTATTTAAAAAAATGATAGAACAAATTGAAAACTCTCTCTATCAAATTTTAAAAGATTTTTCTTTGGAAAAAGAAAAAGCTCAAATTGAGATTGAATTTGTAGAAAAAAAAGTGGGAAGGAACGACCCTTGCCCCTGCGGTTCTGGAAAAAAATATAAAAAATGTTGTTGGCCAAAGTATGGATATTGAAACTCCATTAGAAAAAATAAAAGGAATCGGTTTGATTTTTAAAAAGAAACTTGAAAAATTAAAAATTTTCACTTTAGAAGACCTTTTGTATCATTTTCCTCATCGTTACGAAGATTTGTCTAGGGTCTTGCCCATTTCAGAGTTGAAAGTTGGAGAAAAAGCCTTAATTCAAGGAAAAATTGTAGAAATAAAAAATTTGAGAACTTTAAAAAAGAAAATGTTTTTAACCACTGCGCTCATAAAGGATAAAAGTTCAACGATAGAAGTCCTTTGGTACAATCAACCTTATTTGGGCAAGGTTTTAAAAAAAGGAAAGGAGTATTTTTTTGCCGGAAAATTAATTCGAAAATCAGGAAAAGTTTTTTTATCAAACCCTGTTTTTGAAGAAATAAATTTTAAAGAAGAAACGTTACATACAAAAAGAATCGTCCCGGTTTATCCTGAAACCAAGGGAATTTCTTCGAAATGGTTCAGAAAGGTTTTTTATTTTCTATTAAAAAAACAAAAATTAAGATTTTCTGAAATTTTGCCTTCTTTTTTATTGAGAAAAGAAAAATTAATGGAAAGAAACAGAGCCCTTTTGGAAATTCATTTTCCAACATCTCTGGAAGGAGCCAAACTAGCCAGAGAAAGGTTTTCTTTTGAAAAAATTTTTCTGTTGCAACTGAAAATTTTGTCTGAGAGAAAAAAGTTGCAAAAAGAGAACGCTTTCAAAATTGAAATTGATAAAAATTTACTTTTAAATTTTGTTAAAAGTTTGCCTTTTGAATTAACCTCAGCCCAAAAAAGAGTAATTTTGGAAATTTTAAGAAGCTTAAAAAAAGAAACTCCAATGAATAGACTTTTGCAGGGAGACACGGGGTCTGGAAAAACAATTTGCGCCATAGCTGCAATTTTACAGGTAGCAAAACAAAACTTACAATCTGTTTTGATGGCCCCAACCGAAATTTTAGCAAAGCAACACTTCCAAACTTTCTGGAAATTTTTAAAAAATTTTGAAACAAAAATTGCTCTTTTAACAAGTAAAGAAGCTCAGGTTTTTGGCCTTTTTTATCCTGTAAAAATTTCAAAAGAAAGGTTGTTAAAAAAATTGGAAACTGGCGAAATTAAAATTTTAATCGGAACTCACGCTCTTTTGAATGAAAAAATTTCTTTTAAAAATTTAGCTTTGGTCGTTTTAGATGAACAGCACCGCTTTGGAGTAGAACAAAGAGCAAAATTGATAAAACAAAAAGGTTTAATTCCCCATTTTCTATCAATGACTGCCACACCCATTCCCAGAACCTTGGCTTTGGCTTTTTATTCAGATTTGGATTTTTCGATTTTGGATGAAGCGCCAAAAGGAAAAGGGAAGGTTGAAACGAAAATTGTTTTACCAAAAGAAAGAGAAAAGGTTTATGAATTCGTAAGAGAAGAAATTAAAAAAGGAAGGCAAGCTTTTGTTATTTGTCCTAGAATCGAAGAAAAAGAAGGAAAAGAAGAAGTTAAAGCGGTGAAAAAAGAATTTGAAAAGATTTCGAAAGAAATTTTTCCAGAATTCAAATGTGAAATGCTTCATGGAAAAATGAAAACGAAAGAAAAAGAAAGAATAATGAAAGAAATGTTAGAAGGAAAAATTGACATTTTAGTTTCGACTTCGGTGGTAGAAGTGGGAATCGACATTCCAAAAGCAACCATAATTTTAATTGAAGGAGCGGAAAGCTTTGGTTTGGCGCAATTGCATCAATTGAGAGGAAGGGTAGGAAGAAGAGAAGAAAAGGGTTTTTGTTTTTTGTTTTTTGAAAAATTCTCAGAAAAAGCTTACAAAAGATTAAAAGCTCTTTTGGAGTCAGACAATGGATTAGAACTTGCAGAAAAAGATTTAAAAATCAGAGGTCCAGGGGAATTTTTAGGTCAAAGACAATGGGGAATTCCGGATGTAGCCATGGAGGCCTTAACAAACGAAGAACTATTAAAAAGAACAAAAGAGAGAGCAAAAGAAATTTTAGAAAGAGACCCTGAACTTAAAAATTACCCCTTGTTAAAACAAAAACTTGAAAAAATGGAAGAAACGGTCCATTTGGAGTAACTATTTTTTCAAAAATTTTAGCATTTTCTCTAACGACCAAGAATTTATAATATCTTCCTTTTCTGTCCAACCCCTTCTTGCTTGAGCGATTCCAAACTCAATAAACCTCATTTGCTCCACGTGATGAGCGTCGGTGTTAATTATCATTTTCACGCCCATTTCCTTTGCTTTTTTGATGTTGATATCGTTTAAATCCAACCTCTCAGGATAAGAATTAATTTCCAGAATGGTTCCGGTTTCTTTTGCAACTTTCAAAATTTTGTCAAAATCGATTTCGTACTCTCCCCTTTTTTGAATTAACCTTCCTGTTGGGTGGGAAATTATATCGACGTTTGGGTTTTTTATTGCCCGAATTATCCTCTCTGTCATTTCTTCTTTTGACATTTTAAACCTCGAATGAACCCCAGCGATTACAAAATCTTGCTCCTTTAAACATTGATCATTAATGTCAATTTTCCCGTCTGGCAAAATGTTAGCTTCGCATCCTTTTAAAACTTTAAGTTTTAAGTTTTGAGTTTTGAGCTTTAAGTTAATTTTGTCAATTTCCTTGTTTCTTTCTCTTAATTGTTTTTCATCCAACCCATGCTCGATTTTCAAAAACTTTGTGTGGTCTGCAATTCCAACGTATTCGTATCCCATTTTAATCGCGTATTCTGCAATCTCCTCTATTGAATTTTTCCCTCCGTCCCAATTTGAATGCAAATGTAAATCTCCCTTGATGTCTTTGTAATCTATTAATTTTGGAAGTTTATGTAAAATTGCAGCTTCAATTTCTCCTCTATTTTCTCTTAGTTCTGGTGAAATCCAATCTAAACCCAATTTTTGATAAATTTCCTCCTCAGATTCTCCCGCGACCATTTTTGACCCTTTGAACAAACCGTATTCTGAAAGCTTCATTCCTTTTTCAATCGCAATTTTTCTTAAAGCAATGTTGTGTTCTTTGGACCCTGTAAAATATTGCAAGGCTGTTCCAAAAGATTTTTTTGGCAAAACTCTAATATCCATATCAAAACCTTCTTTCATTCTCACTGAAGCTTTTGTTGTGCCCTTCCCCCAAATTTTAATCACCCCTGGCAAAGAAACAAAAAAATCCATTATCGGTTTTGGATTTTTTGAAATCACCAAAAAATCAACGTCCCCTATTGTTTCTTTCATTCTCCTTATTGAACCTACAATCTCAATTCTTTCGACTTCTTTCAAATTCTTCAATTTCTCATAAATTTCTTTCACTTTTGGTAAAATTTCTCCCAGCAAAAACCTTCCTTTAGACCTTTTTGCAAACTCTATTGCTTCCAAAATGTTTTTTTCAGTTTTCTCTCCAAAACCAGGCAAAATTGAAACTTTGTGAGCTTTTATTGCTTCTTCCAAATCTTTTAAGTTTTTAACTCCCAATTTTTCATACAACACTTTCAATCTTTTTGGCCCCAACCCTTCAATCCCCATTAAATCATCTAAATTTATCGGGTATTTTCTTTTGTAATCTTCGTAATACTGAATTTTTCCAGTTTTCAAATACTCTTCAATCTTTTCCGCAATACTTTCTCCAACGCCCGGAATTTTTTTCAATCCTTCGAACCCTTCTTTTTTGTAAATTTCTTCAACATCTTTCTCTAAACCTTCCAAGGTCAAGGCTGCTTTCTCATAAGCGTAAGGCTTAAATTTCACATTTTCCATTTCCAAAAAATAGGCAATTTTTTGAAAAATTTTAGCTATTTCTTGATTTCTCATTTTCTCTCCCCAAAAACTTTGACCAAAATTTCTCTTTCTCTTGGTCGATTATCAAAATCAACAAACACAATCTGTTGCCAAGTTCCCAAAACCAATTTTCCGTTTTCAACAGGAACCGTCAAAAACGGTTTGATCAAAGAGGACCTCAAATGAGAAAATCCGTTTGCTTCCCCCCAAACATCGTCGTGATGGTATTTTTTATCAGAGGGAACCAATTTTTCCATCAATTCTTTGAAATCTTTTAAAAGTTGGGGTTCGTTTTCAATGGTGGTAATTCCGATAGTAGAACCTGGAGAAGAAATAATACAAATGCCATCTTTTACTCTAGACCTTTTAACCGCTTCTTCAACCCTTGAGGTAATGTCGATAATGTCAAAAAAACCTTTTGTGGAAACAGTAAATCTCATTTTAAAATTATAATTAAAATAAAAACAAATTTCCTACTATAAAGTGTCAACAAAAGCCTCCAATCTCGTTTGAAAACCTGCTTCTCCCGTGTGTTCGTCGACGATTAAATACAAAAAAGGAATTTTGGATTCTTTGAATTTTTTTTCTACAAATTCTTTTAACACCGCATCGCAACCGCAGGCAAAAGAAGAAATTTCAATCGCTCCTTTAATTTTGTAATTTAAAACAAAATCTATTTTTTCCATTATTTCTTTTGCAAACTCCCAATGAAAATCAACTGAGAATTCGCAAGCAGCATCTGATGACTTTTTCTCTTTTTTAGATTTTTCCCCTAATTTCAAATTACTTGTCGTCACTTTTGAAACGGGAACTTCTTCAATGAATATTGGCGTAATTCCCAATTCCTCCAACCGATCTTTGATTCTTAAATTCACGTATTCATCGTATAGATTGTAGGGGTGGGAAATGAGTACAATTTTTTTTAAATTTGAATTTAATTTTGCCAAGACTTCTTTTTCTAGCTTTTTTCTTTCTTCTTTTTCTTTTAAAATTGCAATTTCTTTTGCTCTTTCAATTTCTTTTTTGTTTTTTCCTAATTTTTCACCCAACCTAAAAAGCGTTGTTTCAAAAGGTTCTTTTCTTTCGTTAAAGTCCTCTGTTAAAATTTTCGTTTTTACTAAAATCTTTGACAGATCTGGCAAACCAAAAAATTTTGGACAATATTCTAATTTTTCTTTGTTCGTTTTCAACCTTGGCACAAAAATCAAATCGCACTTTCCTTCTAACCATTTCAAATGACCAAAATAAACTTTGTTTGAAAAACAGGTTTCAGGGTCTGAAATTTTCACTCCCATTTCAACAATTTCTTTATTTGTCTTTGGAGACAACAAAACCTCAAACCCTAAATTCTCAAAAAAACTTTCCCAAAAATAAGGCCTTTTCCAATAAATTAGCGCTCTGGGAATTCCAATTTTCATAATTTCTTGAACAAGGGTTCTAATTTTTTTTCTTGAATTTGTTCTTGGATTTCTTTGCTCTTTTGAGGACAAAACGGGGAAAGCATTTTTGAAATTTCTTTTATACAATACCCTAAATTCAAAATTACTTTTTTTGAATTTTCTCTTTTTTCCCAGGGTTTTTCTTTGTCAATGTATTTATCGCAAAAATGAATCAAATGCCAAATTTCTTTTAAGGATTCATAAAAACCAAAATTTATTAAAAATTTCTGATAATTATTTTTTCTCCTTTTCACTTCATTTTCGATGGATTTTTGAACTAAGGTTTTTTTAAGATTGATGTTTTGTTTTTTTGCTAAATTCAAAACCCTCGAAACTAAATTTCCCAAGCCAAAAGCCAAATCAGCATTATATTTTTCCGCAAACTTTGACATTTTAATATCGCCATCTTCTCCAAAAGGAAATTGCGATAAAATTAAATAACGTGTCGCATCCACTCCAAACCTTTCAATTAAATCCTTCGGTCTAATGACATTCCCCAAAGTTTTGCTCATTTTTTGGCCCTCTACGGTAAAAAATCCATTAACTGCCAATTGATTTGGTGTTTTTATTTTTGCACAAAGCAGCATTGCGGGCCAAAAAATAGCATGAAATTTTAAAATATCCTTCCCGATAAAATGGACCACAAAAGATTTTTGCCACCACCTTTTAAATTTCTTTTTGTTTCTGGCAAATCCCACAGAAGAAATATAATTAATTAAAGCATCAAACCAAACATAAACCAACTGGCTTTTGTCTCCTGGAAATTCTATCCCCCACTTTACTCTTTCTTTGTCCCTTGAAATTGAAAGGTCTTCTAAACCTTGTTCCAAGAGCCCAAAAACTTCTTTTTTTGCGAATTCAGGAAAAATTTTAAATTTTCCAGTTTCAACGAGAGATTTAATTTTTGGCAATTTATCTTGAATTTTCAAAAAATAATTTTTTTCTCTCAATTTCAACGGCGCTCTTTTGTGATGAGGGCAAAGCCCATTTTCTAATTCTTTCTCTGTCAAAAACTTTTCGCACCCCACGCAATATAAACCTTCGTATTCCTTTTGGTAAATTTGATTTTTTTCTTTTAAAATCTCAATGAATTTTTTGACCGCTAACTCATGATATTTATCTGTAGTCCTGACAAAAAAATCGTATTCAATTGAAAGTTCTTTCCATGTTTTTTTAAATTTCTCTGAAATTTCATCGCAAAATTCTTTCGGGCTTTTTCCTTTTTCTTTTGCAATCTCTGCTATTTTCATCCCATGCTCATCGGTTCCGGTCAAAAAGAACGCATTCTTTCTTTGAATTTTTAAAAACCTAGAATACACATCCGCGCACAAAGTAGTAAAAGCATGCCCTAAATGAGGTTCGTCGTTAACATAGTAAATTGGAGTAGTAATCAAATAGCTCTTTTGCATAATTTTAAAAAGAAATTTTATCAAATTTAAAAGAAAAATAAAACAGCCCCAAAGGGGACTGCTTTTGTATTATTTTTGTCACAAAATTCAATTTTCGCTATTGAATGAATTTTTTGTCTAACTAGACTAATAACGAATTGATAAAATTTTAATAAATTAATCAATTTTTGTTAAAACTTCAGTACCCTTGTTTGTAATCGCAATCGTATCTTCAAAGTGAGCGCACAAAGAATTATCTTTCATTTTATATCCAAAACCATCTTTTGTGTTTTCAACCTTCCAATCTCCACAGCTTACCATAGGCTCTATACAAAAAACCATTCCTTCTTTTATTTCCTTTCCTGTTTCTCTTTTACCAAAATTCAAAATTTTAGGTTCTTCGTGTAAAGCTCTCCCAATTCCATGCCCGCACAAATCTCTAATGACGTTGAAACCTTGAGATTCAACATACCTTTGAATTGTGTTTCCAATATCACCAAAAGTATTTTGAACTTTTGCTTTTTTTATTGCTAATTTTAGAGCCTTTTTGGTTACTCTAATCAATCTTTGAGCCTCAAAAGAAATTTTTCCCACCCCAACAGTTCTTGCCATATCCAAATAAAAACCTTCCCAAAAAATTCCAAAATCAATTTTTAACACATCTCCCTCTTTCAAAACTCTCTCTGAAGGAGGAACATGAACCAATTCTTCATTCAAAGAGGTACACAAGCAAGCAGGATAAGGTTTTTCATTGTCTCCTTTATATCCCAAAAACGCACATTTTACCTTGGCTTTTTTTACTAACTCTTTTGTTTTTTCTTCCAAATAAAAAGTAGTAATTCCTGGCCTTACTTCTTTTAATATTTTTTCAAAAATCTTTGCGCAAATTTTCCCTCCCTCCCTCATTATTTCAATTTCTTTTTGAGTTTTTATTTTAATCATTAATTTAAATCAAAAGAGCTTTCAAAACGCTTTCAAAAACTTTTACTGGTGGAGGGCAGGCGTCAATTTCTACAATTTTTATTTTTCTTTTTTTAAAAAAATCCAAAAGTGGGAAGGTTTTCTCGTAGAACTCTTCAATTCTTTTTTTGATTGTTTTTGGATCGTCCAATCCCTTTCTTTTAACCAATCTTGAACCATCCAAAGGACAATATTTTAAATTTTTATTGTCTTTCAAATACAAAATAGGATGGCGCAAAAGTTCACAAATCCTTCTATGAGAATTTCTAAAAAGAGTTTCTTTTTCAGTAATTTTTAAAAACAAAACTAAAATTTTTTCTTTTCCGTAAAGTTTTTCAATTAAAGGCAAAATTCTCTCTGCCTCAAAAATGGTTCGTGGGGAACCAGACAAAATTAAATTTTTTCCTTCTTTTTTTAATTGTTTTATTTTTTCTTTTACTAAAAATGTGACAAAAGGCGGAGAGCAAAGTTTTCCTTCTAGCCAAAGTTTTTTTTCGTTTGAAAGAGAGTATTTTTCCCCCTCGATAACATAAACCTTATTTTTTTGATTCAAAAAGGCTTCTTCTAAAATTTTGCTCGTTTCGAAATAATAGTAATTTAATTTTTCAGAAAGCAAAATTCCTACGGTTCCTTTACCCGCTCCTGGCATTCCAAAAAGGCAAATTACTTTTGGAATTTTTTTAAATTCTGTCATATTCTCTCATTTCAATTTCAGCTTTGAGCTTCGATACCGTTTCCAAAACTACTGAAACAATAATCAAAAGAGAGGTACCTCCAACCAAAAAAGAAAAGGCTCGAACCTGGGTAATCGTTTGAACTATTTGAGGAGAAATAGCAATAAATCCTAAAAATATTCCTCCAAAAACTAAAATGCGGTTTAAAACAAAGGACAAATATTCTTGAGTTTGCTTTCCAGGTCTAATTCCAGGAATAAATCCTCCAAGTTTTTGTAAGTTTTCGGCCAAAGTTTTTGGTTCAAATACCACAAAAGTATAAAAGAAAGTAAAAACAAAAACTAAAAGAAAATATAAAATTGAATGAATCAAAAAGTTGTTAAAAAAGTTTGCAATGGATTGAGCTATTTCCCCCGAAAAAAAGTGAGCGATCGTTGAGGGAAAGGTTAAAAGAGAAAGAGCAAAAATTATAGGCATTACTCCTGACGGATTTACCGGAATTGGTAAGTAAGTTGAAACTCCACCAAAAAGCCTCGTTCCTCTAACTCTTTTTGCGTAGGTTATAGGAATTTTTCTTCGAGCTTCGGTGACAATACAAACTCCAACGATAATGAAGAAGGAAAAGACAAAAAAGAGCAAATAAGAAAAAATTTGAGTGGATTCAAAAGTACTTAAAATTTGAAATAAATTATTTGGAAAATCTGCCGCAATCCCAGCAAAAATTAAAAGAGAAACTCCGTTTCCCAAATTTTTCTCTGAAATTAATTCTCCAAGCCACATTAAAAGTAAAGTTCCAGCAGATATTGTCAATACAGAAGAAATCAAACTTAAGATGGAAAAAGGAGGCAAAATTCCTTGACGCACAAAAAGTTGAAGCATTCCAAAACTTTGAAAAATACAAAGCGGCAAAGTTAAAATCCTTCCGTATTGTTCAAATTTCTCCCTTCCTTCCTTTCCTCCTTCTTTGTAAAGTTTTTCCAGAGATGGAAAAATTAAGGTTAAAAGTTGCAATATTACAATAGCAATGATGTAAGGACCCAAACCAAGCATTACAATTGAAATTCTCTCTAGGGCTCCTCCGGTAAAGAGATTTAAAAGTCCAAAAGCTTGGAACTTTGAAAAGAATTCTTTTACTGCTTCTTTATCTACGCCAGGCACAGGAATGTTTGCCAAAAGTCGAAAAATGGCAAAAATGAAAAAAATAAAAAGGATTTTATTTCTTAAATCTTTAATTTTAAACGCCAAAAGGTAGTTCTTTAATTTCATAAAATTTTTCCACCTGCCTTTTCAATTTTTTCTTTGGCTGATTTGGAAAAGAGTAAATTTTCAAAAATCAATTTTTTGGTAATTTCTCCTTTTCCCAAAATTTTAACTTTTGGAATTTTCCCTGAAATTCTTCTTACCAATTTTCTCTCAACTAAAATTTCTGGATTAACTTTTTCATTCTCATTGAAAACCCTCTCAATCTCTCTCAAATTCAAAATTCTGTAATCTTTCTTTGCAGAAAATCTGTACCCTCTTTTTTTGGGATACTTTTTCAAAATCTCTCTTACTATTGGTTTTAATTTCCTCCCGGCTCTTGCATTCTGTCCTTTTATCCCTCTTCCACAATAAGTTCCTTTTTTACCTCCTCTCCCAATTCTCTTTTCTTTTTTCCTTTTTTTAATTGGTCGAAGTTGATGAATTTGCATTTTTTGGTTTTTTTAATTTTTGTAAAGCTTTCAAAGTTACGATAGTGTTTGTGATTTTATCTTTTGATTTCCCTAAAATTTTAGCACAAATATCTTTTATTCCCGCCAATCTACAAATTACTCTCACCGGTCCTCCGGCAACCAAACCCTTTCCTTTTTTTTGGGGTTTTAATAAAACTTTTGAAGCTTGGTACTTTGCAAAAACCTCATGAGGAATGGTTCCTTCTACTATTGGAATTTCAATTAAATTTTTCATTGCTTTTTTGGTTGCTTTTTCAATAGCAAAAGCGGCGTCCGTTGCCGAATCTTTTCCAAAGCCCACCCTTCCTTGTTTATCTCCGCAAATCACCACCGCTCTAAATCTTAATTTTTTACCACCCGCCCTTACATGAGTAACTCTTCTTAATTCTAAAAGGACGCTTTCAAATTTTTCTTCGGTTTTATTTTCTTTTTTCTTTTTTTTGGTGGTTTTTTCTTCCATATTTTTTAAAATTCTAAACCCCCGGCCCTTGCTCCTTCAGCTAACGCTTTCACCCTTCCGTGATATTTATATTCTGACCTATCAAAAACCACTTTTTTTATACCTTTTTCTAATGCTTTTTTAGCAATTAACTTTCCGACTTCAAAACTCATTTCTACTCTACTCCTTTTTCCTTCTAATTTCAATTCCTGGTCTTTGGCTGAAACTAAAGTTTTGCCCTCGTGATCATCTACTATTTGAGCAAAAATGTGTTTGTTTGACCTAAAAACACAAAGACGCGGCCTTTCTTTCGTCCCTAAAATTTTCTTTCTAATTCTAAGTTTCCTTTTTTCTCTTTTTGAAATTTTTTTTCTCATTTTATTTTCCTGCTCTTTGTTTTTTACTTAATTTTCTTTTTACCACCTCGCCAAGATATTTTATTCCTTTTCCTTTATAAGGCTCAACTTCTCTTATTTTCCTTATTTTGGCTGCCACGTTTCCCACAAGTTCTTTGTCTATTCCAGAAATGGTGATAATATTTTTCTCCACCGAGATTTTAATCCCCTCGGGAGCGGAAAATACTACTGGGTGGGAATATTCCACGTTTAAAATTAAATCCTTTCCTTTCATTTCCGCTCTATAACCCAAACCAGAAATTTCCAATTTTTTTTCGAACCCTTCTGTCACTCCCTTTAGCATATTTTTTATCAATTGTCTTGTCGTACCCCACATCGCTTGAATTTTTTTGTCTTTTTTACTTTCCTCTTTTTTTGTAACTAAAATTTGATTATCTTTAATCTCCAAATCCAAACCAGGAGAAATTTCAAGCTCCAATTTCCCCTTGGGTCCTTCAACGATTAGCTTTCTGTTTTCGTATTTTATTTTTACTCCTTGTGGAATTTCTATTTTTCTTTTTCCTATTTTTGACATAGTTTTTACCAAATTTTACAAATTACCTCACCTCCTAAATTTCTTCTTTTGGCTTCTTTTGAACTCATGATTCCCTGCGAAGTAGAAACTAAAACCATTCCCACTCCTTTGATTTCGTATTTTTTAAAATCTTTGGCTCCAGCATAAATCCTTTGTCCGGGTTTTGAAATCATTTTTATATGAGAAATTAAAGGCAAATTATTTTCATCGTATTTTAATTTCACTTTTAAGAATGGTTTTGGCGTTTTCGTTCCTTTTTTGATTTTTCTTTTTACTTTTTTTACTTCTTCTATCAAGCCTTCTTTTTCTAAAACCTTCAATAAATTATATTTAAAATTTGAAAAAGGAATCAAAACTTCTGTTTTTTTAACCATTTGGGCATTTTTTATTTGGCAAAACATATCAGAAATTGGGTCCATGATTTTTATTATATTTTATTCATCAAATTTACCAGGAAGATTTTTTCACCCCTGGAATTAAACCTTGTTCTGCTAATTTTTTAAAACAAATTTGGCACAATCCAAATTTTCTCATATAACCCCATTTCCTTCCACATCTAAAACATCTTCTGACAATTCTTGTCTTAAATTTTGGCGGTTTTTTTGATTTTTCGATTTGGGCTTTTGTAGGCATAAATTTATTCTTTAATTGGAAAACCTAAAAGTTTAAATAATTCGATTGCTTCTTCTCTTTTTTTGGCTGTGGTAACTATGGTCACTTCTAGTCCAAAAGGAAATTTTATTTTTTCTAAAGAAATTTCAGGAAAACAAAGATGTTCTTTAATCCCTATGGTTAAAATTCCTTTGTCGTTTATAGATTTTACAGGAATTCCTTTAAAATCACGAATTCGGGGTAAAGAAACGTTTATTAATTTTTCCACAAAATGATACATCCTTTTTTTTCTTAATGTCACCTTGGCTCCCGCGGGATCTCCTTTTTTGAGTTTGAAACCTGAAATTGACTTTCTCGCCAAAGTTAAAACTGGTTTTTGTCCTGAAATCATTTTCAAATCTTCCAAAATTGTATTTATTATCTTGCTCGCTTCCTGTTTTGTCTTTTGTGACACCATTTTTCCAAAACCCACATTTAAAATTACCTTTTCCAATCTTGGAACCTGAAATCTGTTTTTGTATCCAAATTTTTTTATCATTTCTGGAACCACTATTTTTTCGTATTTTTCTTTTAAATTCATGGAATTTTTGTTTTACATTTTTTACAAACTCTCATTTTTTCATTTTCAACCCTTTCATAACCTATTCTCGTTGCTCTTTTACATTCAGGACAAATTAATTTTGCCTTTGATACATTAATCGGTTTTTCGAATTCCACAATTTGCCCTTTTTCTTTTCCCCGCGTTGGTTTTAGGTGTTTTTTAACAAGGTTAACCCCTTCTACCAAAATTTTTTGTTCTTTAGGAAAAACTTTCAAAACTTTTCCTGTTTTTCCTTTCCATTTTCCAGAAATGATCAAAACTGTATCTCCCTTTTTTATCTTCATACTAATTCTTCTACTAAAGCAGCTACTTTTTCAAAACCTTTTTCTTTTACCTCAAGGGCAACCGGACCTACAATTCTGGAACCTTTTGGTTCCAAAGTATTTTTGTCAACAATCACGCAAGCGTTATCATCAAACCTTACATAAGTTCCATCTTTTCTTTTTATTTCTTTTTTAGTTCTTATTACCACCGCCCAAACTTTTTGTTTCTTCTTTAATTCTCTTTTTGGTTCAGCTTCTTTTATCACTCCAACGATTAAATCCCCAACGGTAGCCGTTCTTGGTTGGGAACCTTTTAAAATTCTAATGCATTGTAAAACTTTAACTCCGGTATTATCTGCAACTTTCAATTTTGTTTTTGTTTGGATCATGATTATGTTTCTTTTGCTTTTTTAATTATTTTCACCAAAATCCACTTTTTTGTTTTTGAAATCGGTCTTGATTCTCGAACCATTACTACATCTCCAACTTTCGCTTCTTTTTTGGGATCGTGAACGTGATACTTTTTCCTAACTTTTAATCTTTTCTTATATTTTGGATGTACTTTCCATTTCTCTACTAAAACAGTAATTGTCTTTTCTCTTTTATCTGAAACTACTTTTCCTGTGAAAACTTTTTTTGCCATATTTTTATTTTTCTTTTCGCTTTAGAGCGCTAAAACAACGCGCAATCTCTTTCTTGATTTCTCTTATTTTTCTAAAGTTTTTCACTTTTTCCTGTGATAAATCAATCCTTAATTTTAAAATATCTTTTTTTAAATTTTCAATCATTTTCTCCAATTCTTCCTTATCTTTTGAAAGTAATTCTTGAAAGTTTGTTTTCATAAATTTTATTTTTTAACAAATTTGGTTTTGATTGGTAATTTCATCGCAGCCTTTCTCAAGGCTTCTTTTGCCATTTCTTCCGGAATTCCTTCTAGCTCAAAAATAATCCTTCCTGCCTTCACAGAAGCTACATACCCCTGTACATCTCCTTTTCCTCCTCCCATGGAAAATTCAACTCCCTTTGAAGTGACGGGTTTGTCGCACAAAACTCTAATCCAAAGCTTTCCTCCTTTTCTGATATATTTTAAAATTACCTTTCTTGCAGCTTCAATTTGTTTTTCGCTCAAAAATCCTCCCTCCAAAGCTTTTAACCCAAAAGAACCAAAAACTAACTCTTGAACTCCTTTCGAAGTCCCTCTAATTCTCCACAATTCTTTTTGTCTTTTCCTGTATTTAAATCTCGAGGGAACTAAAGCCATATTTTTTAATCAAGTTTTTCTCCTTTGAAAATCCATATTTTGGCCCCTACTACACCGTAAGTACAAAAAGCTTGGGCCTCTCCATAATCGACCTCAGCCCTCAAACTTTGTCTGGGCAATCTTCCCTTTTGCATCCATTCTCTTCTCGAAATTTCTGTTCCATCTAGTCTGCCCTTTAATTGGACCCTTACACCCAAAACTCCTTTTTGAGAAGAAACCTTTGCTAGGGCTCCTTTTAAAACTTTTCTGTAAGGCATTCTTTTTTCAACTTGGTTTGCCATCCATTTTGCAACCAAAGCAGCACAAGTCCACGGATTTTCTACTTCTCTCACTTCAATTCTCAAAACTCCTTTTTGTTTCAAAATCTTCTTTTCAATTTCATTTTTCAAGTTTTCAACGTCCTGTCCTTTTTTCCCAATGATTACTCCTGGTCTTGAAGTATACAAAATCACATTGATTTTCCCCAATTCTCTTTCAATTTCAATTTTTTCAATATAAAGTCTTTCAATTTTTTGCTCTAAAAACTTTCTAATCTTAAAATCCTCTTCAAGTTTTTTGTTCATTTCTTTATCATAAAAACCCTGAGACAACCAGTCTTTTGGGGATTTTATTCTATAAACTTTGGGGTGGGTTTTGTGGGTCATTTTTTTGGTTTTTCTTTTTCTTTTTCTTTTATTTCTTCTAAAAATATTGAAACGTGAGATGTTCTCTTTTGGATAATATCTGCCCTTCCTCTTGACCTTGGAAAAATTCTTTTTAATCTTGGACCTTCGTTTACCAAAATTTCAGAAATAAAAAGATTATCTTCGTCAAGTTTAAAATTGTGCTTTGCGTTAGCAATCGCAGAATTCAAAAGTTTTAATAAAGGCAAAGCAGCCTTTTTTCTGCAAAAAGTTAAAGTATTCTTTGCTTCTTTTACTCTCTTCCCCCTGATTAGGTCCGCTACCAATCTTACTTTCCTGGGTGCAATTCTTAAATATCTCAAATAAGCTTTAACTTTCATTTTTTTTATTTTTCCATTTTTTCTTTTAATTGTTCAGCTTCCTTTTGAGCCATCTTTCTTTCTATTTCTTCTTGCTTTTTCCCACCGTGTCTAAAAAATTTAGTGGTATGGGCAAATTCTCCAAGCTTGTGTCCTATCATTTCTTCTCTTATTTTAACCAAAACAAAATCTTTTCCTTGGTGGACTAAAAAACTCATCCCCACCATTTCTGGGGTAATCGTACAATCTCTGGCCCAAGTTTTAATCGGCCCTTCTTTTCCTTCTTCTTTTAGTTTCAAAACCTTTTTTAATAATTTTTGATCTATGTATGGTCCTTTTTTTAAACTTCTTGTCATGGATTTAAAATTTGGAAGATAGAAGCTGAAAGACGAAAGTAAAAAATTAATTTCTAACTTTGAGCTTCTTTCTTCCTGCTTTTTATTATCAATTTATCTGTCCATTTTTTCTTTCTTGTTCTCACTCCTCTTGCGGGCTTTCCCCAAGGCGTTTTGGGATAAGGCAACCCAATAGGAGCTTTACCCCTCCCACCACCGTGCGGATGGTCAATAGGGTTCATTGCTTTCCCTCTTACAGTGGGTCTCCAGCCTTTTAACCTTCTTCTACCTGCTTTTCCAATATCCTGAAAACCATGTTCGGGATTAGAAACTTGGCCTATGCTTGCAAAACACTCTTTCCAAACCCTCCTCGTTTCTTTTGATGGCATTTCCAATAAAGTATATTCTTCTTCATGACCTACCACGGTAGCGTAAGTTCCCGCTCCCCTTGCTATTTTCCCTCCTTTTCCTGGAATCAATTCAACGTTATAAACTTGAGTCCCGATGGGAACTTCTTTTAATTTCATTCTGTTTCCGATTTTAATTTCTGCTTTCTCGGCGCAAATTATTTCATCCCCAACCTTAATTCCATGAGGAGCTAACAAATACCTTCTGTCTCCATCCTCATATTCGACAAGCATTAAAAAGGCGCTTCTGTAAGGGTCGTACTCAATCGCGATTACTTTTCCTTTAATACCTAATTTTTCTTCCCCAAAATCACAAATTCGATAAAGCCTTTTTGCTCCTCCACCACGATGCCTTACTGTAACTTGTCCTGTTTGCGGCGACCTTCCCGCCTTTTTTTTAATATAAACTGTTAATCTTTTTTCTGGTTCTTTTTTTGTTAAAACCTCTTTTGCCATGATAATAATAAATTCTCAAATCTTGCGAAAAATGAATCACGCAGATTCTTGCGAAAAATTCGCTATTTTTTTCGAATTTTGCAATTTTAATAATAAAAATTTATAAAATTTAAGAGCTCCAAAATTCCCATTTAAATTCGCAAAATTCGTAAAATATTTTAACAAAAAAAATCAAGAAAATCAACAATTTTTAAAGAGTCAAAGATTTCAAAAATTCTTTAAATTTTAAGCTTTGATTGTAAATGTCGCTAGCTCCCATGAAAATTAAAACATCAAAATTTAAAAATTCTTTTTTTAATTTTTTAAAAAAACTTTTTTGGGGTACGTAAATTACGTTTTCTCTGTTGATAGCAAAAGCTAATTTTTTTGAACTTACTTTCTTTGTAATAGAATTTTTCTCCCTTCCTGCAACAAAAAAAATGTCTAAAATCCAAATTTCTTCAAAAGGAATCTTTTGAAAAACTTTTACAAACTCATCAAACAAATAAAAAGTTCTTTGAAATTGATGAGGCTGAAAAATCAGAAGGATTTTTTTCCCTTTAAATTTTTCAAACAAAGCCAAAGAAGTTTCTAATACCTCTTTTGGATGATGGCCATAATCATCAATGACTTCAATTTCTTTTTTTGAAATTTTAAACTTTTTTGAATCTGACCTTCGCCAACAACCCAAAAATTCTGATAAAGCCAAAAACGAAATTTCTTCTGGAATTTTTAAAATTTTGGCGCATTTTATCGCCGCCAAAGCATTAGAAACGTTAAACTCCCCCGGAATTTTCAAAATTTTCCTCACTTTTTCAGCTTCTTTATCTTTTAAAGAATACTCTAAAATTTTAATTTTTAGGTTCAAAATTTGACTTTTAAGTTTTAAGATATTTTTATCGTCTTTGTTTAAAATCAAAAAACCGTCTTTTGGGATTTTTTTAATAAATTTTTTGAAAATTGAAAAATAATCTTTTTCTGTTTTGAAATAATCTGGATGGTCCCAATCAAGAGAAGTCAAAATTACAATTTTGGGAAAATAATTTAAAAAACTTCCTTGATACTCATCGGCTTCAATCACCAAATACTTTGATTTCCCAATTTTGTAATTTGAATTTTGAAAATTTTTCATTTTGGTCCCAACGATAATCGTAGGGTCAAAGCCTGCCTTTTCTAAAATAAAACCTACCATAGAAGAAGTCGTACTTTTTCCATGACTCCCGCAACAAGCAATGGTAAAATACTTTTTTGTAAGCTCCCCCAAAGCCTGAGGATAACTTAAAGTTTTTATTTTTCTTTTTTTTGCTTCTTTTAATTCAGGATTGTTTGGTTGGATGGCCGGACTGTAAATTACCAAATCTGGCAAAATATAATTTTGAGTTTTCGCTTTTTGACTTTTTGATTTTTGATATTTGATATTTGATATTTTATGTTTTCCAATAAAAATTTTCGCTCCCTTTTCCTTGAGCTCTTTAGTAATTTCAGATTCTCTCAAATCCGAACCTGAAATTTGATTTCCTTTTTCCAAATAATACTTTGCCAAAGCTGAAACCCCAATCCCCCCAATTCCGATGAAATGTATTCTCATAATTTTAATTCAAAATGCAAAAATCAAAATGCAAAAAGGATCATTTTTTCTTCTTTAAAGTTAAAATACTCGCTCCAAGAATCTTTGAAATTTCCTCCAATTCTTTTAAAGGGTCGGTTATTTCTGACTGAAATTCGTAATGACTTTCTTTTAATAAAATTAACTAACATCTTGTTTCGTTAACTGATCTTAACGCAATTTCGAAAAAACGAAGGTATTCTTTTTGATTTTTGATTTATTTCCCTCCCAACAAACAACTCTCTATTACTTCATATTCTGCTCCGCTTCTCTTTAAGTGGCTTTCCATAATTTCTATCGATTTCACCTCAAAACTTTCATTTATCGATTCGTTAACCTTTGGTCTTTCTTCTGTTTCCATTCTTTGAAATTCCCATTTTTTAATCCTAGCTAAAGTAATATGAGGCAAAAATTCCCTTTCTTCCACTACAAAAGGAACTTTGTTTTCTTTGAGCTTTTCTTGGAGCCTTTTTACTAAATTTTCTAAACTTTCGTTTTTTTCTAACTCAACCCAAACCAATCTTGGAGGCAAAATTTTGGGAGGACCAAAACAAACTCTTTTTAAAAAAACAGAAAACGGAGAAAAATCTTTCGCAATTTCCTTTACGATTTCTTTAACTTTTTCCAAATGAAAATCCTTCAAATATCCCAAAAAAACTAAAGTCAAATGTAAATTTTCTTTCTTTACCCAGTTTGCAGGAAGTTCTGGAAAATTTTTCTCAAATTTGAGCAATTTTTCTTTTAAATTTTCTGGTAAATTTATCGCAATAAAAACACGTCTTAGCATAAAACACTAAATAAAAACATTATAACAAAAAATCAAACAAAAAAAATCTCGAAAAATCTAGAGAAAAAATTACTCTATTTTTGTCTTTTTTTTGCCCAGCATTCTCTACAATAAACTGGGCGGTCTGGAGAGGGTTCAAAAGGAAGTTCTGTAATTTCTTTTCCACATTCTGAACAAACCCAACTTCCTTTTACCATCTTTCGTTGAAAATTCCCTCTCTTGAATCTTCTTTTATTTTCCACTTCTTTTATAAAAAAATTTGGCGACCTTTTTCGTCGCCAGAATCTTTAAACAAAAATTTTTGTTTAAAGAAAACTTGGCAACCTCAATTTTATTTTAACTAAAAATTCGAAAAAAATCAAGCTTTAATTTCTGTTTTGAGTTTTCTCTCTTTATCTGCTTTCAAAATACCAAATTATAAGAAAACAAGTTAATGAACTTTAGGGAGAACTAATAATCACTGAAGTAGTGGCAATGGCTTGTTTGTTATCTCCGGTAACGATCAGAGTTAAAGTATAAGAGCTAGTGGTAGCGAAAGCGTGGGTTACGGTGTTGGTCCCGGTTGTGATTAAAGTTCCGTCTCCAAAATCCCAATTGAAAGTTAACTTATCAGTGGTGAAATTTGAAGCACTGGCAGAAAAGGTAATTTCTTGGCCAACTTCTCCGGTATAAGGAAGTTTTAAGAAATTCACCGTTGGTTCTGGTTCATTGTTCGTTGACTCACTGCTCGTTGATTCATTTTTTACTGGTTCACTATTTACTGGTTCATTGTTCATTTGTTCATTGGTCGATGACCCATTTTGTTCATTGGTCACTGATCCATTTTGTTCATTGATCGCTGAGCCATTGTTCACTGATTCGCTGCTCGTTGTTTGATTGTTCGTTTTTCCGCTCAACTCAATCAATTTATCAATCAACTCATCTGTCATCTCAACACATTTTCCATTCTTTGAACAAATTTTTTCAGCAGTAATTTTTTCAGTTTCGATTTCTTTTGTGAGGAGTTTTTCAATTTTTGCGACCCCATTTTCAATGAAAAGGCCAAGTTTTTCAAGAGATTTTTTAATTGCCAAGGTGAAGCGATCCAAAATTGATCCTTCGCTGCTCGTGGCTTCAGTACTCGTTCCTAAAATTCCATATTCATTCAATACCAGTTTTAATTCCTCAATTTCTTTTTGTTGATTTTGAACTACCTTAAACATATAAACAGGCAAAATTTCGTATTTTATTCCTTCTGGAATTCCATTCTGGTATCTTACTAATTCAGGGAAAAGTTTCTCTACTTCTTCAGCAATAAAACCTACCGAACCTTTTTCTCCTGGCACAAAGTTTATCGTACTCGTATTCCAATCAAACGCTCTTGGGTTCAAAGATAAAAAGTTTTCAATGTTAAAATCTAAATCTCGAATGTTTGTTTTATAACGTTGAGAAGAAGGTTGGCAAATAATTTGACCGTTAGCATCTGAGTATAAGTCGCAGTTTGTAGCGCTTGTTTGTCTAATTGAACCTTGGACATCTAACAGGTATTCAGGTATTGACGTCCCAATGCCGACGTTACCACTTGACGTCTGAATTCTAAATCTCTCATACCAATTAATACCATTCCAAGTAGATATTACAAAATCATCAGTAATGCTTGTTCCAGGTGTAGCCATACCAAAGGCGATTGCTGCAGAAGGAGTAAGGTCCTTCCAGAATTCTATTGCCCCAGAACCACCTTCAATAACTAATGGAGTTAAAGTTTCAGTTCCTACAATTTCTACTTGATGATTACTACTTAAAAAGGAATCGCTATTACCAAATAAAGCGATATTACCACCTGTCCCATAAACGTGTAAAACTGCTTGAGGTGTTGTAGTTCCAATTCCTACTCTACCATAATCGTCTATATAAATGTTTGAGTCTCCCAAAGTTGCTGAACCCGTCCATTTAGCAAGATAATTTTGAGTTCCAGAACCCGAAACTCCTCCTGCTGCTGAAGTCCAACTCAAATTCCCACTTCCGTCTGTTGTTAAAACTTGCCCATAAGAACCTGCAGAAGTAGGCCAAGTATAAGCCACTCCATTAAAGACAGTTTGTCCAGTAACTCTCAAACTACCTGAAACATCTAATTTATATGTAGGACTCGTCGTCCCAATGCCGACGTTACCATCTGCTGTTAATACCATCAAATCGTCATTTCCAAAAAATCCAAAAGTCATCTTTGGAAGCGTAGTGCTATAGTAATAATCTACGTGTGCCATTTGGTTATATCCATCACTTTTACCAAAACGTATAGAAGCGCCGTGCGCATTATTTGGAGTATTGGGGGCATATAATGCCTGTACTGATGGCCACTCACTTGACCAGTTATTAACCACATAAAGAGAAGGCTCTAAAGTGCTTGCTGGATTATGAACAATATGTAACTTTCCTGTAGGTGCCGTCGTCCCGATGCCGACGTTGCCGTTAGCTCCCAAAACTAATTGATTTGTATTGTTTCCGGTAAATAATGTAGTAGTAGCAGAACCTTGAATTGTATAAGAACCAATAGTGATTGTAGAGCCAATGGTAGTCGTTACTGCATAGATATTCGCCCACCTCAATCCAGAAGCGCCTAAAGTGTATTGATTATCTGAAAAAGGAATAATGTTCGATTGAACGTATCCACCAAAAATTACAGGAGTCGAGGTTGCAGAGCCCAAAGTAGAAGTTGCAGAAACATAGAGGTCACCATTAACCGTTAATTTATAAGCAGGAGTTGTCGTTCCAATACCAACATTGCCACTTGAAGTCGCTAAAGTAGTCGTTCCTGTAGTTTGTAATTGACCTGAAATTGTAACCAAGGTTCCATTATCAGTAACAATTGAATTTCCCAAACTTGTTGAACCCGTCCATTTAGCAAGATAATTTTGAGTTCCAGAACCCGAAACTCCTCCTGCTCCTGATACTGTAGTCCAACTCAAATTCCCACTTCCATCTGTTGTTAAAACCTGTCCCGAAGAACCTGCAGAAGCAGGCCAAGTATAAGCCACTCCATTAAAGACAGTTTGTCCAGTAACTCTCAAACTACCTGAAACATCTAATTTATAAGCAGGATACGTCGTCCCAATGCCGACGTTGCCAGAAGAAATTGTGTTAGTAGTGGTACTTAAATTTGTTCCAAAAATTAAACCTCCAATGTTCAAAAAGTTTGAAGTATCGTTTGATGGCGTCCAGGCCTTGTAACCAATCAAAATATTATAAGAACCCATGCTTGGAGAATAGGTTGAATCAAAACCTGATTGATAACCCATAATGATATTTCCTATTCCACTACTTATTTGATATCCAGAATAAGCACCGACGAAAACATTTTGGCTCCCGGTGTAATTGGTCGCTGAACCATAACCAGAATAAGCTCCAACAAAAACGTTATATCTATCAGCTGAATTATCTATAAAATAACCTGCTTGATAACCCAAGGCTGCTCCATAACGCATTCCTTTGGCATAATATCCAACTGCGGCACCATAGTTGTAACCTTGAGCATTATATCCTACTGCTACACCAAAATAATTACCAGAAGCATAATATCCTACTGCCACGCCGGTGTTAGAGCCTTGAGCATAATACCCTAATGCTGTGCCAGAAAGAGAACCTTGGGCATTATACCCTAATGCTACGCCAGAACTGAAACCTTGGGCATTATACCCAAGTGCTGTACCAAATGAATAACCTTTAGCCCCACTCCCTAACGCCACATTGCCATCGATCCCCCATATTCCTGTTCCAACATCTCCTGAAACCCAGTTTGTTCCATCGAAAATATATTCTCTGATTGATTGAGCATAGATGAAATCTAAAGTACTTTGCCCTTGGTTGATTTGAAGATAATAACTGGAATCATAAGCACCGTTGTTTCTAATAATAAACTTGTCTCCAGTATGAGCACTAGTAGTAGCCAAACTAATAATCCTGTTTGCTCCATTCGGATTTAGATACTGATACATCTTATCAGTACCCGGAGTTAAGGTTTTATCAGCATATAAGGTCTCAACATTTATTCCAGCACTTATTGAAGTTTGAGCCCTAATATTTCCTGCAACATCAAGTTTATACTCAGGTCCCGTCGTCCCGATGCCGACGTTGCCACCGGTATTGAAATAACTATTATCCCCACTATCTCCCCCAATGAAAACATTGGTTGTTATAGAAGGATAACTACCAAGATTAACTGTCATCGGACCAAGCCCTAAGTCACTATTTATATTTAATTTCGCACTATTTCCTTGAGTTTGTAAAAACATTGTTGGATGTGTTGTTCCTCCTGTTCCCGTATTAGT
>Ga0078972_1005923_pt1 | contig 30086 bp, 31 predicted proteins | sample YelNatPaOPGAMG01_FD_67568 | JGI IMG/M metagenome (GOLD analysis project Ga0078972, IMG submission 67568) | Hot spring thermophilic microbial communities from Obsidian Pool, Yellowstone National Park, USA - OP-RAMG-01 (SPADES assembly) (version 2) | ecosystem: Environmental > Aquatic > Thermal... | reverse complement strand
TACTTCTCCTCATATTTATTGGGCTGATATATATTATGGAAGGGATATAGATAAGAGAAAAAATGACACCCCCTATTTAAACTAATATCTAACAATTAAAATATTAATTATCCTTGTCTAATTTAATTTCCTTGTATAATTGCAATAGGATTTTTACAATTTTTACTTTTGAATTTAACAGCTTACCGTTTCTGATCTTTGCTTTTTGCCTCTTTAGTTCTCTTTCAGATATTCCATTATCCCTGACATCCTTTGGCTTTATTGCTAAAATCCATTGTTTAAAATCTTTACTTTTTACGATTTTATGATCATTTGAGAATTCCAAATAATTAGGGTCTTCAAGACCTGTGAAGTTATCTTCAAGGTTATTAGACTCCTTAACTATGTATCTAATTTGATCAGCAATTATATGTTTCCTCTGTGCAATCCCTTCATTATTGATTATTTTTTACATTTACAAAAAGCAAATTTTTTTCTTTTATATCTTTTCTGAATTCAAGGCAATAACATTGAAATCCTTTTTCCGACATTAATGAAATAATTTCATCTTCATATTTTTGTCTAACTTCAATGATGAGATTTTTAACACGATCCATTAACTCCAAACCAGAACGGATAACTTCTAATTCAGCACCTTCTACATCTATTTTGACAAGATCTATAATGCTGAAAGGTTGTAACAACTCATCTAGCGTAGTAGTCGGAACTTCTAAATAACTTTCAGATTTATTCTCAATACTATAGTTTACTAAAGCCACCGCTTTATAAAGTTTAACGAAACCTTTCTTATTGGTAACGGCATTAGGGATTACAGTGATATTATTTATATTATTTAGTGAAATATTTTGCTGTAGAATATCTAAGGATTCTTTTCCCGGCTCTACTGCTATAATTTTTTGGAAATTATGACATGATAAGATGGAATAAGCACCAACGTTTGCCCCAATATCTATCATTATTTCGCCGTGCTGGGAGGTAATATATTTAAAAACTATAGGTTCAAATCTTCTAACGGATATGATGCCAAGACCGCCATTTTTATTGAAAACAAATTTTAGAGGATAATTAATATTTACATCAAATATCTGATTGTTAGGATTCTTTATTTTCATAAGAAAAAAGGACAAACGAGAAGAACCATCAGCTGAAGGTTTCACATGAAATAGTATATCTTTAAAAATTACAATTTTTGTAATTAAATCACTAAATTTATATTTACTGCGAATGACAGTTTTGAGCCTCTTACCCTTATAAAAGAAGCTTCCAGATTTTAAATCTAAACACACTTGTTTTTTATTTTTCTCTCCAACGTTTAGTCCCTCTTTCAATTCATCACTCATTCAATCTTCACCTTAGTCTTATTATAAACGTTAATTGTCTTTCCCTCTTTAATCTTTTTCTGTTGATACCATAATGTAGATTTGTTTATCTTCAACTCTTTACGTTTCTCAGGATCGATTGACATAATCTTATCTCTGACTTGAGAATTATCGTTTCTTTTGATTTCTATATCAGGTATTGCAAATTCCAGATGTTTGCTATTTCCCATTATGTATCTGCTCAATTCCCTGATGTGTAATCGCCGGTTGATTTTTGTGCATTTTCGCTGGAATAAAAGTGATCCAGATCGCCGGTTTAATCGTGATCCATTTCCTCATGCTGAAAGGTATCACAATTGTACGGGCTGGAGGTGTGGAGAGTGATAAGGAACTTGAAAGACAAGGGAATGAGCAACAGGGAGATAGCCAGGCGTATGGGAATATCCAGGAACACAGTAAGCAAGATGCTCAAAAGAACCAGGATACAGGGCAAAAAGAAAAGGAAGAGAGGATCAAAGCTTGATCCCTACAGGGAACACATAAGAACACTCAAAGACAAACACAATCTTTCCGGTGTAATGATAGTTGAGGAGATTCGCAAATTGTGCTACCATGGGGGTACACAATACTGAAGGAATACTGCCATGAACTCAGAATGGATCGCATGATACGGGCATTATACCGCTTCGATACAGATCCTGGAAAGCTGTCACAAGTTGACTTCAGCGAGTTCTGTCACATAGAGATCGACTGAAAGAGAAGGAAGTTCTATATCTGCTCCATGATCCTGGGATATTCCAGGATGCATTCTCATTCTTCGAAGGTTTTACCATTATACAGTATACAAAGCATACATAAGATCGGACTTACTCGAATCACCTGATGGTGACCTAAGTCAGTCTGAAATGAGATTTCTAGATCCAGTTTGTCCTGGCACCCTGGCTTTTGTGTTTTTATCCATTCAATTATTAAGAAAATCACATTAAAACCGTTGCATGATTCTTGTACGTTTGAACAAGAGATTCAAAAAGTGGCAGAATCACTAGTAAAGGCAACAAGCTTGATTCAAGATGATTTTTTCTGACGGCGGCTCAAACAGAAATTGCATCCAAGAATCGTTTGAGGGATTTCGTTTTCAATTATTCTCAGGCTATTCTCTGGCCTGTTAATCAAAGAGATGCGCCAGTTACGTGGATAAGTGCAAAACCATCGTGTCCTTTTATCCCTACCGTCTGAATCACCGTTGCTATGATGTTTTTATAAGATCGCAAATTGGAAAGCATTTGATTGACTCCCTTAGCATTTGCGTCCATGTTACTTGAATCGATAATGGCGCCCTTTCTGACTACATTATCGACGACAATCATGGTACCTGTGTGTGAAAGTTTAATTGCCCAATCAAGGTACCCGGGATAATTCGGCTTATCTGCGTCAATAAAGACAAAGTCAAATGGCTTAGATCCGTTTTTGTACAGCGTGGATAGACTCTCGAGGGCAGGTCCTAGAATTATCCTGACTTTTTCAGAAAGCTTTGCTCTTTCGAGATTCCTTCTTGCTATTTCCGCATGCTTCTGGTTTATCTCCAGCGAGAACAATTCTCCATCTTCAGGTAATGCGCGAGCAAGCCAGATTGTGCTATATGCTCCGAGAGTACCCATTTCGAGAATCCTCTTGGCGAATATCGATCTAGCAAGTATGTGAAGCATTTTGCCCTGTGGTGGAGAAACATTTATTTTTGGCAGATCTGCTTCCTCACTATCTTTCAGGGCCGACAGCAGTGCATTATCCTGATCAACTACAAGCTTGTCCAGGTAATCATCAACTTTATTCCAAATTTCTTCTGGCATCAAGAACTGGATATGCAATGTTGACTAATAATTCTGCCAGTCGATCTCCTTCTATCAATATACATGATTCTCCGCAAAGGATGAAGAAAAATAACATGAAATTAGAGTATAGAATGGAAATGATTTTTCCCGAATATAATTTTTACCAGAATGCAATTATGCATATGATGACATAAATGATGGATCCAGTCGGTGATGTTCGATGAGAAAAGTTGTGGTTTTTGACTTTGATGGAACTGTTATTCAGGGAGATCAGCCTTATTACCGCTGTGCAGAAATAATTGCACAGCAGATTCCTTCTTCTGAAGCTGATGCCTTTCTGTCAAGAGTCAGGGCTGCGCTTTCACACTCCATACCTTTTCCCGGTGAGGATGGCTGGAACCTGCTCTCAAATTTGTCAAGAGAATACATTTCAAGCGATGCCTTCAGGGCCGCGTTCCATGAGACAAGAAAAGAAATGCTGGAAAAAGAAGAAATGATCTACATGCCTGACTCCGTCACGCTGCTTCTCAGGAGGATAAAGCCCTACGCAGTTCTAGCACTGGCGTCAAATTCGCCACCAGCATACGTTGAACCCGTGGTGAGAAGATACTCTTTGGACAGTTATTTCAGTTATGTCAGGCCAAGTGCGCAAAAACCAGCAGGATTTGAGTATATGGTAAGGCAGATCATTTCTAATGAGAAGCTGCCTGATGATTGCAAGATACTTAGCGTGGGAGACCATTACATAAACGACATACTGCCTGCTGTAGAGTCTGGATGGGATGGCGCGTTCGTGAACCCGTTCGGGCTGGATCCCAGGAAGTCCACGGTATCCGCCCGTACTATAGAAGAACTGTCAGATTGGATAATTGACTGGGTCCGGAGATAACGCTTATGCTGGGCTTTCCAGCCCTTCCTCCTCGATTGGTATCCTGTTCCCATCCCTGAAAAGCATTATCTTTGTCATGTCGATGAATATGCCGACCTCGGAATTTTCAGTAATTCCACTAAGGTTGTCCGTTCTAACCCTCAGCCTGGTGCCTGCAAAGTCAAGAGTGATTATATACTGGTATCCTAGATACTGAATATTTATGACTTTTCCAATCATATCAGTATTTGTCTTTTCCATAGACAGAGAGATGTCCTGTATCCTTACGCCGAGGGCATCGAAATCCTTCTTAATTCCTAGATCTGGAAGCAGCTCTGATGGGATCAAGTTTATGCCTCCAAGGAAAGAGGCAGCAAAAAGTGTTTTGGGTTTTGAGTATATTTCAGCAGGGGTTCCTGACTGTATTACAAGCGCTTTGTTAAGTATAACTATCTGGTCACCAAGAGCCATCGCTTCCTCCTGGTCATGTGTCACGTGAATTGCAGTAAATCCAAGCTTTCTCTGCGTTTCCTTCAGGTAGTCGCGCAGGTCTATCCTTACCCTTGCATCCAGGTTTGAAAGCGGTTCATCCATAAGCAGTATTGCTGGTTTCTTAATCAAGGCCCTTGCAAGAGCAACTCTCTGCTGCTGGCCGCCGCTGAGTTGCTTGGGATACTTGTTCTCCTGGCCTTCCAGTTCCATTACGTCAAGAAGTTCATGCACATGAGTCTTTATGTAATCATTCGTGTAGCGAGCTACGGTCATGGGCATGGCGATATTCTCGTAAACAGTGAGATGAGGATAAAGAGCATAATTCTGGAAGACGAGTCCTACACTTCTCTTCCATGAAGGCAGTGCGGTAACATCCTTTCCACCGATGACAACACTTCCTGTGTCCGGGCTCTCAAGACCTGCCGCTATCCGGAGTAGTGTTGTCTTTCCAGAACCTGAGGGACCTAGTATGACGGCGTATGTTTTCTGCTCAAACTCGAGGTTTTCAAGAGAGAGTGCCAGGAACTTGCCAAACGTTTTCCTGATGTTGTGCATCTCAAATTGGGAACTCATCCTACAGTACCTCCAACTCTCCATAGCTTATCTATTCTTTTCCTTGCAAAGTATATGAGCAGAATGGATGGGATAAGGCTGATCACGCTGGCTGCTGAAAGTTCGCCGTAATTGAATGCCTCATGACCAATGGTTCCTCCGATGAAGATAGTGATTGTCTGTGCCCCGCTGGGAAAAAGGAAGTTCATGTTGAATGGCGTATATGCAAATGCAAGCGGGAAAATCAGCGCACCCCAGGCTATGATGAACGCGTAAAGAATTGTGACGGATATGCCATCGCCGCTCAGCCGCAGTATAACCCTGTAAAATGATCCGTACACGCTCATTCCATCCATGTTTGCGGCCTCATCAAGATGTTTCGGGAATGTAGAATAGAAGTTGTACAGCATCCATATTGTGATAGGCATGACGAATACCGGATAAGATATTATTAAGCCGAGCCAGCTGTTCAGAAGCCCCACAGTCTTAATGATTCCGATCATTGGTATCATGAAGATCACGGTTGGCAGAGAGTAAATGAAAAGGATCAGCGATATGAACTTCAAACCACCTGTTCTGTGCCTGGAGATTGAATAGGCTGCTGGAGCACCTATGAAAAATACGAGGAAAGAAGTTCCCAGAGAGACAATAAGACTGGATATGAAGTAAGGCTGACCTACCGTGATGCTCCTGAAATAGCCTGCCAGTGTAATGACAGAAGGGATTATGACTGGCGGGATAGAAATAATCTCACTCAATGTCTTGAATGATTCAAGCAACAGCCATGAGAATGGGAGCAGTATGAATGCAAGGTAGATTATCACAAAGAACCATGCCACTTTTCTCGGCATTTCTCTGTTTGGCATGAACTTGAACCTTATCTTCCTTGATCTTGCCGGTTCTCTGAGGGAAAGTCGGACAAAAAGCACTGCAATTGCTGTTGAAACCACAGTCATGATAGTCATCAGGACAGCGGCCTGCCCCTGCCCAATGATACCGCCTGTTTCGTACAGATTGTAGGCCAGATAAGAAATATCCATTATGGCAAAAGGCGAGGAAGATGATAATGCAACATAGATTGGGTCAAATGTGAATGAACCGAATATGACCATTAGAACTGTCGCAGAGAGCAGACTGGGTTTAACATAAGGCAGATCAACCTGTAATAGTTTCCTCATTCCTATTAGGCCATCCATGTGTGCTGCTTCCTCTATGTGCGGCGGGATGGCCCTGAGTCCGGAATAAATTATTAGTGTGGCAAGAGGCAGGCTTGTCCAGATATCAATGATCACTATGCTCCATGGAGATGTGAAAAGATCCACCTTTGCGATATAATACATGAAGCCATTGGTAGGATTCAGCATGAAGACCCACATTACTGCACCGGTTACCAGCGGTATGAACGAAGACAGGAGAACTATCGGCAGAAGATATGGTTTATTAAGTCTCTTTAAAAATGTAGCGAGCGGGATTGCAAGGAGTATATCGATCAGCGGTACTGCAAGCGTGTACAGAAAGGTATTGTAGAAAATCTGTGTTAATCCATATATCTTGAATGCGTTGATGTAGTTGCTGAACCCCCAGATAATTGAACCATTAATATCAGGGCTCCGAAATGTAAGTACAAAATTTTGTAACATTGGGTAAATCCCAAAAATTAATAAATAAATTAGGGCAGGTAGGACTAGAATTGTTGCCTGCCTTTTATTAGGTGATTTCATTCAACATCATTTACAGAACAATGTTGTCATTTGCCAAGGTCTGTGTCCATTCTGACGCCGCCGTGTTCATTGCCGCTGCAGCTGAAGTTGTGCCCTCGAGATAGTCAAGTACCTGTGTGTTAAAGTCCGGTATCAATGTGCTGAAGAGGGGGGATATTTGGCCAACAACTGCCGCATATCTGGGATTGATGTGAATTGTGGCGGAATAGTTCAAGAAGCTGCTAACCCATCCAAATCCTGGATCTGATTCGGCAACCTGCAGTCCGTTGGAGCTACCCGGAAGGAAGGAGAAATCAGTGATTCCAAGTCCATACTCTGTTGACGATGTTGCATAGTTCAGGAAGTTAACTGCTAATGTGAGGTTAGGGGAATGCGGGTTGATTCCAAGCAGAGTCGGTGAATAACCAGTGTATCCGCCAGGAAGCAGTGATACACCATAATTTCCTGCCACTTTGGACTGGGAACTGTTTGAGTAGTCTGGGAAGAAGCTGGACCAGGCAATTCCCATCGCGTAGTGTCCTGTTTCGTAATATGTCAGCTGCTCACTGTAACCAACGGGGCTCACCGATACGGATGGTTCATACTGGGTGAGATTCTTGTACATTTCAAGTGCCTTAACTCCTGCGCTGTTATTAAAGGACACCGAGAAACTGCCGCTCTTGTTTCCGAAGTATGTCCAGTAGTTAGGTGAGGAGTTTTGAGGTACACCTGTATTAGGGTCTGCCGTCAGGTAAGGATATGCAAGGTTGTAATAACCATCAATTATGGAATGAGCTGCATGGTCCGGGAATAGGAGAGCATAGTTGTTATTGGAGCCATTGAACGACGTGCTGGTGTTTATGAATGATGCCGCATCCTGCAGAGCGGTCCAGTTCTGGAATGTTTGGGGATTGAAGCTGAAATGGTATTTTGCAGCGAACTCACTCTGAAGAGTTCCATTGCTAAATATGCTCTTCTGATAGACCAACATGTATCCTATCACTGTATGAATTGGTACGCCGATCGTGGCAAGGACTGTTCCATTCGGTGCAATCCTGTAGCCTCCTGAGTACATGTTTCCGGCTATCTGGTTGGAGAGATCTATTACACCGTTTCCGCCTGTAGGACTGGTGGGAATATTGTACAAATATGGACCCAGAGTGGGTGCACCGGATGCATAATACATCATTATGTTAGGAGTGCTGGATCCACCCTGCAATGCACTCTTCTCAGATGTAAGTAAGTTAGAGTATCCCTCGGTAGTTATCTGTACCGTTACATTCGGATTGGCCTTCTCGAAATTGGAAGCGACCATTGAAAGGTACTGTTCTGTCATGCTTCCGCTACCAACTTCTATAACGAGGGTCTGTTTGCTGGGTGTCGAAGTCTTGTGCTCCAACTCAATAATGGAAACCCCGGCTGCTATCACAACTATTACAATCACCACTGCAATTATCGCAGGCAGTCTGCTTTTTTTCTTGATCCCCTGAGGGACTGGACTATTATCCATGTATGGTGAACGCAATAGGAGATTAATTATTCTTCTCTATAGAAGATGTGCGAACATTTATAATATATATTTAAGATTGAGGGTTTTACATTGATTTTTTCCTTGTTTTGGCAATGGTTTTTTGTTGGTCCGCACACGAAGCAGCGCTTTGTGACACGTTCTCTCAGTGTCATGAGGAAAAGCACCTTCGGGATCACATTGGACTGCTAGCTTATCTATACCTTAGCGATATCGCCCGGATTTGAAGATTGGTAAGTACATCCAGACAGGTCTACAGGGAACTACTATCGAACAGGGCTGTCTCAGTTCTGGCTATAACGCAGCTAGTGAGAACCCTTGGCAGATCCCAGGTCTGGATATTTATACCGGTTTACCTGCTGCTTATAAGGCATGTACAGTACTTTGAGATCGGTCTGCTATTTTTCAGCACCGCAATGGTTTCGCTTCCTGTCAGCATATTTGGCGGTAATATGGTTGACAGACTGGGGAGAAGAAAGATTGGAATCATTATTCCACCGATACTGGTATTTGTCTTTTTCTCGCTTTCAGCTTCAGCGTTCCTTGGACTTCCTCTTGTCGTCATATTTGCTTCTTTTATTGCAATTGAACCTTTGGTCACTATCCAGGGTATAGTAGATAATGTTCTAATAACGGACATAGTTGAGGATGCAAAGAGGAATGACGCATTCAGTTTGCTCAGAATAGCAGCAAATCTGGGTTTCTCGATCGGCCCAGCAATGGGCGGATATCTGGCATACCTGAATTATGGCTTTGTCTTCATAGCGCCGGCAATAATTTCAGTGCTGGATTTCATGCTTTTCTTCAAATACATAAATGAACCTGCCCACAAATCATCTATTTCAGGCAATTTTAACTTTCCTGTAAAGGATAAAAAGTTCATCATAATATGCGTATTACTTGCAATGATTTGGTTTGTTACTGGTCAGTGGGGTACAACGCTCACACTTTTCTGGACCAACTTTGATCACCTGACAAATAGATTCATCGGCGATCTTTATGGCCTAAATGGCGTCTTCGTTGTTACAATGCAGATTCCAACAAACTGGCTTTTCAGGAGAACGAGCGATCACCTGAGAATTGCTATCGGCGGGCTAGTCTATTCCTTCAGTTTCCTTGCCCTGGCCTTCTTCACTGGACCGTATTTCCTTATACTTGATGTCTTCTTTATAACAATGGGGGAGAACATAATCAGCCCGGTTGCATTCTCTATGATTGGAAAGATAGCTCCTCCCGACAAAAGAGGACAGTATTTTGGTGCTTTTCAGATGATAGTTGGTTTCGCTGTGCCTTTCGCTCCACTTATGGGAACATATCTGCTGGGTTACTATTCAAACCAGGCAGTTTCATTCTGGGGCATAATAGCTTCTATCGGCGTAACGATTTCTCTGATGGTCTATGCCTATGGAAGAGGCAGGATGTTACAGGCTCCTGCATCTAGGGAGAGTTGACCGTTTCTATTTTCCTCTTCTTTGCACCCTCGTCATGATAGGAGAAGAAGATGCCTCCCGATATCAGCAGAAAACCAATATACGCAAGGAAGCTGCTCTTCTCGAAGAGGATAAGATAACTTAGAAGCAGGGAGATTGCGGGTACTGCAAAGAAATATGAGGATATCTCTGAAACGTTATATTTCCTGTACAGATGGAAAAATATTAGGTATGCCAGGGACGTACCGGGAAATCCAAGTATCACCGCTAGTAAGATCAGCTCCAGGCTAGGATGAAAGAGACCCACTGGATCGGTGAATACTGCAATGACTAGTATGACAGGTATCGAGTAAAGGAGCTGAAGGGAATTGTATGTTGAAGGGCTGATACCGGCAAGGTATTTCTTGAAATAAACTGTTCCAAGCGCCCAGAAAACTGCACTGAGGAGCAGCAGTACGACTCCCAAAACAGATGATATGGAGACCTGCTGAACAAATATCAAGATTACACCTCCAAACCCCAGAACTGCAGCAACCGTCTTCATAAGGGACAGCGAGTCACCCAAAAACAGAACGGAAAAGACAATTGCAAAGATCGGGAAACTGTAAACAAGAATTGAGGAGAGGGAGGCAGGCTCAAGCTGTTCTCCGAGGAACCAGAAGCTCATGAAAAGAGAGACGTTCAACATTCCGGCAGTGAATATTTTCAGGTGTGTACGAAGATCCCGGGGTATTTTTATCCTGGTGGAAAAAATCAGAAATGAAGTTGCCGCACCTATGAGAATGCGGAAGAATAGGATTGGAAACGGACCTTCGATACCAAGGGCAATCTTGAGTACAGGATAATTGAGGCCCCAGAATGTCGCCATGGCCAGGAATGATGCAATATCCAGATTTCTACCGTTCACTTTTTGGTGATGCCTTTAGGATATGTCATTTTATCGTAAAGCTCAATGAGGAAAGGATTCAGGTTTTAAATGCGCAATAATGTACCTTGTCCAGTCCACGCGAATAAAGACCCAGCAAGATGGAATTTTAAAACAAGAATTATAACATAGCGGCGTATATAGGGAAAGTTAAGATGATACTGTTATCTCCAGGGGAGTCCACGCCACTTCACAGTGAGCTTGCAAGAGCCCTAGGTGCCAGCATAGGTACTGTCGAATCACGGTCTTTTCCAGACGGCGAGTTGTATCTTCGAATAATGGATGACCTTAAAGGACAGGATGTCCTGGTGGTTCAGAATACCCGTACCGAAAAGGACATTCTTTCTCTTCTGATGCTTCTTGAAGCCGCAAGAGCCCTTGAACCAGCCAGGATGGATCTCCTTGTTCCATATTTCGGATATGCAAGGCAACATATGAGGTACAATATAGGCGAACCTATTTCTTCGAAGGTCATTGTAGATGCAATCTCACCTTATGTTGACACAATGTTTTGTATCGACATACATGACGAGGAAACGCTGGAATATTCATCCAAGCCTTTTCACAATATACACATTACAGAATCAATACTGAACCATTACAGGGATTCGGATATAAGCTACGTGATCTCCCCTGATGACGGTGGTTATGAACGCGTGAAGATAATAGCAAACCTGCTTGGGGCCTTGCCACTTCATCTGGACAAGAAGAGAGAAAGCGATTCTATCGTCAAAGTGGTGATGAATGAAGTGGCGGATATCTACGGAAAAAATATCCTATTGCTTGACGACGTGATTTCGACAGGCGGAACAATACTGCAATCACTGGATTTACTTAAGAGAAGGAAGGTAAGCAGCTTATATGTATGCGCCATACATGGAATATTTGCGAACAAGTCTGATGAGACGATCGCCTTCTCATGCAGCGGTTTGTCGGTTTCAAACACTATAAATACAAAATACAGCAGCATAGATATTTCAGACGAGGTAGCTAAAAGGATCAAGGAAGTGGTCAAATGATTGGACTGAGGGATTGCAGGGAACATGGATCGTTTAGGGGTGAGACATGCCCTATTTGTGGATCGCCGGGCAAATTGCTGATGGATGATCGTGAACTTGACTCGTTCGGAAAAACGATGGCAGGACTGCTTAGGCATTTTCCAGAAAGATATGGCATCAAACTTGACGATCATGGCTGGACGAAGATATACCCACTGGTTCCTGCAATAAAAGCGGAGAAGAGGCATTACGGATGGCTTACGGCTCACCATATTGAGGCTTTTGTAAAGACAGAGCCCAAAGGAAGATACCAGTGGGATGGTGATAGCATGATCAGGGCTGCCTACGGTCATACTATTCCTGTTAACATGGATGATCTCCCAACGGATGATATACCCAACAGGTTGTATTATCAGACTACGCCTGAAGAGGAGGAATTCATCAAGGAAACTGGAATAAGCCCTTCAGACAAGACATGGATACATCTTTCCAGAACCTACAGGCAGGCCTATGTTTCCGGATTGTTCCATGTAGACAACCCCAAAGTTGTGGAAATAGATATCCCGGAACTGGTGAAGGCTGGCCATCCTGTCTACCGGGCAACTCAAGAGATATTTCTTACGAAAGAGATACCACCTGAATTCTTCCGCCCAGCTCCTGAAGAAGAAGTCGTTCCCACAGAAGAGGAAAAAGAAGAAATAGAGCGTGTGAAAGACAAGAGGATGAGGAGGAGAGAAAACACCTCCTTTGATTGATCCTTTTTAACGTTAAGTAGCTTGCATAACTGATGCAGGATCCAAGCTTTTTCAGACGATAAATATTTACAGTTATCTAAGGATAAAAGATTCAGCTCAATTATTTTTACGGTTTAAAAAAATGAGATGGTTTTATTTAAATTCTAGCCCATTTACACCCAAGATGTGAAGCCTGATCTGTAAAGAATCCTGCGACGACTGTCTCAAAACTGAAACTCGGAAATCAACCATTAGCAGTTCACCACCTGTGATGTGTGAGGTTGCTACCATTCCAGGAGAGGGATAATATCTGCTAACAGCACATATTTGAAAAGTAGCTGAAAAAAAATATAACCAATATATTAATATACTTATATTGTCTGACACTCAGGCAGATGTTACAGGATAAGGAGAAATCAGTAATTGCCTTTTCACGATGGATGGAGAACGAGCGAAAAAGTCACTTAACTGTCAGACAATATTGTTTTTTTGCAAATCTTTTCATGGAGTTTCATAAGAAAAATTTGGTAGACGTGACGCCGAATGATGTGGAGAATTTCAAAGAATACATGGTAAAGGAAAGGAAGTATTCTAAAAGCAGCCAGTACCTATGCACAAAAGCATTGCGTCTTCTTTATAAGTCATTCAGAATCGCACCTCCCTATAACCTTACTGCACCTAAAAGGCCAAGAAGTGTTCCAAAGTATCTGACCGAGAAGGAAACTGCCAGGTTGATTCGGGCTTCTTCCAAAAGCCCTAAAAATCTTGCGATAGTTAGTGTTTTGGCATATACCGGTATACGTGTAGGCGAGCTCTGCAGACTGAATCTCCAGGATGTTGATCTTGACGAAAAGGTCATGTGGATCAGGCATGGAAAAGGGGACAAGGACAGAATAGTTATTCTCAGCGACGAGTGCGCTGTGGCACTTGCATCGTATTTTAAGAGCAGGAACAGGCTTAATATTGACAATGATTCTCTGTTTATAAGCAGAAAAATGAGCAGGTATGATCCAACTTCAATTCAAAGGCTCGTAAAAAAGCTCTCAGTCGAAGCTGGCATATCGAAGACCGTCACACCTCACATTCTGAGGCATACGTTTGCAACTTCAATAATGCGAAATGGTGCAAACCTGAAATTTATCCAGGAAATCCTAGGACATTCCACGCTCGCAACCACCCAGATCTATGTGCATATTGATGATGGGGAAATGAAGTCCATGTACGAGAAACACAAGCCAACTTATCGCTAGCTACTGGTTCCTCTTTATGATGAAGTCTGCCAGCCAATTGAGGAAATCCTTTGTATCTTGGTCGCCTTCCTGCTCACTCATGTACTTCTTTGCATTTGCTGACAGTTTGCTCGCAAAAGACAATGAATAGTCCAGCGATCCGGACTGTTCAACTATTCTTTTGACCCGCTCAAAATCAGCGTCTGATACATTTCCTGATTTAAGAGTCTCTCTAAGGAAATCTGCATCAGCAATGCTTGAGTTTTCTATTGCCTTCAGGATTAGCAATGTTTTCTTGCCCTCGTTAATGTCGCTTTTTACTGATTTCCCGAGCGTCTTTTCGTCACCGAAGAGACCAAGGTAATCATCATGCAACTGGAAAGCCAGCCCAAGCGCGTAACCAAAATGGCTCAGCTTATGTACCTTCTTCTCAGTCCCGGAGAGAATTGCGCCAATCATGAGAGGACCTTCTATCGTATATCGGGCTGTCTTCCACAGGTGCACCCTTATGAGGTCTCTAACCCGGAAGTCATCTGCGCTTGATGAATTGACATCAATAAGTTGGCCATGGCCTGTAGTCTCAAAAATGCTCGTCAGTTCTAGATTAGCTCTTACAAGTAGGTCCGGCTCAAACCCGGAGGTCAGAAGAACCTGATGACAGTATGAATCTGCCAGGTCAGATGCTATTATCGCAATGCTCTCCGATTGCCTCTGCATCCCTCCTGCTCCTGAATACAGTGAGTTGTGGACATCGATGTGGAAGGTCGGCCTCCCCCTCCTGATCAGGCTCTGATCCATAATATCATCCTGTATGAGGAAATAAGTCTGCGAGATCTCTGTGCTGAGTGCTGCCCTGTAGATATTCCTGTCTGGCCTGCGGAAAAGTGAATATCCAGCAACCGTGAAAATCGGCCTGAGCCGCTTTCCTCCGGAGAGGGTGAATATCCTGATCAGTTCAACAATTCTCCTGATCGTTGGATCAAATGCATTTTCTACCTTCTCATCCAGGAATACGGCAAGTTCCTTGTCGATATTTGAACGCATAGTCTTCATTGTTTCAGGGAAGTCTGCCAGTATTATCACATCCATGTGTTATGGTTACACCTTACAGCCTGGATATATACCAAGACTTTCCTATTAAGATATCCAGAAACATTAAGGTCGAAAACTGACGCCACGATTCAAGTGATATTTAGTGTGTTTATAACAACTTCGTAATGCTGTATTCAAACTAACTGAATTCTATCCAGAAAATTTGAGGATATGCATTGAATCATAGTATACTTATATGGAAGAAGATCACGAAAATCTCTCCTACTAGGTATGTAGCCCCCGCAGTCAGAAGTGTCAGTATGGCCGATCGAATAGCCGATCGAAGGACCCTGGCATTCATGCTGAGGGCTACAATCGAATTTGTTATTGCCTGTGTTATAGCCACAAGTGAGACTGAAACAATCAGTGCAGTTATGCGCGCGAAGGCAACGAACGGAAGAATTGCAATAGCAGCGCCAATAAGGTAGTAGAAAGCAGTTGTTATTGCAGATTTCTTCGACCTGTCGTGCAGTTCATCTATCCTTGACCTCTGCTGCCTGTTGGGAGAAAAAAGACTCGCTTTTTCAATCTGGTGTATCTTGTATTCGTTTTGGGTCTTTTCAGAAAGATAAGAGCCCAGAGACATGCTCATCGCTCCGCTGATCGCAACCACAAAGCCTCCAAGTGCTATGTAATAATGGCTTGTCATTATCGCGGTCAGGCCTGCTACTGATCCGAGAACTTCGACAAGACCGTCGCTCATGCCGTAGATAATGTCCCTGCTCCTCTCTATCGCTTCCTCTGTCTTGCTTATCTGGTTTGCAAAAATGTCTTCATGGTTTATTTCCTGGTCAAGTATCGTCTGCAGTTGCTTCTTTAAAGGACTCTCTTCCTTCTCCCCGTCGATCATCTCCCTGTACATCCTGATTGCACGGAGTTCCCCGTGCTCAAGCATACGTATGGTCAGGACTGGACCAAGAAGCCTCATCAGTAATAACAGCAAGCTGATCTTCAGACCTTTTCCCCCAATGTTGGAAACATCTTGCGAGACCCCCTGAAGTTCGTGTTTCCAGAATCCTGCATGTTCCTTCTCAATGTTAGACAGTTCCTGAAGCTGCCCTTTAAACTCAGGATCCTGGATCCTGGAGGATAGCTTATCATAAAAAGTCATGTCGGTCACTTCGTCCTTATAGAACTCAAGTGCCCTCTTTTTGAATTCGTTATTTTCCACTTTCGTTCTCTATATATTATAAAACATAAACATGTCGGTATTGGAAATTAAGTCCAGAAGCTACTCAGCTTTCAAATCTAGGCAATTTTTTCCAACCTCTAACAGTTAAATTATGAGGTTAGCCTAATTCATGCAAGATACGGGGTAAATGTCTAATTACGATTTTCGTACATATATTGTTGTTTTCATTGATAAAAATATATATTGACACATAGAATTAATATCTATGATAACAGGCAAGGAAAAATCAACTGCGAAAAAAGGAACAGAAATGAATGAGATAAAGATAAAAACATCCCTTCCGGGACCAAATGCAAAAAAAATAGTAGCAGAGGATACAAAATACCTTGTTACTACGACAAAGTCACTGCCGGTCGTAGGCTATCGTGCCAAGGGGCTGTTTGTTGAAGATGTTGATGGTAACGTCTTTCTGGATTTCTCATCCGGTATTAGCGTCACAAACGTAGGTCACGTTCATCCATATGTTACGCAGAAGGTCAAGGAACAACTGGACAGAATGTGGCATTTTGCCGGCACAGATTATTATTACAAGGAACAGGTGGAGGCAGCAAAGGCTATTGAGAGCATCGTTCCAGGAAAGTTCCAGAAGAAGATATTCTTCAGCAACAGCGGAACAGAGAGCAATGAGGCAGCTATCAAAATAGCCAAGGCTCATACAAAGAGGCAGCAGTTTATTGGCTTCATCGGCGGATTCCATGGAAGGAGCAATGGTTCGCTTTCCTTCACAGCGTCCAAGGCATCTCATAGGGAGGGATTCTTCCCATCTATGCCTGGAGTAGTTCATGTACCGTTTCCAAACCCTTACAGAAATCCCTTCGGCATCGACGGCTATGAGCATCCCGATGAGCTGGTAGAACTGACTCTTGATTACATAGAGAAATATGTTTTCAGGACTTTCCTGCCACCAGAAGATGTTGCAGCATTCATGGTGGAACCAGTGCAGGGTGAAGGCGGGTACATTATTCCGCCAAAGACCTTCCACAAAAAGCTGCGCAAGCTGGCAGATGATAATGATATTCTCGTGATCATGGATGAGGTCCAGACCGGATTCGGGCGAACTGGAAAGTTCTTCGGATCAGAGCACTTTGGCGTGGAACCTGAGATCATGTCGCTTGCAAAGGCAATTGCATCAGGAATACCGATGGGCGCTGTTGCCATAAACGCAAGGCTGGATTTCGATCACCCCGGCATGCACTCAAACACATTTGGTGGGAACCTTATCGCAAGTGCTGCATCCATTGCCACAATAGAGGTAATGAAGAAGGAAAAACTTGTCGAAAATTCTGCTAAGATGGGACTCTATCTGAAGAAGAAGCTCCTGGAGCTGCAGGAGAAGTATGACGAAATTGGCGATGTAAGGTGTCTTGGCCTGATGACTGCCATAGATTTCGTAAAGGACAGGAAGACAAAGGAACCAGCGGCTAAGTTGAGGGATGATGTAGAGCGTAAATCCTACGAGAACGGCCTTCTGTTGCTATCTACTGGACTGAGTGCAATCAGAATAATTCCTGCCCTGATAGTCAACGAGCACCAGATAGACATGGGCATTGAAGCTCTCGATAAAGCAATAGGTCAGTCACTCTGATGCCTGCAGTCTATTCATATAATCAATGAATTCAGAGAGGGGTTTTCCCCTTTCCCATTTTAGATAGAAATTATTCTCTCTTGTCGTATCTATCTTTGGCAGGAAATCGTATAAATATGCTATTTTTCCCTTTGGGCTTGCCGGTGCGGCAAATGTCGTCCATGCTTCACTTCTTATTCCTTTAAGCCTGTATGCATACATGAGGAATGTGCCTGATGCTTCCAGCCTCTTGATCATCCTTGTTGCCTGTTCCTGCCTCTTGCCTGAAGCTTCGGTGAACATTATGCTGTCGTTTATGGAGGATTTTACCTCTATAATGGCAGACAGATCTCCCCTGAGTGCAACGACATCTGCGCCGAGCGATCCAGCAGATCTCGTGACGAAGAAAGGGTGTTTGATAAGGCCAAGAACACTATCTCTTCTTTCCGGCGGCACAGCCCTTGAGAATTTCTCCACCTGTCTCAAATCTCCGGAAAGTATCCCAATCAGTTCCCTCTCATAGATGCTGCCGTTCACAATATCAGGAAAGAGTAAGCATTGGTGCCTAAAAAATGATTCTTTCACTGCGCCATGTCCCGGGAATCGTTGCCCTGCCAAAACCTTAATATCCCCATACAAATCTTGGTGAGATAGCCAATGCCCGTGTTAACTAGGGAGCACCTGATAAAAGCTCTCGAGAAAACGTACGGAACAAAAGGCATGCCTCAGGGTGACATAGAGGAGCTTTCTGACTTTATCCTTTCCTTCTTCGGTTATGATGATTATGTCTTAGATAATGTGCTGTCAAGTGCAGAGCGTGATGTTTTCTATAACCTTGAGGAATACGACTTTCTGGAGCCTTATAGGGAGGAAGTCACAATAGTTAAGGGAAAGGTCTGGAGAGTCAACCAGTGGAAATTCAAACGGGACAAGATAGCCAAGGTCCTGTCGAGCAAGAATGAGTCCACAGAAGAAATTGATGTGTACGAAGAAATATTCAAGGAAATCTCTGGTGACGACAAGAATTAAATGCGCTTCTGAAAGACTTATTTGCTTCCAGCCATGTTAGGCTTTTCCGAAGATCCTGATACAAAAAGAAAAATCATCAGTTTCTTGCTGAATTGCAGGCTTGAAGGAACAAAAGTGTAGAAGAATTCTATATCTTCACTTCTCATTGCTCGAGTGAGTCTTATTGATACGACATAGACTGAAAGACCTATGACTATATATATGAAGAGATAGAAAATATCCACTATGATGGAAGGTACATAGGATAGAAAGCTGCTGAATGGAGATAGCGGCAAGATGATGAAATTGAATGCAGATATTGCAACCAGCATTATGATAGAAGAAATCCAGACCTTGCTTATCGTCTTAAAGTCGTAGGAAGCTATCTTGAATTTGAGCGCAAAGTAGAGTATGACCAGGAAATTCACCACTATCACGGAAGAGTAACCAATTGCTGCACCGACCAGCGGGTTTCTAGGTATAAGAATCACAGACAGTGTTATATTTGACAGCAGAGATAGGCCGCTCGAAATTATGAATATTGATGTAACTCTGATGCCCTGCAGCCCCTGGACAAGTACACCCTGAGAGATAAATAACGCAGAAAAAACCAGGATTATTGCAAGTGGTATGGCGCCCGCAGTATAGTCCACATGCCCCAGAACAAGTATTATGGGCATTCCAAGCACTGCTATCCAGATTGCAATCGGAGTATATATGAAAGTTGCTATATTTATCGTGAGCCTTATCCCTCTCCGGATGCTGTTTGCGTCGTTGTATGAAAAATACTCAGAGAATTTTGGAAGTAATATGTTGTTGAGGGGTGAAACAAGGAAGGCGACGCTTGAAGCAATCAGCAGAGCATAACTGTAGACAGCAAATACATTCCCTCCAACAAGGTAGTCGACAATGAGCCTGTCGGCATAAACCGATCCTGTCGAAACGATAGATGCCAGCAGGATTGGAATTGAGTACCTGAGCATCAGTCTCAGATTGATGCTATCGATTTTCTTGGATTTAGCTGATCGGCTTATTGCAGCCAGGAAAAATAGGCCGACAATAAGCATGAAAGTGTACGATGCTGCCCATCCTGCCGCCACAGCCTGAGCATCCCTGAAGCGGAAAAGCAGGAATGAAGCAGAGCCATAAGTTACTATTGCGTTCAGGAGAACCAGGAAACCGTTTGTCTTGAATCTCTGGAAACCCAGAACCATGCTGTTCACTATTGTGGAGCCGACCATTGCAGCTGAAGCAACGGATAGAAACTCAAGTGATTCAAAAGCAGATCCCAAGGATATCCCGGCAGGTACAAGGAGTCCTGGAGCAAGAATTGGTGAAAGGAGCAGAACGGTCAGGAATGAACCGGTCATCAGGATTACGAGGAGAAGGAACGTTTTTTTAAGAAGTGAACGAATCTTGTCAATTTCGTTTCTCGCCAGGTGATGCGATATGAAATGCTGGACCGCCTGGGAGAGCCCAAAGATAAAGATAGTTGTGACTATTGAAAGTATCGCCTGCATCACGCCGATGCTGGCATATATGCTCTGGCTGTAGTACTTAACAACATATGTATAAAAAATCACGCCGCCTATAAGCGTTGATGCGGACCCGAAATACTGAAAGACTGCCCCGATTCCAATGTTTTTCCGGTCAACTTCCAGAGAGTTTTCACCTCTTAGCGATATTTTGAGATTTCCAGAGTGCTTGTTCTAAGTCGCATCTAATTCCACCTTAAGCGATCGGCCATAAAAAACGTTGTTGGTACAGCGTAAGCAGTTTTACCAATTTGATGAAAGGCGCTGAGCCCCATTCAAGACGGGAGCCTGGCGGCCAGGTAATCGGCTATTTCCATTGTAATATTCTCTTTGGACAGGTTCACATTACATATCGGACATGCGGTGATAATTAGATCGGCCCCTGTACTCTTCAGTTCGTCGTACCTAATCTGAGAAGCCTTCTCCGATAATTCTGGAAATGTCAGTTCATCTGGACCGCCACAACATCTCGATCTGTTGCCACTTCTTTTTGCTAGGGCTGTGTCTGCGGTACTGGAAAGAACCTGAAATGGCCTGGAATATTTTGGGTCTCTCAGTACGAAATGGCACGGTTCATGATAGACGACTTTCTCTTTCCTATCCTGAATGGTGGGTATATTAATCAGGTCAAGGTAGTAAAGAATCTCAAGATCGAAGTTGGCAATAAACTTTGGAAAAGTATTCTTGAGCAAGTCATATGTATGTGGATCCACAGTAATGATCTTCTTGGCACCGCTTCCCTTCAGCACAGAATGTACATAATTTGCATATTTGCTGAACTTCTCAATGTAGCCCAGATCGTAAATAAATGTCCCGGGATAGGGTTCTTTCTCTCCCAGATATGAAAAGCGTATTCCAGAAATTCGCAGCAGTTTCACTATATTTCTAAGCGTTTCAAAGTTCTTCTGTTCCATTTTCCTGTCTCTCATCCTTGAAAGTAGTCTTATGAGCGAAGGATGGTTTGCGACTCTTGATGCCATGAAGTTTGACAGAGCTTTGCCCATTGATTTCCGGGCAGAGTTGAGGTTCTTGGTATATGGCATCAGCTGGAACATGTTACCCGTATAAAGCAAGTAATCTGCATTTTTGTCGAACCCAATACCTTCCGCCCAGTCTGCAGATCGCTCTTTGACTCCCAGCGGGTTGCCATATTTTGCAGTTACCTCAACGATCATCCTTGCATAAGGGTTTTCATTCCTCCTGTCAGATGATGTTGTGATTAGCTCCCTTGAAAGCTGGGAGACCTTACCTGCATTAACGCCGGCTGGGCAGACGTAGAGGCATGCATGGCAGTCCAGGCAAGAGTAGAAACTGTCTGACAATACCGGAACTGGTATTCCATTCTTTTTGTCTTCAAGCAGTGTTCTGCCCATAATTACCCTGCCGCGAGCCCCTTTCCACAGGCTGAATCCGGATGGGTCGAGTGTTGGGCAGACCGTCTCACAGAAACCACAATTTATGCAGTTTCCAACCTCTTTTTCCAGTTGCTCAAGAAGGTTTTCAGTCAAATATCTTACCCCTGTTCATTATGTCATTAGGATCAAACGCATGCTTGATTTTCCTCATTATGTCTATTGACATTTCTGATGATGTGAATCTTTCCTGATCAAGCAGGAGTTCCTTCTTTTCGATTCCAATCCCATGCTCTGCTGAAACAGAACCGCCGTGTTGAAGAGCCACTTTACCGAGGTAAACCTGAAACTCCTCTTCCTTTGACATGCTCTCCTTGTCCCCGGGCTCTGCAAAGATGTTTGCATGTATATTTCCATCCGAGATGTGCCCGAACAGGGCAACCATTATACCAAGTTCTTCAGCCTTGGCTGCGACCTCTTTTAAAGCAGCCGGCAGCTCAGAGGCGGGAACCACCACATCACCAATAATCACTCTCTGGTTGCTGCTTGTTCTGACCTTAAGAAGCGATGAATAGGCGCCCTTTCTTGCTTCGTAAATCCTTGCCATTTCCTCTGGGTCTCGCGTTATAGACAACTCTATTGGTTGAAGGTCCCTGAGCATACTTGCCGTTCTTTCCAGGTCATCCGATATACTGAGCTCTGTTGATGCGACATCAAGGATGAGCATATATGATGCGGTTTCGGGAAATGCCATCCCCTTTGCCTTACGCAAAGAATCCATAGTGATTCTGTCAAGGAATTCCGCAATTAGAGGCGTTATGCCTGAGGCTTTTATGTTCCTGATTGCAAGCCCGATCTTTTCGATCGAATCGTAATAGGCAAGTATCCTGCCAGTTGCTTCTGGCTTAGGCCATATCTTTAGAAAGGCTTTCGTAATGACACCAAGTGTTCCCTCTGCACCTATGAAGAGAGCTGTAAGGTCATAGCCTGCAGATCTCTTGAGCACCTTGCCGCCTGTCGTTATGACACTACCGTCTGGAAGCACGACCTCCAGACCGAGAACCCATTCTTTTGTTGTTCCATACATTGAAGCCCTGAGCCCGCCTGCGTTTGTGGAAATGGATCCTCCAACGGTCGCCGCCATTGAACTGGCAGGATCCGGAGGGTAAAAGAAGTTTATTTCAGACAGCTTTTCATTCAGATCATCAAGCCTCACGCCAGGCTCTGCCACAACGTACCGATCTGCTGGGCTAATATTCAATATCCGGTTGAACTTTGCCATGCTCAATACTATGAAGTTCTCTAAAGGAATGGATGCACCGGTGAGAGAAGTTCCACCGCCGCGCGGAACCACAAATATCTTGTTCGAGTCACAGAAGGCAAGGAGCTTCCTGATCTCATCTACCGATTCAGGAAGTGCCACTGCAATGGGTTCTTTTCCTGTAAAAGCTGATGCATCAGACAGGTACGGAGTCTTTTCGACCGGATCAAATATAACATTTTTTCCAAGTATTTCTCGCAATGCATCTGTATACACCATATTGACAAGAAAAGGATAACTCATAATTAAACATTGATCAGTTCAACCCGTGCTCCTGCCATCGGAAAGTGACTTGAGCATGAGGTATGAGATAAGTATTGTTGCTAATGCAGCATGGCCAATAAAGAGCACTATTATTTCAACTGTGAAGTTGAACCTGAAAATGGTGAGGCTGATCACAAAGAGGGAATAGAAAACTATCAAGAATAGAACGCTGAAAAATATGATCTTCATGAATGAAGATTCGAAAACCTTTTCTTTCGATGTAAATGTGATAAACCCTCTCCCGTTGCATTCCGTGCATATATCATCAATCCCTTCGTCATCGCGGACCAGACCTGATCCGGAGCATTTAGGGCATGAATGCCTGTGTTTCACTGATATCTTAGGGCATTAATATATGTAAATGTTTTCTAAGGATGTAACTGGTCAGTCAGATGTGTTCGATCCTGTCATCCTGGCTTACTCTTCTTTTCGATCCAGAAAGTGTATCTGTCATGAATTTCTTTCACCTCCGGTTTTGATGTGTAATATTCGGAAGTAATCCAGGTAAGCAAGGTCCAGCATCACTATTTTTTGTGGAAAAAAGATACTGTTCAACCAGTGATCACAATCCTGAAGTCTCCTACGTGACCTGGCTGTAATCCCGGATTTCTCCTTTCAGGGGTTTGAGGAAGCAGCCTGATATTATGTTGTGCATATTCTGATACTGCAATATCATAGACCTTTTCATGCTTCACTCCTATTCGGGATGATGATTCTTCCTGCATTCGCTGAGTTCATGACGGAGTTTACTGTTTTCATCTTCCTGTTAGTCAACAATCCACTTTAAGTTCTTATATGAACGCTGCAATTTATGGAACATCTCCTGATACCTGAGTGTCCCGGCAAGGAGTTTAATCATCCCACCAATATAATGGATTCATCATATAGTGATCTTCTGGCTCATGACTCTGTATCCACATAAAACTGAAGCCCATAAGACTGAACCGTCACCTGAGTATGAAAGAAAAATCATGGACATTTACCTGCATTGATTATATCCCTGAAAAGTGCAACATAACCTCCATTGCACACAAATGTTGCAGTTTCGAATGCTGACGGATTTGGAGTGTAGCCCTGAAGTGTGGTTCCGGTTTGTAAATCCCAGTCAGAGACCTGTTTTTTGTCATATGTTATGCAATACACGGAAGTGCCATTGAAGGTGACCGGTATAAGTGAATATCCAGATGGTGGGCTTTCGACTGAAAATCCGCCTTCGAGAATTGACCATGACTGGCCGGTCGAGAGGGTAAAGACAAAAGCAACAATTTCTCCTTTGCCCGGGAATGTTATAACAGCAACAGGTGCTGAATTTGATGCAATTCCATTATTGACAAGAGGTGAAGGCTCTAGGATAAAATTAACATTGAAGCTCTTATTATTTAGATAAACGGGCCAGAAAGCGTTCCCAAAATAGTAAGAGTTTCTAAGCAGCAAAAATGACTTGACTGCAGATGTTCCGTTAACGAATGTCCAGGCTACAGTACCCTGAGCCTGGTTATACCAGGACCAAGAGACTTTAAGCAAGTTATCAGGTTGTTTCTTGCTCTCCGCGTACGGCAATATCCCGCCGGTTCTGTTCATGAACTCTAAAGTACCTGACGTGAATAAAGTTAACTCATCACAATGATTTTGCAGCAAATCAGGAGGAAATACCTGGTGATTAGATCAGTGCAAGCGCATTTGAAAGATCTTCAAGAAGGTCCTTTTCGTCCTCTATTCCGGCTGAAATACGGATCAGGGACTCGTCTATGCCAAGTCTCTTCCTCTCCTCTGGGGGGACCGATAGATGAGTCATCATTGATGGTACTTCAATGAGCGATTCCACACCTCCAAGGCTCTCTGCAAGGGAAAATAGCTCGAGGCCTTTGAGGAACCTCCGAACACCTTTGAGGTCAGTATCAAGCCTGACCGAAACCATTCCTCCAAACCCAGACATCTGCTGTGCAGCTACTTTATGAAGAGGGTGACTGTCAAGCCCGGGATAGAAAACTTCACTTGCCTTCCCGCTTGAAGCAAGCAGATTAGCAATACTCTTTGCATTTCTTGCATGAATGGCCATCCTGGCTGAAAGTGTCTTAACACCCCTGAGTGTGAGGTAGCTGTCAAACGGTGACATGATCCCACCTGCTGCGTTCTGGAAGAACTTCACGTTTTCGAATATTTGCTCACTGTCTGTAACCACTGCCCCCCCTATCGTGTCGCTATGACCTCCTATATACTTGGTGGTGCTGTGCACGACCACGTCACAGCCAAGCTGGATGGGATTTTGAAAGAAAGGTGAGGCAAATGTATTATCGGCGACCGTAAGTATTCCATGTTCAGAGGAAAATTTACTGACTTCCCTGAGCGGTGTTATCTTCAGGAATGGATTAGATGGTGTTTCGCACCAGATCATTTTAGTTTCCTTTGTTATGATAGGTAGAAGGTTTTCAGGATTGGAAAGATCCGCGAATTTAACATGTATCCCAAATCTGGATCCGAAATTAACAAGAAGTCTTCTGGTTCCTCCGTAAAGATCTTCGCCCGCAATTACAGTGTCACCAGATCTAAGCAAAGCCATAATCACTGCTGCTTCAGCAGCCAATCCAGAAGCGAAGGCTAATCCATACTTAGCTTGCTCAAGTGATGCTAGCTTTCTCTCCAGAGCCTGCCTGGTGGGATTTCCAGTCCTGCTATAATCCATACCCTTCGTAGCAGTCTCTGGTTCCCTTCGGGCAAATGTCGTTGTAAGATGAATAGGTACAACCACGTCCCCGTATTCTCCTGTATCCTGCAAAGGCTTCTCGGCATCATGTATCGATCTTGTGGAAAAACCATTAGTTCTCATACAATAATATCACTCAGTACAGGATAATCTCTTATTATTAGACTGATGTGGTTTATTTCCTCTCTTCATTTACGCATACCCAAGTCGGACAATGTTGCTGTGCATGTGAGTGTGATAAGTATGTATAGCATACCCATTGATGTAGGGAAATAACGTACTTACGGTGTAGTTGAGAGAAGTTGAGAGAAACGGAGAGATTACAAGGGGCCACATGACTGTTAGCTTTTATGATTGAAAACTAAGAAAAATATTCTGATTTTCTTCTCTAAAGCCGAAGATAATCACTTGAACTCTTTCAGCATCTTCTCCAGAGAATTCTGTATAAACTCCGGAGGTAACTTTCCCCGTGTATAATATGAATATACATCAAACCCCCATTTCATGATATGGGCCAGAGGGCCATTAAGTGTTATGTCCACCTTACCTCCGAATAGCGTATCGGAGAGGATAAGGGTAGCTTCACTCCCACCACGGTTCATAATACAGAAGACCTCAGGTTTGAATTCCATAACTTCACCTTCACCGGTAATTTCCTTAATAAATGAAGATGCAGCAACATCAGCCTGAATAGTTGCTATGTGTCCCAGCTTTGGCATGGAGTTTGCATTGCAGTCGCCCACAACGAATATATTCTTATAAACAGGATGCCTCATGGATTTGTCGGTTCTTATGAAACCGTACTGGTCTCCAATGCCTGATTCTTTTATTACATCTGGCCCTGTATAGGGTGGGATCACAAGAGTGAGATCACTTGGAAGCTCCGTACCATCCTCAAAATGAACAGATTTCATTTCAATTCGGCATATAACCTTCTCGTAGACGACCTTAATGTCCTTCTTAACAATCAAGGGCTCTATTTTTTTATGGATTTTTGGCCCAACGTCATCAAAAAATATCTTGCCTGGCGTGAATACGGTGATTGTGGATATCTCCCTGAGATCGTGCTCCCTGAGATAGAAGTCGAGCATGAACATGATCTCCCCTATAGGACCTTCACAGGGTGCATCCAGCTTTATATCAGTTGATTTTTCATCCCATCTGGTCTTTGCTGCACCTATTACAATATTGCCACCCTTGAAGTTTTGTATTGCCTCCCACATACGTGGAGCCTGATAATCGTCACATACAGAATATCCGTATTCCCTGAACCCAGGAATTGCAGCATAGTCTTTAACTGCACCTGCAGCTATAACCAGATAATCGTAATTAATTCTTGATCCGTTTTTCAGAGTTACTAGGTTATTTTTTGGTTCAATCCTATATGCACCGGAATTGATAAATTCCACATTCTGCGATTTGGCTATGTTTTTGATAGGTATCTGTGTATGGCTCACCGGTTTTCCAGCAAGGGCTACCTCTACAAGTGATGGTTTTTCTAGACTTGTTTCCCTCTCATCAACTATTGTTATGTCCATTTCATTTCTGAAATGCCTCTTGATGTCGTATAAAAATCTCAACCCTCCGAAACCTGCACCAATGATTATTATCTTCTTTTTTTCCAATCCCTTTTTCAGCTCTTCCGCCATAAAATCATATTATCAATATAGTGAAGTACTTAAGGATGTTGAAATTCTCTTCTCTTTGTTGTGTTTTCGGTCATTTCATTTCAAAGAAGTCTTGAATTGAAAATACAATCAGGATAGAGTTCCCTGCGTGGAATTATCATTGTTGCATTTTAATCTCTAACTCCCGCTATTTTACATAATAGGTATTTCCAGACCTTCGATCATGGTCTTCGATTTCTTTGGAATCTCAGATATCTTCCATTCTTCCCCGATCAGCAGTTTGCTTATCCTCTCAAGATGTTCCATGACATCCTTAGGAGAATATTTCCTCAGCATGTCATGGGATTTCAGCAGTGCATATATGCGGTAATGCAGAATCAGTGCAATGAAATCGATGAACATCCATCCCTGAAGCTGGAAATCATCCCTCATGTATGTTCTGTCCGCATGAAGAGTGTTCTTGAATGTGTCGTATGCCTGCTCTATATCTGTACGGGACTTCAGCATGTCATAAACTATCTCCCCTGAAACATGAAGATTGGTGATCACAGATATTGTGCCCATCCTCTCTCTTGCCTTCTTCAGCATGGTTTCAGATATCTTCTCATTGCGCCTTATGAAATCCCCCTCCTCTTCAGCTTTGAGAAAATTGTTCCTGAATGTGAACACCGTGTGATTCCCCTTTGAATATCTGCGGTAGAATATTGGACTATCCTGGAACATGAAATGCTTCTCCCCATCGGTGGAATAATCTATGAGTTTTGAGTTCTGTTTCAGTGGAAAGATGTATGATATTCCCATGGATTCAAGATCATTCACATTTTATGAGGAATAGAATCCGGTATCAGCAACCAGAACGATCCTTTTGACACCAGATTCCCTTATGGAGGTGACAAGTGATGCAACGCTGTTGATTGCACCTGGCATTATTCTGAAATACGCCGGTGAATCATGATCAAGGGAGAACAGGAACAGAACCTGGATCTGCGGTAGATATTGATCCATACTGTTATGGCCAAGTGTTGCAGATATGACGCTTTCACTCATTGAAAGCACATGTGTGAGATCGACAGCTAGATACCGATCGCCACTCATCATGGATTTCATGAACCTTACAATTGAATTCCTGTCCATTCCTATTCTCCTGATAAGATCACCAAGGGAATCGGGTGACACATGTGCATCCTTCAGTGTTTCAGATAGATATGATGCTGCATAGTGGAATGATATATTCTTCAGCGGTGAACAGTGAAGGATTCTCATAACTGCGCATATGAATATCTCCCTCCATTCAGGGAAGTTGTTCCGGAGTTCCTGAACTAGGTCAGAAGAGATATGCTGCAGCAGGAAAGATGCACCGTATTCCTTCACCGTTATCCGATCGAAGAGGTGCAACATCCTCTTGATCTTTGTTTCAACAAATCCATCCGGTGTTATCTTTCCAAGAAACTCATCTGTTATGAGCTGCACCCTCTTCTTATCCTTGTTCCAGATGCTGTGCACCCTGTATAGGTAATAGAGATCATCCCTCTTCTTCTGCACAAGCGTTCCCTTTCTCTTGTATTTCAGAACCCAGTCAGGAAAGTTAGCTATATCATAGTATATAGATCTTTCCATCAGATTACCAAAATTACTGGATTTGTCAAAATATATTATGTAAATTTGCTGGAGTTAGAGATTAATTTGTGAGTGCCTGATTTCTGATCTCGTCTGCCTTTGGAAACTTGTGCTCTCAAGTTCTTATACGTTATTGCAACCACTCATTCATTCACCCTGTACACATACATATTCAACTCGCAAACCTTTCTGAATCCTATCTTCTCACACACTGGTGCTGATGTTTTTTTAAGTGCGTGCACTATAAGTTGTTCTATGCCGTCCTTCTCCGCATCATTTTTTCTCTTTGCAACCATTCTCTTGTAGATGCCCCTTCCGCGATATTCCGGGAGCACTGCAGATCCGTCCAGTATGGCAAATCCGTTTTTTCTGTCCATCTCCATCATGCAGAAACCGGTTTCTTTCCCGCTATTTTTTTCAACAGCCACATATGCTTTTATCTGATCCTTGTAATATTCTGTGGAATTTATCAGCTTTGCCATCTGAACAAGCATACCGGCTGATTCTTGATTCATGCCAGTTCCGAAGGACTCCGTCATTAAATCCAGTTTTTCACCAAGTTCATCCAGTGTTATCTCCCGAATATGAAACCCGTTATCTTGATAATCCATATTCCCCGCAGTACTTAGCGCCATTCCGTATTCAGATAGTTCATCATTGAAAACAAAATTGTGTTTAACAAGCCTTTCCTGCAGATCTTTTGGCTTACTGGTTGGTCCAACAATCCAGCTGAAGGATTTCTTCTGACCGGAAAAGAAATCTATGACTCTTTTTATGACATCGTCCGCATCCTTTTCGTCAAGATTTGAAAGCCCAACATGGTTTGCATGCTCTGAATTAATTGGCGTGACATAACCTTTAACTCCGGGGATATTTATTTGTGCAACACCTATCTGTCTAAAAATTCCGAATCCAGGCCTTTTCTGTCAAGCATAGCATTTGTTTGCTCTATCGTTAACATGAGCTCATTTTCATTCATTGATTCTCATAAGTTAAGAATATAAAATTTTAATCCATGGTCTGCACATTTTTTGTTCTTTCCAGATAGTGTACATGAATTGCTGTAATTTCGAAAAGGTCCTGTTCAACCTTAATCTATCTCCATGTTCATATATTTTCTTCCAGTGATCCACTCCTCGTTTATGTCCATCATTATCGTCACAACAAGTCTCAGAAGAGACTGCTCTGAGGGAAATGCACCTATC